>OHWZ01000131.1_pt1 | contig 28941 bp, 29 predicted proteins | sample 1579781 | NCBI WGS metagenome assembly OHWZ01 (sample SAMEA3882545, study PRJEB24775) | human gut metagenome | biome: human-associated habitat; feature: intestine environment; material: feces | place: Netherlands | collected 2009/2010 | reverse complement strand
TGTGCTTACAGCGTATAGCTGCTTAGCACATTATTGAATTATTAACGAACTATTGAGGAAAGAAATGTTTCACCTATTAATATATATATATAAGGTATGGAAAAGATAATAAGTAATAAGGCTGCCTCCTTTGCCAGCATGGAGCTTGTCAGATATGCGCTGGAACGGGCAGACCTGAGAGCCGGCAGCATCCTGGAACAGTACCGCAAGTCAACCGACCGCAACTATACGCTGGCAGGTTTCATCATGACGGTGTTCATGGCGCTCACGGCTTTCCTTGCCACGGAGAAGATGACCCTGATGCTGATGGCCATCACGCTCCCTTTATGGATAGGAACCGGAGTGGCGCTGCTCATCCTGTTCTGCAAGGTGATGTGGGTACACGACTTCATGGCACTGGGAGATGATGCCGCCATGATGCTGAGAGATGATCTGGTAGCCGTGGCTATGAACAAGGGCTTGCAGGATGATGATAAGGCAAACGATGAATACCTGCATCATCTCGTGATATCATCCATCAGGCGCACTCTCAGCGCCACGGAGCATAACCGAGCCTGCCTTAACAGGAGAAACCGCCACGTAAAACGGGCGATGACCGCAATCATTGCCTCGGTGATAGTGAGTGCAACGACTACGGTCATCCTGCTGGCCTTATCTTCTAGCTGATTATTTTCAGAAAAAGCACGAAAAAACCCCGATGCGTCACGCACCAGGGTTAATGTTTTACACTTTTTTATTGTTTGAAATTCCCGTTCCTATTCCGTACAGAACGGACCCGATAAGAAACGGGTGGAGCGAATTATTAACACACGCCTGTGGTTCAATTCTAACCATTAGTAAAAGAAATCTACACGTACTAAACGTATGAGTTGATTTTAGCATATCTTTCCCCTAACTAACTCAATCATTCAAAGATTTTAATATTCTATCATCTATTTGGCAAAAATTAGCAGTTTTGGATAGGAGAGCCTGGTATGAGGATTCTGGCTCACCACCTCCATGCGCACAGCCTTGGTTCCGTATCTGAAGAAGAGGAACTTCTTCGGCACCCTATGGATGATCATCTGCAGGGTATCCCTGATCTCTATATGGGCATGGAAGCTGTCAGCCTCCAGTGTCCCCCGCAGACTCACCCATGGATCACTCCAGGATATCCTCTGCGGGGGTATATAAAGAAGCATATCAGAACCTTGCGCTGTGGTATCTGTAGAGTCGGAGGTAACGGCAGCATGAATATCTACCGAGGAAGAAGAGGGAGCCTTTATTGCTGCCACCATCCGACTGTTCCTGATTTTCAAATCCTTCTTGGTAACGGCAAGGAGAGAATTGGGGTTACGCTTTAGGCTGGACGGCTCCAGCAATATGGCTGAAACTGATGCCGTCGGCTTACCTGACTGCGTCTGCCCAATCTCCACCTCACCGTTATGAAGTAGTAAATCCTGATTTCTGCTGATGCGCTCAGAATACTTCTTGTAGTTATGGCATTCCCGCAGCAACATCACTGCCGCCAGAGGAACGAGCACCAGCACGACTACCTTAAGAAAACTCGAAAAACTAGTTTCTTGCATCTTCACAACTAACTAAACACTAAACAAAAAATTAAAAAAGACTACTGACTATTAACTAATAAACCTATAACACTATCCTTATCTGCATTTTGACTTCACGGTCTTGATGATCGAGGTGATAGTGGTGAGGTATGCCGGATCTGTGGCATACTTGCACCCCACTCCGTCGCATATCTTGCGGGCAAACTGGTAGGCATCCTTGCGGAATGGCCATGCATCCTTGTAGCCCGACTTCTGGAAGAGCCGCTCATGCTCCTTCAGACACTCGCCTATCGTGGGAAAATCCTTGAAGGCTCGCTCTACCGTATAGTACCAGAGGTTCTTGCCCTTCACCTTGCATACCGAGAGGATGCGGTCGGGAGCCTTGAACTTCTGGTTGGGAGTCTTGAGATATTCGTGGGTCTTCACCATCACGATAGGACCATCCCACTGGCTTCCCTTGGTAATGCCGAAGAGGTTGGCCTGGCCGATTACCTTGGAGCCCCATCCCGTCTCAAGCATAGCCTGGGCGGTGACGAATGCAGGATCTATTTCCGTATTTGCCTCCACGGCTGCAGCATACACCTGCCGGGCGAAGGCCATCTGAGTTTTGTTTGGCATACCTTATATATATTAATCATTTAACGAATCAAACTTCTTCCTGGGCATCCTTGTCAGAGAACCTGATAGGCTTGCCGCTGATGTATTCTCCGCTGTCGTTGAAATCCTTCATACGCTTCACGAAGTTCTTGGGCAGTATGGGATATATCGCCTGAATGTTCTCTATGATGGAGAACACCTCCCTCACCATCATGAACACACAGAGATAAGTACCAATCCACTGCATCGGACCCACCACGGCGCCGCCGACGGTGGCATGGCTGGCAAAATTGCTGAGGATCATCAGGAAGATATATATCACAATCTTGCGGGTGAACCGTGAGAAGAACGATTCGCTCGATGCATCCTTGTGAATGAAATGCTTCCACACACCCAATATGGTATCGATGGCGATTGCCACCGCTATCCACTTGGCAAACTCCCAGTCCTGATATACATACTGGAATCCTTCCGTCACTATCGTGATCGGAAGTGATGTGATTGCTATCATCGGTATATTATGTTTTAATTGTTTCATATCGAAGGTCTTTTTGTTGTAAGACGTTGCAAAGATACGCATTTTCTAGCAGATGGCAAAGGACTAACCTTTCATCATCTTGCGGGCTATGCGGTGGGTATCCAGGATATCCGCACCGGTGGCAGAGAGCATCAGCGTCCACCCATAGCTCTGAAGCTCGGCAGAGACAAACGGAATGATCTCGCAGTTGGCAACGCTGTCGCGGTTCATCCAGTAGAGTTCCTCGCGCTCGGCATCTGCCATGATGCGTGCGTGGATCTTGGAGAGCATCTGGAGGGTGCGGTCGTTGGCTATGATGCGCTCGAGCATATCCGATGTATTAGGCAGCTTCATCGCCACCGTCACCGCTATGCGCTGGGTACACTCGAAGCTTCTGCGGCCATCGCTCTGCATATCCACCTCGCCGTAGTCCACGAAGAGGAAGGAGCCGGTGAGCTTGTCGATGCGCTGCTTCAACTCATCGAACGACTGGCCATACACGTAGTTCTCTATCTCGGGAACCAGTTCCTTCTCTTGCATATTACTCAATTCACCGAGCACGGTGGCATATTCTTCCATGCTGCTCTCGCCCTTGGTAGCAATACCCCTGGTGATGCCTGCAGAAGCAGGAAACTTGGCGAAATATGTAAATAGATCCAATAACATAAGCTTATAATTTTGTCGCAGGAAAGCGTTTTCCTGCCTGGTTATACTATCTTGTTGATGATATCAATGGGCAGCCCCACCTCGGTGGCTATCTTTGCCACTTCCATGCCGGAAGCCTTCAGGCTCTTCACTCCGTCGATGGTCTTCTTGCGCAGGATGCGCAGGTAGGTGAGCACGTTCATCTGCTCTACCTGGCGGGCATTGCCCAGACCGTCCTTCGAGAGGTCGTAGAGTGCATCGGTGGCATCGGTAGTGATGCTGCAGCTGCCCGGCTGCACCGCAAACTGGGTGAGCAGCGAGAATTCCGTCTTCGAGAAGAGGAAGTTGTTTACTGCAGTAAAGTTCAGGGCTATCGCCATGAGCGTATTGGCAGGCAGTTTTCTGAACTGCTGTGCCAGCTTCTGTGCCTTCTCCGAGGAATATTCGCCCTTGCCGGAATAGAGCACGGCTGCCAGCAGCGGCAGACTCGCCTCGCCCATATCGAGAAGCTGGCGCGCCTCGATATACTGCAGCGCCGTGAGCGAGCAGGTGAGCGACTGGAAGTCGGTATTGATCTCGTAGCCGTAATACGCCTTCTGGTCGATGAAGACGATAGGCAGCTGCTGTCGGCAGAAGCAGAGATCGAGTACAATCTTTCCGTCAGCCTCCTTGAAGATGAAGGTAAGCTGGTCGGCTATCGCCATGAAGTTCTCGAGAGCCTTCTCGTCTTTTTTTATCTTTTTCAGATCCCAGTTCATCAGGTAGCAGAGGAACAGGCACTTGATGGCACCTGGGGGATACAGCCCACTCTCCATGAGCGGAAGCAGCTCAACAAGCTTCAGGAACTGCTCAGAAGTGAGTAGTTCCCATGAGTTCGGGATTTCGTATTCCTTCCCGTTGGCTCTTACGGAAATCGATTTTTTCATAAGCTATGGCATTAAGTACATATTATCATCCGGTCGGTTCTCTGCCGAGAAGGAGAGGAAATCATTACCTTCCTGGGCATCGAGCAGCATATCCACATTGTGGAGCAGGTCTTCTGCCTCGCCGTCCAGCTGCGTGGCAAGCTGCAAGGCACGGCTCGCTTCATCGCTGCCCGAACGGGTAGCGGTATTGTCGTCGAAGAGGTTGCGGATGGTGGCGGGGAATTCCAGGATATCGAAGCGCCGGAGCGACTTCGCCACGGTCTTCTTCACCAGGGCCCGCTTCAGCATAGGCAGCGCCTTCTGGGCAAACTCGGCAAAGGTATGGTCTTCCCCACCCTTCTCCAACCGCTCGAAATAGGCGCCTATGCTCTCGTCGAGCACCTCCTTCTGCAGGGGTACGCAGCGGAAAAAGAAGAGATACGAGAGGTCGATAGGGTAAATTTCATCGAATTCATCGGCTGTATCTACCTTCAGCTGGCTGAGCATCCTGTAGTAGTTGGTCTTGCGCCAATCTTCCATGGCTAGGCTGATTTCGGCGGTTTCATCGTCGCTGATCTCCTCGGCAAGCTCCGAAATCAACGAATCCATCGCATTGAAGTAATTCTCCATGTACGAGCGCTTCATGCCTTCAAGCTCGTACTTGTAGAGATTCACATCGTTCTTCCTGCGGTTTACGGCATCGAAGACGATCTGGGTGGCAAGCGTCAGGTTCGCCATGGCTGCACGAAGGAAATCCTTCAGGCAGCTGTCTTCATCCTCGATGGCAACAATATCGAAGAACGTATTGCCACCAATAATGGCAACAATACGCTTGCGTGCGGCAACGGCAGAACCCCGAAGGCTGTCGAAGTCGGCACTGGTATCAGCACCTGGCGCACTGTTGCAGAACTGCGCGTAGCTGCTGAAGAGGTCTTTGAGTTGAAATTTCTTGTTCATGACTGCTGGCGGTTTAATCGGTCATCCGGAGAGATATCTTCCTGTCGCTGCGGAACCTCGCGGTAGAAGCCTAGGCGGCAACCCTGCCTGTAGAGTTCCGGGAAGTTCAGGCGCAGCGCCCAGTTGAGCGGTTCTGCACAGACCTCATCCTCGGAGGTGAGCGACATGATGTAGATGAGATAATTATAATAGGTATCGCTTCCACTCTTCGAAATCACTCCATCCTTATCTACTGCAGATATGGCTGCATCGAGACCTACGGAAGAGAGAAGAGCCTGCTCGGTGCGCTTGTCGTAGGAGATGAGCGACTCTATGTACTCCTTATACTTGAGGTCGATGGTTTCCACCTTCCACGACTGCTCGTGTCCCTGGGCATCCATGAAGGAGATGGAAGAGAATCCCTTGCCCTGATTGTCGGCTCCCGAGAGATAGGTGCTGAACTTGCGTACCTCGTCGCGGACGTAGCGCACCATACACGACTCCTTGAAGTCGGTTCCGATATCGATGCCGTTGTACTTCAGCAGCTCCATATCCTTTGCCTTGCGCCGCTTATTCTCCTCGCAGAGCTTGGTCATCTGGGTGCGCTTGCTCTGGATCCAGGCGTTCGGAATGATGACGTGTACCTTTGCTGCAAGCGAGTTTTTCAGAAAACTGTTGATGTACCGTGCCGTCTTGTTGCTTCCCTGGATGTAAGGTCTGGCTCCCTGGTGCGTCTCGTTGGCGCCATAGAATTCATCCACCGATTTCTCTCTATGGTGAGAGATCGCAGCGTAGTTGTAGTTGTCCACCTCGCTGAAGCTAAACTTCGGATAAACCGAGTAACTTGATAAGCCGTAGGCGAATCGCCCTACCACTACCTGGCGGAAATCGCCGTAGGATACAAGCTCGGAAACCACATCGTGGCGGGTTGTGGCAAGGCGGCAGTATCGGTTTTCCATGGCTTCCAGTGCTGCCACCGGCTTGCCCATGCCTATCACCTTGCCTCGGGTGAAGCGCCATTTCACGAAGAAGTCGCCGAAGTAATAGTAGTTCTTGATGCAGGTCTTGCAGAACTCCTCTACCGATGGGATACCACGGGAACTCCAGGAGTCGAGCCATTCCATTACTTCCGGCTGTTCCTCGTACTTGCGTACCAGCTTGCCGTCCTCGATAGCCTGCTTATATACGACAAGCCCATGACCGTAGAGCATCTTGATCTCCTTGGAGTAGAGACGCGGAAGCAATCGGTTCTCCTTGATCTCCTTGGTCACCTCCTCGCATTGCTGGTTGTTGTAGCCGCGCATCAATACCTGATAGCCCTGTATGCCCAGATACTGGTGCTGCTGCATCCAGAGCGTACCACCGAACGGAGACTCCAGGAGTGGTGACTGGAAGAGCTGGTCTGCACCCAAGGCAGGATCACCCTCGCCCAGCTGGAAGGTGAAGGTATTGCCATCGGCAAGATAGATGCCGGCATTGCCATACATATCTATTTCGTAATCCTTGTTCATAGCCAATCTATTTTGTGTAATTTAAATCCGTCCTGAGGGAACCCCATGTACCTGATGAGGATCCTGTAGCACATCTTTGGATTCCCGTCCTCGTCGGTATAGAGGAAGTAGTTTTCCCCATCGATGGCGAAGCGCTCTCTGGGGAGCTGGGTGCGGTACTTGCAGTGATGACGCACCTGAAGCTCGGCGCTTGCCTCGTCTCTCTGTCTGGAATAGGGAAAGAAGACCAGGGTAAACTCCCCATCGGGCAGCTTACTGATCTCCCTGGCCCACTGCAGCGCCGTGATGCCATCCATGATGATGTTCTTGCTCTTCTTGTTCATAACGATGCGAAGATAGCAAAAAAATATCGCCCTGCAAAAGACCGGCTGCACCCTGCTGCCGTCATATTTCCGAGAATCGTAAGGGCTGCACCTCTATTCCTCTTCCCAGCGGTGCGTGCAGAATTCCGTGACGCGTTTTTCTGGGATTTTTCTCTGGCGGGGCTGCTTGGGCTGATTATCAGCATCTTGCGTTTTGCACCCCTTCATTTTAACTGAATTATTGGTTCCTGCAGCATTTTTATTGCTGCAGATCCATAGCATTATCCACCGTTTATATCTCGAAATTGTCGGGTAAATCGGTAGGATACGTACTTAATTCTGCCTTCACTGCATCAGAATAGAGACCGTAGAGCAGGTAAATCATGGCTGAAGGAAGCTGCGTGGTGAGTCCTGCCTGGTTCTTGAGCTGCTGCTTCTTCTCCGAACTCTTGTCGAGCTCTATCTTGCCCTCCGTCTTCTTCAGAGGAGAGATCATGATGGCGCTGCACAGGTTCTTGCACTCGTTCTCATCGATGCGTACGATAGGAAGCAGCGGGCTACGCTCTCCGAAGAGCATCTGGCAGAGCTTGAACTGCTGCCAGTGGTAGATGGTAGGCGCATCCTCGTTGTAGAGCACCACCATGAAGCCATACGATTCCAGCGCTGCCTTCAGGTTGAGCGAGTCGGTGGTTATCTGTTCCCGTTCCTCCTTGCGCTTGTTGCCGGCGCGGTCCGGGTAGAGATAGATGGTCTTGTTGACTGCTGCAGATCCGAAGAACTGATGCACCTCTGCCACCAGGTCGTTGTAATCCTTGGGCAGGAAGGCAAAGAACTCCTTGATGATATCGAGCCTTCTGCCATAGTCCTTCTTCTGGGCTACGATGAGCGACTGGAAGTTGCCAGGGTCGTAACCCATATAGAGCGGCTCCTGGGGGTCGTAGTGAAGCAGGTACTCGGCAGAGAGGATAAATCTATCCTTCAGGTTCAGGCGAAGAATCGACTCATATTTGTAGCTGTCCTTGAACTGATGCCTTACGTGGTCGTAGTTGATGAAGAACTTGTTGGTTACTTCCTTGTGGCGGATGGCACAGATGGCGGTGAGGAACTCGTCGATATCCAGGGTATCGAGCTGCGTCTTGAAGAACTTAGGGCCCAGAATATCCTTGTTGCAGAAGGAGGATGCACGGATATAGAAGATGGCGTTGCGCCTCATGTCGGCAAGGCGCGGCTTCCATCGCTCCACGAAGGAATTGAGTCTGACCGTCTCGAGTCGCATCTTTTCCAGGAGTACCGGATCCTTGGAATCCCGCTCCTGCTGTCTGAGAATGAAGAGTCGGTAGAGACTCTTGTTGAGTTCCAGGGAAACGGTAGCGATCTCCTCGATAAGCTTCGGGTTCACCTTCTTCTCGTACTCCTCGAACCAGTCATCCTCTCCGAGGTCAACACGGGCAGTATCACTCACGCCGGTAACACCTTCATAGTAAGCAGAGCATCGCACATTGGCTGGACCTCCACGCAAAGATGGGAAGAGTCGGGTCTTCAGCTTCTCGCCGCTGTTGTGCTTCATCTCCTCCACGAAGGCGTGCACGGCATTTCTACCTGCCACGGATTCCGGCTGGTCGCTTGATACCAGCTGAAGGTGGGCGCCATTGCGGAAGATCACGCTATGCTTGGCATAGGCTATCGGGTATCTCGGCTTGCGGAAGTGGGAAGGCAGCGTGCTCTCCCCTACCACGTAATCGATGCCATACTCGAGCATAGGGCGCTGCTGGCCGTTCACCACAACCTGACGGGAGAAGTATGCCTGGATGTTAGGCCAGACGTTGGTCATCAGCGCCACATAGGTCTTGTGGACCAGGAAAGAAAGCTCTCCCGGCATATCATTGGCAACACGTATCAGCCGGGGACCCGTTACACCTTCAGTCTTTCCTCCGGCACGGGCTACCTCCGCAAAAAGCATGTTGGGGTCGATGATATTGGCAAGCAGCTGCATGCCGTTCATATAATAATGCTCGAATTCACCGAGCGAATTGTCATTCAATATCAGTTGGCTCATCGCTTAAATCCTCCACAATTTCCGCTTCCTGAATGTCAGCATCACGAAGCAGGCGTTTCTTCTCTGAGCTCTCGATAGGCAAGCCATCGATGAGCGAAATATAGAAGCCGCGGTTGTGCTTGGCGGCAATCTCCTTGAGACTCTTTTTCTGAAAACCCAGCTCCTCGGGAGTAATCTCCGGGGTGATGAGGAACACCACGCCGAGGTCTCTGTCGGCTTCTGCCTGCTCTGATGCTCGGCGCCGGCATTCCAGAGCCTGGTCCATGCAGGCCTTCTGCATCTTGTAGTCGCGCTTGGCAGAGCTTAGCTTGGCAAGGTCTTCATACTTGTTGGCAAAATCGTTCTCCCAGACCTTGATGCTTACGTTGCAATCAACGTTGAAGTAAGATATCGCCTGGTTGATGCGGGTCATGCAGGTACGCACATCGAGGGAGATCTTCTGCTGTGCGGCTATGCGCTGCTTGAGCTGGCGAGCGCCACGGGTAATGTTGCGCTCGTACTCGTAGATCTCGGCAGCCCACTGCAACTGCTTCAGGAAGGTCTTCACGTCCTCCGGAATGCCTTCACCATCGCCCGTAGTGAGGAAGGTGGTGATAAGATCCGGATGTACGCTCTCCAGTTTTTCTATCTCGCTTTTCATACGCCGAACAACTCCTTTCTCAGTTTAAGTTCCTCACGGTCCTGCATACGCTCGTTCAGAAGCTTGATGGCATCGAGGTCTCCATTAGCAGCCAGCTCGGCTATCTTGCCATCAGCCTTGAGCTGAGCCTGCTCAAGCACTCCTCCGTTTTTGACCATCTGAACGCAGGTTTCTGCTATCTTTCGTAATTCCTTCTTATCCATCTGATTGATCACTGTATTGTTCCATCACCATCTTGAACATGCGTTCACGCTCCTGATGGCGCTGGAGGTTTTCACGGTCGCTGGCACGTTTGTCCTTGCGATCGTTTCTTTTAATATAACTCTTGTAGCGCTTGATATTATCGAGCACGTTCTTGTGCTTATGAAGAAACTCGGCTGGGTCCTTCTTGAAGAGCTTCACGAGTTCATCGAACTCAGACTTGCCCCTCAGAAGCGGGTGCTTATAGAGGAACTTGCCGGTATCGTTGTATGCCTTCAGCTCCTCGAAGGCTTGAAGGTTCCTGATGCGGAGTTCTGCCATGGCAGCCACATCCCGCTCCTTCGGCTTCTTGTCTAGAACCTCGTCGAGTTTCTTCATCTTACGCCAGGTATTGATACGGTCGTTGTAGATGACGGTAGCCATCTGCACGTCCTCATTATAGAGATTATCCCAGTCGATGTTAGGATATTCCTCTTCCTTTTGGACTACTTTTTTTTTCCGTCTTCCTCCTGCCCGGCAGCTTCAGCGGTTTCTTCTGGTGGCGCCTTGCCTTCAGGAGTATCAGGAGTTTCTTCCGTGCCTGGCGAATCTGAAGGAGTTTCTTCAGAAGATTTCTCTTCCTCTTGTTCCTTCGTTAAAGTTTCACTTGAGTCATCCGAGTCTTTCTCCCCTTCGTCCATTAAAGTTTCACTTGAACCATTCGGATCTTTCTCCCCTTCGCCCATTAAAGTTTCACTTGAACCATCCGGATCTTTCTCTACATCGTCCGTTAAAGTTTCACTTGAAGCTTCCTCCATACCTTTAATGAATTCGCGGTTATCCTCGATTTCGCCTGCATCGCAGATATCCAGGAGTGCATAGAGAATCTCATCGGCGTAGCGTTGAGGATCACGGGCAAAACGGGTAAGCTTAGGATGGCGTGGATTTTCTTCTTCCAGGAGTGAGAGGTCTGCCTTGGCATGTTCCTCTCCTCTCAGCTGATTGAACAGCTGCAGTTTTTCTCTTCTGTTATACATACCTTATTTATATATTAATAAAGGTGCGCCACCTTTTGATGGCGACACACCTTTTGAAAATTTAGAAGATAATGAAATATTTTGGGAAATCGCATTATTTACTTACAGCCTTCTGCTGAGTAGTATCAACCGAGCGACCAACTGAACTAGTAGTCACACCAAGAGGATCCTCTGCATAGAGACAAGGGAGATCGACTGATGTGCGCTTGAAGGTGAAGGTGGTGTAACGGCCATCCTTGTCGTCCTTGGTCTCGGTGTTGTTGAGAATCATAGGGCGCTCTGGCTCGCCGATGATATACCACTGGGTATCCTTCACGTGCTTGTAGAGGATGATGAACTTGCCACCGGCATACTGCTCGATGAAGTTGTAGAGATCCACACGAGTACCGCCCATGATGATCACCAGGTTATTCTCGCCGGAAGTCGTAATGTCTCCCTTCTCGGTCGTAGCGGTGAACGTTGGAATGTCATGGGCATCGAAGAGGTAAGCCTTTAGAGTATCTGCAACTTCCGTCTTAAACGGCATCGCCTTCACCATTCGGTCTTTATCCGGCTGCGGGAACGCCTTGGTCATATCGATGAGAGCTGTAGGAACCAGCACAACCTGATAAGCGATAGCTGAACCATGAGTGTCGCGGTCGGTAACGTCATCGATGGCGGTAAGGGCTACGAATGAAGCCATGGAGACACCGGCCCCACCCATACCCATGGATGATGTCGGATCATCAAGCATATGAAGGAGCGAGACAATACCAAGCAGCATCATGATCGTCATGAAGAGAAGACGGCCCTTGTGCTGGGCATAACTGTATCCCTTGTTGGGATTGTACGCACGGTGACGTACTGGAATATTGTTTTTCTTCATAATCTTTTCTGAAAATGTAGGCAGGGCACATGGTGTACCCCACCTACGAATTAACACTAAATACTAATATATTATGAATTAACGTCCACCAGGAACGTTAGGCTGAACTGCCTTGTTGATGGTTCGCTTGCCACCTACGCGGCGCTCAAGCTCACGGAATTTATTATCCTTGCCGAGGATAACCATGATGTAGTCACCTGGCTGGCTAGGAGTCCACGCAGCTGTGATATTGGCGAAATTGCCACTCTTCGCGATAGTAAGGCCGTGGGTAGCATCATTCTCACCAATCTCGATGCAGTAAGCAACACCCTGCTTTGCCTTCTTGATCTCAGTGATGGCTGTAGCAGAAGTGTTGTCGTCTGAGATGTGCCAGAAGCCACTTCCGCCGTCAATCTCGGCACCGATGACTGCAGCAGGCAGGTTGGTGAAGATCTGCTGGAACTCGTAGTCGTTGTCGTCCATGGCTGCCTTGGTATCGAACTTGCGACCGGTGAAGGCTGCACCGCACCCCTCCTTCCAGGTGCTCCATGCACGAACCATCTCCATCTGCTCCTCCATCTTGACAGCGAACATCTCGCCTGGGAGGTACTCCACAAACTGGAGGTTGCCAGGAATATCCAGGAACATCCAGCAAGACTTGCCCTCGTATGGGAGCCACTTAATCTGAATGGTAGAGTCTGGCACACGGTTCTTGTAGCCATCAGGACCAGTGAAGTCGAGATCCTTGCCATAGGTCTCACGGCAGTTGGCAAGCCACCAGTCGATGTGGTTCTCGTTGAGGTAGAGCACGTGCTTGTCGAGTGTCATACCTTCAGTGAGGTGAGTCTTGACGTCTGTGATGAATTCCTTGACCGCATCCAGCATATTGGCAGAAGTATAGGTATTGTAGCTCTTGTTAGCAAATGGCTTGATGCTGTAGTCGTGGATATAGCGAAGCAGGGTGTACCAGATACCAGTACCTGCATTGAGATAGCTGGAAGGCTGACCCTCCTCTGGCTTCACGTAGATACCACGCATACGGCGCTGGTTCTGTTCGTCCTGAGCCTTTTTGAGAAGGTTGAGCAGGCAGAACTCAATCATAGACCACTTGATAGGGTCTGAACCCTCCTTGTTGAGGTAAGCAATATACTTGCGCTCAATCTCCTTCATCGGGCCGAACTGCACCTTGATCATGGCATCATCTACATAGCCCATCTCGTTCTCGAGCTGCATGCCACCCTTGTAGATCTCACCTGGCTGGTAGCCCTGAGAAACCTCATCGAAGAAGGCATTGAAGAGAATGTCGCGGTCCTGCACACCATAGCGAACCGGGAAGTATTCGGTAAGGTTGCGAAGCTCCAGGATGCGTGCAATAAGAGCATCCTGACGGAGGATGACGAACTGGTCGCCCAATCCGGCATTATCCACACCGCCATAGTTGGTAGCGAACTGACCAGAAGCAAGCGCCTTCACGCCACCAAGCTCATTGCGGCTCTGGTGATACTTGTAGCGCTGCTGAAGAGATCTGGCGAACGCCATAGACTCCTTGCGGAATGCCTTGCCGTCGCTCTCCTCGTCAGGTTCAGATGCTAAGGCAAGTGCCGGATTGACCGTAATCTGGTTCCAGCGCTTCTTCATATCAAACAGAGAGTGCTCGACGCCGAAGAGGTAATTGCTGTTCGACTCGAAGCCATTGATAGGAATAGAAGGAGCGGTAACGTGAGCAGCAGGCTTGTCAGGAGCGGTACTCTGTGCCATCTTCTGCACGTTCTCTGCGAGAACAGATGCAGCCTTGGCAAGCTGCTCGTAACTTACGTTCTGAGAAGCGCCGGCAGGCTGCTGGCTATTCTCATTCTTTTTGCCATCATCAGAATCCTTGCCCTCATCATCATTGTCGCCACCATCACCAGCTGCATTGTTGGCCTTGGATACGATAGCATAGAGGGAGTTGATCTGCTGCTGATGCTCTGCCTCTTCGGCTGCACTGTTCTCGGCTGCAAGGTCATCGACGAGAGTACTCTGGTACTCCTTCTGGTATTCCTCGCAAAGAGCCTTGTACTCCTCTGAAGTCAGGCTCTTGTTCTCGAACTTCTTGACGAAGCCAAGCTTCTCGAGAACTTTGTTAAGTCTTGCTTTGAAATTCATATAAACAAATTAACTAAATATTAAAACAACAATAGAAAACAAACAAAATTCTTATCTAAGTATTAACTGAATCCATACAGGTTCTGGGTTCCCATATAAGCATCTCCCATCTGGGCAACCTCGGCAATAGCCTCGAGCAAGGTACGCTTGCCATCGATGAGCCCAACTTCCTCGGCAGGATCTGTATAGAAGCTCTCGCCCTGAAGAACCGGAGCGTCGTCGCCGAGCTCAGACAATTTAGGGCGCATGGCCTTGACTTCTGCCAGGAACTGCTCGTTCATCGGGTCGAGCACATTCTTGATGTATTCTTCAGTCTTGCCATCCTTCAGGTCCTCGAAGATTTTATTCTTCCTGGAAGAGTTGGTAGCCTTGGCAGTGATCTTCTTCAATCCCAGCTTCTCGAAGTAAGGCTCGAAGTTCCAGAAGGAACACATCGTACCGATACAGCCCACAAAGTCGTGACTGGTCGTTGCATAGAGCTTCTGGCCATGGCAGCCGATATAATAGGCTGCCGATGCGCAATATTCCTCGTAGATGGCGAGGATCGGCTTCTTGGCGTTGCGCAAAGTCTCGCTCAGACGGTCCATATACCAGGCTTCTCCTCCAGGAGAGTTGATATGAAGCAGGTGGGCAGATATCTGAGGATTGTTCTCTGCTGCCATGATATCCTGCTCCAGCTGTCTGGAAGAGAAGTACCAGTAGCTATCTGCTGACACGACACCGAATATACGGTGATAGGCGATAGATCCTTCATTCAGTGAAGGAGAATCATATTCGTCAGTAAGCTGCACATCCTTGGTTTCTTCACTCTGGGCAGCCTTGGAGGATAAAATCTCCAGAGCTTTATGAGTCTCATACTGATAGAATGTATGAGTCTTGAGATATTCCCGAACCTCGGCCAATGTCATTGCCTGCTCGGCTCTCTTATGTTCGATGCTAACCACATTACTATATAGCGGGAAAGCTGCCACCATCAGCCGACGGTAGGCATCTTCCGTAATCCATAGCGGATGCGTGGAGAGCAGAAGGGTCTGTATTTCGTCCATCTTGATATAAGTTTTCTACAAAGGTACATTATTATAATAGGTATAGAAAAGACCTTACCCAAGCGGATTGCGAAGCATTTTGCAGTTAACTATCAGCTTTGCCTTGTTGAGATGCTTCACGAGCTGTACCCCTCGCCGGAAGGTCTTCCGTACCTATTTTATATTCCACAGGATCCTGCGAGCCACTTGCATGGCTAATGTCTGAGAGGGAAACAATAGCGTTGCGAGCAACCCTAAGCTCATTAATCGTATCATTATTGGGCATATCGACCACGAAAGTCTTACTGCAATCCCAATACACGCCACCGTTATCCTCGGTCATGGCTGGCTCAAAAGTGAAGGGATCTGCTATCAATATATCCCACTTTTCGGGGCTCCCGACGAGGGAGACACCCACAAGACAAGAAAATTCTACCATAATACGTATTTTTAGAGTGATTATTGCTAATTTTTGGGTGACAATATTTTATACTCGGTATGTATTAAAAATAATTAAACACCGCGCTTTTTTTGGTATTTTCGCGGAATTTTAGGACATAGACGCTGCCGGTAGCGATAAAAGTTCTTCAGGAGCGCATCCGATGATATCGACTTCAGCTGGTATGTTCTGATGAACTCTTCCACGACATCCTGGTTGCGCTTCGGTCTTCCAAGCTCCTCGTTCTCTAACATGATGCGATGGAACTCGAAGTTGAAGAGCAGGCGGATGTGCTCCTCTATCTTCTTGGCTGCCCGCTGCGACAGATAGTTGTAATAGGCAGGATCCTTGCCTGGATGGCCATCCATGCAGGAGCGGCGGGAAGGAAGATAGATGGTGAGGTTACAGTCTTCTTGGCCAACGCTGTTCGCATCCGGCTTGGCCATGAGGTTCCACACCACGTAATACAAATCCGTGGTGTAAGGTATCTTTACTCCGCCCGTTTCGGGCTCAATTTCTAGCTTTTTTTGAATGTACTCTGCCAGGTATGGCTCGATTCTGACAGAAGCAATTCGTTTCGTGAGACGTTTTTTTCTTTCCATATTGTTTTTGCTTATTTTTGCGTCCTACCGTCCTACAATCCTACAAATCGCAGGTACGATAATGCAAAGATACTAAAAATCAGCGAGTTAAGCAAATTTTATCAAACATATTTTCGACCTACACACTCATTTTTTCGCGTCCTACACGTCCTACAATCCTACAAATAGGGGTATTTTGTAGGAAGAAAATGTAGGAAACGGCAAAATGTAAACAATCCTTATTTCCTACATCATCCTACAATCCTACACCATTTCCTACAAATCCTACAAAACCGTCAAAACAACCTAACCAACTGATAATAAGATATATAATAGATAATAATAGTTTGAAAAGAAATGCATTTGTAGGATTGTAGGATTGTAGGAAGGTGTTTTTCTAAAAAACATTTTCGAAAAGTCGCTTTTCCCGGTTATTTTTGTAAAATTAGGGGGTACGGGGGATTTTTCGCATCTGGAAACCTCGCGTATGTAAGAAAAATGCCCACGCTCACCCTCCCGGGTTTGCGTGGGCAAAAATATGCGAAATCAACTCAAAATAAATGCTTTTTCGCTTGGTTTTCTCGAATATTTTTCGTATCTTTGTATCGTTAAATTGGGGTATTATATGCCTATTACAAGGTATGAAAAGCCGTCCTTCTAGAACGGCTTTCCTCCCATCTTTCCTGCATCAGTCTCGTCAAACGGAATGCAGCCAGGCTTGTATTCCTGGGAATTAACATCAGTATTAGCCTCCCCATTCGCTTCTGGAGCGTTCTGAGGGGTATTCTCGGCAGGGATATCCCCTCGTCTGAAGTCGATGTTGTACATCTCCATAAACTTGTCATAGTCGATGATAATAGCACTGGTGGATGTAGAGCGCTCCTTGCGGACTCTTACCATCGTCTCCTGATCATCCTGCTTGGCAACCTCTACGGTCTCCTCCCAGGTGAAGCGGCGTGATGGTACGGTTCCAACATATGATGGATGTGAGCAAAGGTTCTGCTCCAGGGTAGATAGCGTTGTGTTCTCGCTGTTGTATCCACTTCTGTCGTAGATGGAGTACACGCTGCTAAGACGGAGGAACAGAACATGCGTACCAGGCTCGAAAGCGAACGTTTTCTTGTCTCCGTGCGAATCCTTACCCGTAACACTCTTAGGCTGCTCTATGAGCATTTCTCGGCCAACGAGCACCTGTTTGGTATCGATCATGTTGTTGACTGCGTTGAAGAACATGGCAAGCTTGTCTGTGCTTCGGATCAGAGACAGCTGGAACTTGATCTTCTCCTGTACCAGGGCAAAGAACTCCTCATGTGTAAACGGAAGCTCCAGATCCGAATACCGCTCCACCAGTTTCACCATTCCCAGGAATAAGGAAGCAGTCTTCATCAGTCGGTCCATCTCACCGGAATTGATCACATCGCTCTTCAGCTCACTGTAGGCTTCCTGCTTGAGCGCCCTGAAGTGATCCATCACGGCAGGGCGAAGCGACAACACCTTCAGCAATACGTTAGACAGACCGATATTCTTCTCTATATTCTTCAGCTCCTCAAACAGCTTTGTTTCTTCCGGTGTTCTGTTCTTAGGCTTCGGAACCTCGCAGATGATGACTCGGCTCATAAGAGCGTTATCATCGCGCTGAGGGGTCTCCTGGCCACAGATCACCACAGGAGCAAACACCTTGTCGTTTTCGATATCTCTTCCCGAGGTTCCACGGCGCTTCTGCTTACCGTCACCATCATAAACGATACCCTTCAATGCCTGGAACTTGGTGTCCGAAATATCCTTGTTATTGTACTCGTCGAGCACAACCGGAACATCACGGAATGTACCCATCATCGTGCTCATGGCCGCATCCGTACCAGTATTGAGGTTAAAGATCGGGATGGTCGGGCTGATGAAGAGAGAACGGATAGATATCGCGATCTGAGTCTTACCTGAAGACATCGGACCCATGAAGAATGGAGCCGTGAAGAGTCGATCCAGGCAGTGTATGTTACTTCTGAAGGCACACATCAGGGCAAAAACGATAGCCCATTTGCCATTGTCATTAATCTTATAGACCTTATCCATCAAGGATGCCCATTTTTCAAAACTGACCTGCTTGTCGGCAGGGATATCGTCGTATGTCAGCTGAGATATCAGCTCGTACTTGTCTGACTGGCGTCCGGATCCGGCGTAAATGGTTGAAAACGCAGGAAGGTAATAGTTCATGTGGTTGTGGGTGACAACACCCAGCTCGTTAACCTTCTCGAACACATATTTTCCGTCCTTGTCCTCGTGGGCTATGCCATTGGCGAAGGCGAAAAACTGCTCATCAGTCTTCCGGCTCATTCCCTCCGACTGCTGGTTGCCATATACCTGGATCTCCCGGCACTGAACGAAATGGCGGCTCATATATTCCTTGATGCGTCTCCACTGCCATTCTTCTCCATCAGTGAAGTTCACGCCTTCATAGTTGATAAGAACGTCCTCGATAGTGCTCATCTTCTTCAGAGAACTTGACAGCACCTCAATATATAAAGGCTTATCGAAGTAGCGGCGGTTCACCTTCAGTACTCGCTTATTCTGCTCGAAGTCTTCGTTGAAGATATGGAGCAGAGGAACCATATAGAAGTCTGCAACCTGAGAGAATCCGCGTCCGTTCTTATTCTGGAACATATAGCAGACCGGTATGCCCTGCTTATTAAGACGAGGATAATACTTGCACTCACGAAACATCTGGGCGTACTCTCCCTCCTTAACATAACTGGGAACTTCGTCACCGTCAAAGTCATCATCATAGAGATCATCCTTCAGGGCATTCGCCTTCATTACATTTTTGCGCTTGTTGACGAATGGCTTCCGGATCTCGTCGAACTGGCCCTTGGATAGCCCTAATTTACTGCAGTAATGGTTCTTGTTGACTGTTATCACGGTTTCCTCCGCATAGCTTGTCAGCTCGATACACCTGGTAATAATCGGTACCTTGTCGCCTAGGAATCCAGACAGCAGCTCTCCATGTATGCGAATGTAGAAGTCGATGAAGGATTCCACCTTATCCTCGTGCATGACTCTTATCTGAGAGATACCTGCCTTATACATCTCTGCGAGTGTTGCCATATAGGCGCTATCCTCACCTGTAGTGGTATTGATGCTGCATCCCTCTTCAGTAGTGACGAAATAACAGCAGATACGTCTGAGATTCTCGATATCTGTCGAGGATGGCGTGCCGGCAACATATACGATAGGATTGTCGCCGTATGACTCCATGAACGTATCTATCGACGAGGTTACTACAGCGGGCTCGTTGTTTCTCAGATTCTCCTTCAAGCTATCGATTCCGAAGATGCCATGCTGCAGGTTTTCCTTCTTGACACTATCTATATTACGGCGGATATCTCTTACCTTATCCTCAAGGATGGTCATTTTCGTATCGAAGTCTCTGGCCATGGTCTTCATGTACTCGAGACGGAGCCCTGCATCCTGCACGCATGCTATGAGGTTTGAGATAGTGTTCATAGCTGCAGCAATAACTGCTTCATCCTTGCAGCCGCGAGGAACCAGCATTCTTTTCATTGCCTTCGGGAAGGTCTCGATGGCTTCAGCCAGCTTCTTTTTTGTTTCTTCCTTGCAGAGCTGACCATAGCTGTCTGGGTCGTACCCTTTTGGCAAGCGAATACACTTGACGCTTGCTCCAGCCTTCAGCAGCAGCTCGCAGTTCTTGACGGCAGCCTTCATGCCTGCATCATCAGCATCATATATCATAACCACAGACTGGGTGAAGCGCATGATAAGCCTTACCTGGTCGTCAGTAAATGCGGTTCCGGAGCCGCCGATGACATTCTCTACTCCATATTTATGGAGGGTAATGACATCAAATTGCCCCTCGACAAGATAAGCGAACCCTTCTTTGGCGATTGCTCTTTTAGCCTGGTAGAGTCCGAAAAGGTGCTGACCTTTTCGGAAAATGGGGGTCTCTCCCGTATTGACATATTTGCCGGCATTATCATTCGGAGTGACGATTCTCCCGGAAAATGCTATAATTCTTCCTGAGACATCGTAGAACGGAAACAGAACGCGATCCCGGAAGAAATCATAGCTTCTCCCGTCTTGGGACTTTCCTAAGACTCCAACGTCTGTGAGAACCTGGAGATTATATCCGTTCTCCGTAAGGTACTTCATAGCTACATTGCCAACAGGTGCATATCCGACACCATATTCTGCAAGCGTCTTGTCTGTACAGTCATAGCCACGACGCTTGAGAAAGCTTTCCGCCTGGGACAGGTTTCCCTGATAAAACTTGGCAGCTGCAGCAATAGCTATGCGGCGAGATTCCAGAAGTTTATATGCAGCGTTCTCTTCAGGAGTTGCCTCCTGCTCGGGGAATTCTACATCTGCAAGCTTGCAGGCCATCCGCAGAGCTTCAGGAAATGTGATCTGGTTGTACTTCTTCAGGAAGTCCAGGACATCTCCATGTTCTCCGCAGACGAAACAGTGATAGGTCTGCCTCGTCTTGCTCACCATCATGGAAGGATGGCTGTCATTATGAAACGGGCAAATGCCCTTGTAGTTGATGCCAGCCTTCGTGAGGGTGATATATGAACCGATCACGTCAACAATATCCAGTTTACTCTTGACGTTCTCGATGAAGTTTGAGTTGATTTTCATATCTTACATATTTATTGATCGAAAAGATTAAGCTGAAGGGAATCGAATGCCTCCGAGATCGTGATGTTGAAATATTCAGCTACAGCCTTGTATTCCTCCGGCTTTATCGGCTTTCTCCCGAAGAACAGATCCCAATATCTCACCTGGTTTATTCCGGTTTCCCGGAAGAAGAACTTACTAGGATGGAAGTCTTCCAGATGGCGGAAACGATACTCTAACAGCTTCTTCAGTCGGTTTTCTTTTACGACCTGATGTTTGTCGTCCAATCTATGACGGAGCGCATAGAGACGTACTGCCATGACGGAGCGTCCGAGATTGGCGGACAACTCCTCAAGGCTCATCTTACCATAGTTGTCAACCAGGTAAGCCACTTCTTTCTTGTTCCATTTTTTATTGCTCATTTTTGCAGATAGGTTTATTGGCGTATTCAACATATCTTTTCTGCGGCAGGCAGAATCTGCCATTGACGCAGGCTCTGCCATCTACGCATTTCATGCATTCCAGAGGTGGCATCGCTATTTATTTTTGATGTGTTCGTGGTAATAAGCAGAGACTTGAGCCAGAGAGCGCATCTGCAGCTTAGCCTTGATATTTTCTCGGTGGCGCTGCACTGTCTTTACCGAGATGCATAGTCTGTCTGCAATCTCTTGTGCTCTGGATCCCTTGGAGATAAGTTCTATGACCTGCAGCTCCCGATCTGTCAGCTTCGAGTCCAGCTTCGGCTTGCAGATAGCACCTTCCATTCTGCACTCGCCGCGAAGAGGGCATTTAACCTCCTCGAAATGGAAGAATCCGTCTGCATCAATATCTGGAGTATGAGCGTCATACTCTCCAAAGTTGCATCTGCAGAACCTGGAAACAATATTAAACTCGTAAACCTTGCGATTCAATTCGCTTGCAGTATATTGCTCACAGAGAGCTTTGAAGGCCTGAGGATATCTGTTCTTGATAACATCAAGCATCTCCTCTATAATATCTCTACTCTTCGGCGTAAGCTCTTGCACCGGCTTCCCGATCGGCTTGTACATGACATCACCTTCCGGGGTATTGTAAAACTCTATCGACTCCATACTATTGACAATTAGGAAAAAGTTCGCTCTCCTGCATACCAAGATATCCAGAAACAAGACCTCTGCATAGAGCGTTCGGCTCGGACTTGCCCTGTATCCATCTATAGACGGAACTATTAGACACTTTGCATAAGCTAGCAATCTCCTCCACGGTCTTGGTTCGTGGATAAGGGAGACTTCTCATGTACTCACTAAAACCCATTTTATTAAATTTTTGTTTGAAATTAGCATTATGTGCGATATTTTTTGTATATTTGCACCGTGCGAAGCATTCGCACGCTGCAAAAGTATAATATTTCAGCGATATAACCAAACATTTCGCTGATTATTTTGTATTTTTTCAGTGTTTTGAGTGATTTTGTTTGAAATTAGATATAATTATGTGTACAGAAGAAACTACAGTAACAACAGAAACTATCGGTGAGCGCATCAATGGCATCATCGAGAGAGAAGGTCACACCATTGCAACTTTTGCCAAGAAAATCGGTGTACCTTGGACTACAATCAAGAATATCGTATCAGGAAGAAACGCTCCTGGTTACGATATCATGTTGAAAATCATCAATGCCGTCGATTGGGTCGATGCTAATTACCTCCTTCTAGGCGAAGAGCTCTCGAAGGGTAATCAAGCCAACCTGCTGAAGATCGTCGAGCGCCAGAACAAGACTATCGAGAGTCAACAGCAGACCATCGATAGGCTTACGAAAAAGATGCTGGATCTATAGCATTTTAACGAGTTTTTATGCACCGTTTTGCGCGAAAAAGCAGCGCTTTTACCAAACATTTGTTTTATAAAAACCACACAAACATTTGATTATCAGCGTTTTGTTTGATGCGTAACTCGGTGCATTCTCGGTGTTTAATATGTAATTTACAGAAAAGCTCTAGTTGATCATCAGGCAGTTACGCGTGCGTATTATAAAATAAAAAAACGAAAGTTTTTTTCTTTCTTAAAGAATTTATTGCTATCTTTGCACCCATAAAAGGAATGAGGGCGCTTGACGCATCCCATGACGCATCTGATAATAACAAAAAATAAGATAATGAATACAATTAAGAAAATTGTACTTACAGGTGGTCCTTGCGCAGGTAAAACCACTGCGCTGGTTAAAATAATCGACCACTTCTCTGGCCTTGGATACAAGGTGTTTACGATTCCTGAGGTTCCTACCATGTTCACCCAGGCAGGTATGAACTATCTCACCAAAAACGAGAAGTTCTTCTTCGAGGGAGAAAAAGCTACCTTCCTGACTCAGATCGGACTGGAAAACAGTTTCACCAAAATGGCTGAAACTATCGACAAGCCGGTCATCATCGTCTGCGACCGTGGCACGATGGACATCTCCACCTACCTGACAGAAGACTTCTGGAACCGCATCATCTCCGAGCAGGGATACACCAACACCCAGCTGCGTGAACGCTACGATGCCGTACTGCATCTGGTTTCTGCAGCAGATGGCGCTGAACAATTCTACACCACTGCCAACAACGCCCAGCGCGTGGAAAAGGCTGACGAAAAGGGATTGCAGATAGCCAGGGAACTGGACAAGAAAATCGTTTCCGCATGGAAGGGACACCCACATCTGAGAGTAATCAACAACCACGAGGACTTCAACAACAAGCTAAACCGTGTGCTCAAGGAAATCAGCAATGTGCTGGGTATTCCGCAACCTATCGAAGAGGAAAGAAAGTATATCGTGAAACTGACCGGCGAAGTGCCAAACGCTATCGACAGCGATATCGTGCAGACCTATCTTTCAGGAGAACCAGGCAGCGAGATCCGTCTCCGTCGCCGTGGATTCGAAGGTGGCAAGTACGTTTATGTTCACACCACCAAGAAGCGCGTAGCCGACAACGAGCAGATTGAAACCGAGCGACAGATCAGCGCCAATCTCTACGAGAATATGCTCCAGCAGGCAGACCCTTACCGTGCTACCATCCGCAAGCACCGCAAGAGCTTTATCTGGAAAGGTCAGTACTTCGAGCTGGATTCATTCTCAGAGCCAGTGAAGGACCTGATGATCCTGGAAACCAAAGGCATCGCAAAACGCGAGAGCGTGAAGTTCCCTCCTTTCATCCAGGTGCTCGAAGACATCACCGGCAATACACATTATTACAATTACAACATCGCTCTGAAGCGATAATAAAAAAGAAGCTTATGAAATTTATTGGTATTATTCCAGCAAGATACGCTTCAACGCGTTTCCCTGGCAAGCCTCTTGCCATGCTTGGTGGCAAGCCTGTAATTCAGCATGTATATGAAAAGGTGGCTGCTGTTTTAGAAGAAGCATACGTGGCTACTGACGATGAGCGCATTTTCAATGCCGTAGAAGCTTTTGGCGGTAAGGCGGTAATGACCCGTACTGACCACAAGAGCGGAACCGACCGCATAGAGGAAGCCATCGAGAAGATTGGCGGCGACTGGGATGTCATCGTCAACGTTCAGGGCGATGAACCTTTCGTGGCAAAGAGTCAGCTGGAAACCATCTGCCATTGCTTCGATGACCCAACCACCCAGATTGCGACCTTGGGCAAGGCTTTCACCACAATGGAGGCGGTAGAGAATCCAAACAGTCCGAAAATCGCAGTCAGCAACCAGGGCTTCGCTCTCTACTTCTCCCGCAGCGTCATCCCATACGTACGTGGCAAGGAGCGCGAGGAGTGGCTCCAGCATTTCCCTTACCTCAAGCACCTGGGCATCTACGCCTATCGCAAGGAAGTGCTCAGAGAGGTGACCCAGCTGCCACAAAGTTCTCTCGAAATTGCCGAGAGCCTGGAACAGCTGCGCTGGTTACAGAACGGATACAAGATCAAGGTGGGAACTACTGACGTGGAGACCGTGGGAATCGATACCCCAGAAGATCTCCAGCGCGCCGAGGAGTTCCTGAAAGAAGGACATTAAAAGCCAGAATGTCTAGGCAGGAATATGAACAAGATAGAAACGATAGTCAGAAACTATATCGTGCGCCACGGAATGTGGAAGCACGACGGTTCTTATATTGTTGCCCTCTCGGGAGGAGCAGACAGTGTAGCCCTGCTCCTGATTCTCAAGAACCTGGGGATGCCCATCCATGCAGCCCACTGCAACTTTCACCTGCGTGGCGAAGAAAGCGAGCGCGACGAACAGTTCTGCGTAGATCTCTGCGAGCGTGAAGGCATCTGCCTGCATCGCATCCACTTCGATACCCTCACCTATGCCGAGAAGCACAAGGTGAGTATCGAGATGGCTGCCAGGGATCTGCGCTACCGCTACTTCGCCCAACTTGCCCGAGACATCGAAGCCGACGGCATCTGCGTGGCTCACCACAGAGATGACAACGTGGAAACACTCCTGCTCAATCTGCTGAGAGGTTCGGGTGTGGATGGACTCGCTGCCATCGCTCCCCAAAACGGGAAAATCCTGCGCCCCCTACTCTGCATCAGCCGTCAGGACATCCTCGGCTATCTCGCCGAAAAGGGCCAGGACTACGTCATCGATTCCACCAACCTGGAGGATGATGCCCTGCGCAACAAGATCCGCCATCACGTGATTCCGCTGTTGGAAACGCTGAACCCTGCAGCCAGGGAGAACATCGCCCAATCGGCAAGATATCTCAGACAGGCTAAGATGATGCTCGATGACGCTGTGGAAGTACTATCGCAGCCCGATGATTCCAGCAACATCAGAACCATCGGCAAGCAGCTCGTAATGCAGGCGGCAAGTCCGGAGTTCATGCTCCATCAGCTCATCGGCTGCTATGGCTTTCATGGTGATACCATCGATGGTATCATAGAAAGTATGAACAGCCAGGACGGAGGCATAGGCAAGATTTGGAAAAGCAACGAATACATGCTGTGCATCGACCGCGAGAATCTGCTCATCACACCTCTGAAAGAAATGGATAACCTGCAGAAAGAAAGAGCTTTCCGCCTTCCGGAAGAAGGAAATTACAGTCTTGCCGCAAACACGAGAATCAGGATCCGCCGCTACCCTCGCACAGCCGATTTTACGCCAAGCAAGGAAAGCCATCACATCACCCTGGATGCCGACCAGGTTAGTTTCCCGCTCACCTATCGACTCACCCAGCAGGGCGACAGATTCAAACCTTTCGGCATGAAGGGAACGAAGCTGGTAAGCGACTATCTGACAGACCGCAAGCGAAACTACATGGAGAAGATGAGCCAACATGTACTGACCGACAAGGCAGGCGAAATCATCTGGCTCATCGGAGAAAGAACATCAGACCACTGCAGAATCACCCCCGACACCCAATCAATCCTGGAGATAGAGCTGGAGGAAAATTCAGAAGTCTGACAAAAACAACAGATAAAATAAGGACTATAGATATATAGATAAGAACTATAGATAAGGGAGAGAAAAGAAATACAGGAGGAATTGAAACAATGACAAACAACAGAAAGAAAGGCATCAGAATAGCTGGTGCCCTATTCATCATTCTACTTTGCGCCCTAGGATATTGGACTTACCGCTGTCTGAATCCCACAAGAGAACAGGTGCAGGCAGCCAAAGCCAGAATAGAAGCCTACAGCTGCTACGAAATAAGAAGAAACGGCAAAACCATGCTGCGATTCGACGAAGATACCACCACACTGGCAGCTACCTTCATGAACCGCTGGGCACTCGTTCCTTCATGCCAGGGACGACTCGCAGCATCCAACAATACCGACATCACCCGAAACCGCTACCAGGGACTCGATGCAGACAGTGTGCTGGTAGAGAAAGTAGATTCCCTCGACAGTCTCTACAAGGATTCGAAATGGAAAGAAAGCGAACTGGCATACTATATCCACTCCCACAGCGTGATGGATCTGGGATACAACCGAATCTGCGCCTTCGAAAACCGCGAGAAGGTGTTGAGAGATTCTGCCAAGAAGATGCTCGACTCGCTGCATCATATCCAGGGAAAAACGCCTTCAGACAAGTCTGACCAGAAAGACGGCAAACTGGTATTGGTACACCTTATTAAATATAAGGCATTCTATACCGACGAGAACGGCAAGACCCGAAGCGAAGACTGCAAGCTCATCCAGACAAATGCAGATGAAAGAAAAGACAGACAGTACTGCCACCTCTTTCAGCTCGTTTCAGAAACAACCCCTGACGGCATCTACGGCATCGCACCCCGCACAGCCATCGGAATCGTAACCCTGCAGGGAGCCACCCACCGAGACACCATCAACTATGAACAGCGACACGACTCACTGGGTTATTTCTCGGGCAGCTACGACAGTCTCTACCAGGCAGAAGGCTACGGCACCTGGATGGGTCACGACGGCTCCTACTACGAAGGAGAATGGAAGAATGGAGAAAGAAACGGATGGGGATTCAGCATCTCACCCAAGAAGCCGCTGAGAGTGGGCGAATGGAAGAAAGACAAATACAAGGGAGAGCGACTGGTATATACCTCGCATCGCATCTACGGCATCGACATCTCGAAACATCAGCACATCAAAGGCAGAAAGCGATATCAGATAAACTGGAAGAAACTGCGCATCACGCATCTGGGAAACATCAGCAGAAAAACCGTATCAGGCAACGTAAACTACCCGATCCGCTTCATCTATATCAAGAGCACCGAGGGTAAATCGATTGTGAATCCCTACTATAAGAAAGACTATAGCGCAGCTCGCGCACATGGCTATAAAGTAGGCACTTACCACTTCTTCAGTACCAGAACACCAGCTGTTGCTCAAGCGAATCATTTCCTCAGACACAGCTGCATCAGAAAGGGAGATTTCCCGCCGGTTCTCGACCTGGAACCCTCGCATAGCCAGATCAGCAAGATGGGAGGTCCGGGCGTTCTCTTCGCAAGAGTAAGAACCTGGTTAAGACTGGTGGAAAGAGCCACGGGCGTAAAACCTATCCTCTACATCAGTCAGATCTTCGTAAACCGATACCTGCCTTCAGCCCCCGACCTGAAGCGCGACTATAAAATATGGATTGCCCGCTATGGCGAATACAAGCCAGACATCCACCTGGTATATTGGCAGCTATGTCCGGATGGCAGGGTGGCAGGCATCCACGGAGCCGTAGATATCAATGTATTCAATGGCTATCAAGATGCATTCACAAAATTCTCTCAAAATGAGATAGTTAGATAAAATTTCGAAAAAACAAGTATTTTTAGTTAAATTATGTTGTAAAAAAGTACAACCTATCACATTTTTTACTAACTTTGTAGAGTTTAGTAACAAAAATTGGGGGTAGGATCATCATGAGACAACTTAAGATACAAAAGAGCATAACCAATCGAAATAGTGAAGCACTAGATAAATATCTGGTAGAGATCGGCAGAGCGCCAATGATCTCTATTGAGGAAGAGATAGAGCTGGCACAGCAGATAAGAAAGGGAGGTAGAGTTGGCGAAAGAGCCAAGAACAAATTGGTAGAAGCCAACTTGAGATTCGTGGTGTCTGTGGCAAAACAGTATCAGCACCAGGGACTCACACTCACCGATCTTATTGACGAAGGCAATATCGGACTCATCAAGGCTGCTGAGCGCTTCGACGAGACCCGCGGCTTCAAATTCATCTCCTATGCCGTATGGTGGATTCGCCAGAGCATCCTCCAGGCAATTGCTGAACAGAGCCGCATCGTGAGACTGCCTTTGAACCAGGTAGGTTCGCTCAACAAGGTAAACCAGGAAATCAACCGCTTTGAGCAGGAGAATCAGCGCCGCCCTAGCGTAGAGGAGCTGTCTGCCCGCACCGGTGTAGATGAAGATAAGATCTCTCAGAGTATGATGGCTAGCGGTCACCACGTGAGCATCGACGCACCATTCGGCGAAGACGATGACAACTCGATGGCAGACGTGATGTCGAGCGGAGACGACAGCCGTACCGACAAGCATGTGGATCATGAGAGTATGGCTCAGGAGCTGAAACAGGTGCTCAACAAATGTCTGAAGGAAAGAGAGCGCAAGATTGTATGCGCCTGCTTCGGTATCGACGAGACCGAGAAGGGTCTGGAAGAAATCGGAGACAAGATGGGCTTGACGCGCGAAAGAGTTCGACAGATCAGAGAGAAGAGCATCACCAAGCTCAGAGAATCCGGCAAGATTGGTATCCTGATGAAATATCTGGGATAAAGATAAACAGAAATCCCCCATCCTACTTTCTCAAGCGGGATGGGGGCTTTGCTTATATGATAGAGAGATTTATGAATGTCTATCAGGCAGTTTTCCTACTTTTTATTTGGTCGTTTCAGGAAAAAAGCGTAATTTTGCAGTGAAACTAGATGTAGAATTAAAAGAATGGCATATGAAACAGGTAGAAGAAAGATACATCAGCTTGCTGACCGACTTCGGCTTCAAG
>OHWZ01000101.1_pt1 | contig 34258 bp, 29 predicted proteins | sample 1579781 | NCBI WGS metagenome assembly OHWZ01 (sample SAMEA3882545, study PRJEB24775) | human gut metagenome | biome: human-associated habitat; feature: intestine environment; material: feces | place: Netherlands | collected 2009/2010 | reverse complement strand
CTCCCAGCACTTCGTAGTAATCGCGCTTTTCCTGTGCCATAACCATACCTCTATAAAACCAGCAAAGGCCGCCCCGGCAAAACCGGAGCGGCTTTTGCTTTTATCCGGCACGCCTGCCCGCCGGTTTGGCCGGGCATCTGCCGTTTGTGTCAGAACTTAGACTTCCTTGAAGTCAGCGTCCACAACGCCGTCATCGTTGGGCTTCTGCTGGTTGTTTGCGCCAGCATCGGGGCCGGGCTGTGCGCCTGCAGCCTGCTGGGCAGCAGCGGCAGCCTGATACATCTTCTCAAAGACATGGCTCAGCTCATCCTGCTTTGCCTTGATCTCATCGATGGAGCCGGACTGAACAGCGGTCTTGAGGTCGGCCAGCTTTGCCTCAGCCTCGCTCTTCACGTCAGCGGGCATCTTGTCGCCGTTCTCCTTCAGCATCTTCTCAGTCTGGAACACCATCTGATCAGCGCCGTTGCGGATATCGACCTCTTCACGCTTCTTCTTATCATCGGCAGCAAACTGCTCAGCTTCCTTCACAGCCTTGTCGATATCTTCCTTGGACATATTGGTGGAAGCGGTGATGGTGATGTTCTGCTCCTTGCCGGTGCCCAGATCCTTCGCGCTGACCTTCACGATGCCGTTTGCATCGATATCGAAGGTAACTTCGATCTGAGGCACACCACGGGGAGCCGGAGCAATGCCATCCAGGTGGAACACACCCAGGCTCTTGTTGTCGCGGGCAAACTCACGCTCGCCCTGCAGCACGTTGACCTCAACAGAGGGCTGGTTGTCGGCTGCGGTGGAGAACACCTGGCTCTTGTGGGTGGGGATGGTGGTGTTGCGGTCAATGATCTTGGTGCACACGCCGCCCAGGGTCTCAATGCCCAGGCTCAGCGGGGTGACATCCAGCAGCAGCAGGCCCTTGACATCGCCCTGCAGAACGCCGCCCTGGATGGCAGCACCCACAGCCACGCACTCATCGGGGTTGATGCCCTTGAAGGGCTCGCAGTTCAGTTCCTTCTTGACTGCATCGTAGACAGCGGGGATACGGGTGGAACCACCGACCATCAGGACCTTCTTCAGGTCAGAGGGACGCAGGCCTGCATCCTGCAGAGCCTTGCGGACAGGGGTCATGGTGCGGTCGACCAGATCAGCGGTCAGCTCATTGAACTTTGCGCGGGTCAGGGTCATATCCAAATGCTTGGGGCCGGTAGCGTCAGCAGTAATGAAGGGCAGGTTGATCTGGCTGCTCATTGCGCTGGACAGCTCGATCTTTGCCTTCTCAGCAGCTTCCTTCAGGCGCTGTGCAGCCATCTTATCCTTGCGCAGGTCGATGCCGTTCTCGTTCTGGAACGCATCTGCCATCCAGTCGATGATGCGCTGGTCAAAGTCATCGCCGCCCAGGTGGGTATCACCGTTGGTGGCCAGAACCTCGGTCACGCCGTCGCCCATCTCGATGATGGAGACATCGAAGGTGCCGCCGCCCAGGTCGTAGACCATGATCTTCTGGTCCTCTTCCTTATCGATGCCGTATGCCAGAGATGCGGCAGTGGGCTCGTTGATGATACGCTTGACGTTCAGGCCGGCAATGGTGCCTGCGTCCTTGGTTGCCTGACGCTGGCTGTCGTTGAAGTATGCAGGAACGGTGATGACTGCATCGGTGACAGTCTCGCCCAGATAAGCCTCAGCATCAGCCTTCAGCTTCTGCAGGATCATAGCGCTGACCTGCTGGGGAGTGTACTCCTTGCCGTTCAGGGTCACCTTGTGGTCGGTGCCCATATAACGCTTGATAGAAGCCACCGTGTTCTCAGGGTTGGTGATGGCCTGGCGCTTTGCGACCTGACCCACCAGACGGTCGCCGGTCTTGGTGAAGCCGACAACAGACGGGGTGGTGCGTGCACCCTCAGAGTTTGCGATAACAACGGGCTCGCCGCCCTCCATAACAGCCACGCAGCTGTTGGTAGTACCAAGGTCGATACCAATGATCTTACTCATAATGAAAGCTCCTCTCAAATTCAGAACGTTTTTTGTTTATGTGATGCTCAAATGTTACCAAGCGGATGTTATATTTGAAAACCCTTGCGGGGTCTTGCAAAATCACTCTGCCACAACAACGGTGGCATGGCGGACGATCTTATCGCCCAGCTTGTAGCCCTTCTGGTAAACCGTGATCACGGTGCCGCTCTCCTGCCCATCGGGGGCGGGGATCTGCTGCACGGCATTCATAAAGTTGGGGTCAAAGGGCTTGCCCAGCGCCTCGATCTCCTCCACATGGAGGGCGCTCAGCGCCTTGGCGGCTTTGTCCAGCGTCATGGTCACGCCCTTCTTGTAATTCTCGTCGGTGGTGGGGGCGTTGGCCGCCATCTCCAGCGTATCCAGAATGGGGATGATCTGGTTCACGGCAAAGGACACGCCGTCGTTGAACTTCTGGTCAGCCTCACGGGTGGAGCGCTTGCGGTAGTTCTCATACTCGGCGGCCATCCGCAGCAGCTGATCCTTGGCCTGATTGGCATTCTTCTCAGCCGCGTCCAGCTTTGCCTTCACGGCCTCCAGCTCCCGGGCCTTCTTGTTGAAGAAGCCATCCTTTTTCTTGGGGTCTGCCGCTTCAGCGTTCGTCTCGGGAGCCGCTGCCTGCTCAGGTGCAGTTTCCGGGGCGGCCTGCTCGGCGGTGTTGGGCTCCACGGCAGGTTCTTCTGCCTGCGGGGTCTTTTTTGTTTCTTCGCTCATTCCAGGTCCTCCTTATAGATCACAGTCCGCCGGGGTGCGGCTGCCTGCGGGGTATCTTTTCGTTTGCCGCTCATTCCTTCGCCAAGCTGATCGGCAAAGGTGTGGAGCAGCGGCATCAGCTTCTGGAAGGGCATCCGGGTGGGGCCGATGAGGGCCACGGAGCCCCAGAGGCCTCCGCCCACCAGATACCGGTCACTCACGATGCACAGGCCGGGGATCTGAGGTTCCAGATCCTCGCCCAGCAGGACGCTTTCGCTCTGCTCTGCCGGGGGTGCAATGAGGGTGGCGGCCTGCTCTTCGTCGTTCAGCAGGCTCAGGATGCTGCCCACCTTGCCGTCCAGCTGGGGCCAGTCCAGCAGGTACTGCTCACCACCCAGATACACATGGGGCTGGGTGGAATCCTGCAGGATGGCGGCGGCGGCGCTGATCACCGGCACCAGCTCCGGGCTGATCTGGCTGCACAGCTCTGCAAGGAGCCGGGGCGACAGATCAACAGGAGCCACAAAGGTCAGGTTCCGGTTGAGCAGGGCGGCAAGCGCCGCTGCATTTTCCCGGGAAAGACCGGTGCGGACCCGCGCCACACGGGTGCGGACATAACCGGCAGTGGTCACAGCCAGCACCGCTGCGGCGCTGCGGCCCACCTGCACCACCTCGTAGTGGGCGATGCAGAGATCCTCAGCACAGGGGGTGCTGACGGCGGCGGTGCAGCCGCTGATGGCGGCCAGCGCCTTGGCGGCACCTGCGGCCAGCTTTTCCGGCTCGTGGTCAAGGCTTGCGAACCCCGGGCGCGGGTCACGCGGTCCAGCGGCTGATCGTCCGTCAGCAGGTTGTCGAGATAATAACGGTAGCCCTTGGCACTGGGGACACGGCCTGCGCTGGTGTGGGGCTGCTCCAGCAGACCCAGCTTGGTCAGCGCGGCCATCTCGTTGCGCAGCGTGGCACTGGAAACTGCCATATCAAAGTAGTTTGCCAGCACACTGCTGCCCACGGGCTCGCCCTCGAGGCCATACAGCGCAACGATCGCCTGCAAGACACGCTGTTTGCGTGCATCCATCGTCATAGCGCCTGCCTCCTTCGTTCGCTTTTCGTTCTTTAGCACTCCTTCTTCCTGAGTGCTAAGACCATTATATCCAATTTTGCGGCGCTGTCAATAGCTTCTCAGAAAAGTTTTGAAAGATTCATAATTCTGTCATAAAGGCCGCACAAAAAAGAGCCGCCCTGCGGCGGCTCTCCTATATAATAGATCATTCCTCCATCTGCTTTGCCAGAAATGCCGCCGCCACGTTCACCGCCTTGAGCTGGGCGGCATCGGGCTGGGCAGTGCGGTCCTCCGTAAGCAGGCCCACACTGCCGGTGACATCCCCCGCCGCAATGATGGGCACAGCGCACAGCAGCGCCCGGGGTGAGCCCTCACAGGGCAGCAATGCCTTTTCGGGGCTGCCATCGCTCTGGTAGGGCTTGCGGCTGTCCATCAGCTTTTCCAGCGGCTGGCTCACGCTGCGGTCGGCCAGATCCCGCCTGCCCGCACCGGATGCCGCCAGAATGCGGTCCCGGTCTGAGACAAAGGCCGTCAGGGCAAAGCACTTGCTCAGCACATCCACATACTGGGCCGTCACCCCGCTCAGTTCCCCCATGGGCGAATACTTTTTGAAGATGACCTCGCCGTCCCCTGTTGTGAAGATCTCCAGCGGGTCTCCCCTGCGGATGCGCTGGGTGCGGCGGATCTCCTTGGGGATGACCACCCGCCCCAGCTCGTCGATGCGGCGCACGATGCCGGTTGCTTTCATAAGGTTCCCTTCCTTTCCATGTTCCGGTTTTGCTTCCAGATTTCTGTGAAGTATGGTTATTCTGTGGAAACAGGAAGGGAATTATTCATTCAGCTCCGGCCGAAGCGCTGCTTATCCTCATACATCCGGTGGTCGGCCAGGATGCGGATGGCACGCACATCGTCGCTGTCGCAGGGGTAGACCGCACAGCCGCAGCTGGTGCCAACCTGCACCTCTGCATCCTTCAGGCGGTAAGGCTCCCGGATGGCTGCCTTGATCTTTTCCACCCGGCTTTTGCAGAACCCCTCCGTTACGGCTCCGTTGACGATGAGGGCGAACTCATCCCCGCCGATGCGGAACACCGCATCACTCTCCCGCACGCAGCCCCGCAGGCGGCTGGCCACCTCCTTGAGCAGCTGGTCGCCCACATCGTGGCCGTAACGGTCGTTCACAGGCTTGAAACGGTCAAGGTCGAGGTAGAACAGGACAAACGGTGTCCTGTTCAGCTCGTTTTCTTTCAACAATGCGTCAAAATAGCGTTCATTATACAGTCCGGTCAGGCCGTCGGTGTTGGCCAGGTCCTCCATCTGCTGGCGGGCCTCCCCTTCCTGCCGGAGGGCGCGCTCCTTTTCCTCCACGCGCAGGCGGGCATCGATGCGGACACCGTGCACCAGCACGATGCCTGCGCAGAAGAACAGCCCAGCCAGCAGCAGGATGGTGGCGTTCTGGATCTTCCGCATTCCACTGTCCACCACGTCACGGCCGACGATGCCCACAATGGACAGATCTTGAAAGCCCACAGGCTGGTAGACCAGATAATAGCTCTTGCCCTCAAGCCAGCAGGAAAGGCTGCCGCTGCGGCCCTCTGCCACGTCCTGCCGGGCCCGGGCCAGTGTGCCCGCATCCACCTGCGCATACTTCTGCAGGTAGTCGAACAGGTTGTCCATCCAGTCCTCGATCTCGCTCTTGGGCTCCTCCGAGAGCATCACATCGCCATCGGGATGGATGATGTAGCAGTCGCTCTGGCCACCGTAAGCACTGCCGCCGATCAATTCCTCTATGTTCTTATTCCGATAGCTCACGGCAAGGCTGGTGTAGGTGGTGCCGTCGATCTCCACCGGCGCAATGGGCGCAGAGTATACCACCCGGCGCTCCCCGCTCCGCATGATGTAGCTGGACACCGTAGGCTTGCCGGTGCGGTACATCTCCTCAAAGGCCGTCCAGAGGTGATCCACTTTTTCATGCTTGCCCCGGATGCTCCAATATTCGCAGTTTTCATTGAACAGATACACGCTGCTGTACCGCCAGATCTCCCGCTCGGCCTCATAGCTGCGCAGGCGTTCCTCCGCCAGGCCCTCCTCATTGGCAGCCTGCAGGCTCTTGCCCCACTCGTTCAGCATGTTCCAGTTGCTCCGGCTGAAGATGGTAAACGCCTTATCCACCTGCTCATAGGTCTCCAGCAGGTTGCGGGTGCCTTCGTCATAGAACTGCTGCCGGATGTACAGGATGTACCAGCACAGACCTGTCACCACGACCATCGCCAGCAGCAGCGCAGCTGCCGTCCATCTTTCTTTTTTCTTCCACATATTCAGCTTCTCCTCAGCAGAGTCCCAACTCTCTGCCCTTTTCCGGCCGCATTTCCGCAGCCTGCGAAACCACGCAATTCCGTCGAATCAACACTACCAAATTCTGCTTTTTCTGTCAAGGCTTTCGTCAAAGATTATTCGCTGCAAATTTGGGGCATTCTTCTATCCTTTTGCTGCTGTGTATGTTATAATAAAATGTATGGATTTCTGAGGGGGTGCTCTTATGCAGCAGATCGTGATATTGGGCGGCGGTGCAGCGGGCCTTGCCGCCGCTTTGGCCGCCGCCCAGTCTGCCCCGGCAGGGGCAGTGCGGGTGACGGTGCTGGACCGCAACCCCAGGTGCGGCAAAAAGCTGTTGGCCACCGGCAACGGCCGCTGCAATCTGGACAACACCGGAATTGCACCGGAGCAGTATTTCACTGCCGACCCCGCCGCCCTGCGGCCCCTGCTGGCCGCGGTGGATGCCGCCGCACCGCTGGAATGGTTCGCGGCGCTGGGCCTGTACACCCGCACCGATGAGGCCGGGCGGGTATACCCCTACTCCAACCAGGCCGCAGACGTGCTGGCCCTGCTGGAAGGCCACCTTGCCCGGCTGGGCGTGGAGGTGCGTACCGGCTGCACTGTGCAGACCCTGAGCCAGAACCGCAGCGGCTACACTATCCTGTGCGAGGATGCCGAGGGTCAGGACCAGACCCTGCGGGCCGATGCCGTCATCTGCGCCATGGGCGGCAATGCCGGGCCGCAGTTCGGCACCGACGGCTTCGGCACCCGATTCGCCGCCCAGTGCGGCGGAAAGCTGGAGCCGCTGTACCCCTGCCTGACCGCCCTGCAGACAGCAAAGCCCAACCGATCTCTGGCCGGCATCCGGGCCAAGGCCGCTGCCACCCTGCTGGACCTCGACCGCCACTGCACCGTGGCTGTGGAAAACGGCGAGGTGCAGTTCACGGACTACGGGCTTTCGGGCATCTGCATCATGCAGCTGTCCGGCCATCTGGCCCCGGGGCGGGGGCCAAAGCGCCCGGCCGTTGAGCTGGACCTCTTCCCCATGCTGGATGAGACTGCCCTGACCGCCCTGTTTGCGGCCCGGGTGCCCCTGCTGCCGGGCAAGGCACCTGCGGATTTCTGGACAGGTCTGCTCAATCCCAAGCTGGGCCGCGCCCTGTGGGCAGCGGCAAAGCTGCCTGAAAAACCGGTGGACACCCTGCCGGATGCCGCCTGGCAGGTGTTGGCCAACGCGGCCAAGCACTGGCTGTTCGAGGGTCTGACCCCCTGCGGCTGGAAGCAGGCCCAGACCACCGGCGGCGGCCTGAGCCTGACCGAAGTGACCCCCAGCTTCCAGTTCAAGGGCTGCCCCGGCCTTTACTTTGTGGGTGAAACGCTGGACTGCGCCGGCAGCTGCGGCGGCTTCAACCTGCACTGGGCCTTTGGCAGCGGCATCGCCGCCGGGCGTGACGCGGTGCGGAGCCTGAAGCGGCCTGCCCCGAAGCCAAATAAAAAGAAGCGATAAAGAATGACCCTCTCCATCCCGCATCTGACAGACAGACTGCAGGGACGGAGAGGGTCATTTTCGTTTCAGATACGCTTGTGTCTCCCGGACCACCACTCCCGAAAGCCCCACCACGCCCACAAGATTGGGCAGCATCATCAGGCCGTTGAAGGTATCGGAGAGCGCCCAGGCCAGGTCCAGCTTCATCACAGCACCCACAAGCACCATGGCCGCAAACACCAGTTTATATCCTGCGGCGGCACGCTCCCCCAGCAGATACACCACTGCCCGGGTGCCGTAATGGCTCCACCCCAGCGTAGTGGAATAGGCAAACAACAGGACCGACACCGCGATAAACTGCGGCCCGAACGCCCCAAACACCGTGGAAAAGGCCTGCCCCACCAGTGCGGAGCCCTCCACGCCGGTCAGGGCCGCACCGGTGTCCAGATCCACAAGGCCGCTGGTGAGTACCACAAGGGCCGTGAGGGTGCAGACCACCATGGTATCTGCGAACACCTCGAACATGCCCCACATTCCCTGCTGGACAGGCTCCTCCACGTTGGCCGCGCAGTGCACCAGCACCGACGCGCCCAGTCCTGCCTCGTTGGAAAAGGCTCCCCGCTTGAATCCCCAGCTGATGGCCCGGGCCATGCCGTAACCCAGCACCCCGCCCCCGGCGGCCTGCAAGCCAAACGCCCCCCGGAAGATGGCCGCGAATGCCGCCGGGACAGCCGCCCAATGGACACAGACCACGGTCAGCGCCCCGAACAGGTAGAACAGGGCCATGAGCGGGACGATGGCCTCCGTGACTGCGGCCACTCGCTTCAGCCCGCCCAGTATGACCCGCCCGGTGAGCAGGGCCAGTACGATGCCCGTTGCCACCGGCGGCACCCGGAACACCGCCTGCAGATTGCCCGCAATGGAGTTGATCTGGCTCATATTCCCCATGCCGAAGCTGGCCAGCATGCAAAAGCAGGCAAACAGCACCGCCAGTGCCCGGCCAAAGCCGCCGCCCAGCCCCTCGGCCAGATAGTACATAGGCCCGCCGCACCATCTTCCGGCGGCATCCCGGCGGCGGTAGCAGATGCCCAGCACGTTCTCGGCATAGCTGGTCATCATCCCCAGCAGGGCCATGACCCACATCCAGAACACAGCCCCAGGCCCGCCCGCCAGAATGGCCGCCGCCACGCCCACGATGTTGCCGGTGCCGATGGTCGCCGCCAGTGCCGTGCAAAGGCTCTGGAACTGGCTGATGGCTTCATCGTCCGTGTGGGCGGTCACATTCCGGTCCAGGAAGATGGCCCCGATGGTGTGCCGCATCCAGTACCCGAAATACCGCAGCTGGAAAAAACCGGTGCGCACTGTCAGCAGGCAGCCGGTGCCAAACAGCAGCACCAGCCCCACCGGCCCCCATACCACACCGCCGACCACCGCGTTCACCCGCGCCAAGCTCTCCCACATACACAAACGCCCCCTGTGCTCTACTGTATGGCACAGGGGGCGTTTTCATGCCCGGGCAGCGGTTTCTGTATAAAAAAGCGCATCCCGGCCCACCCTGTTCCAAAACGGAACGGAGGAACACGGGATGCACAAGAACGGTTGGAGGCCCTTCTGGGCGGCTTTGGGGGCGGCACTTCTGGTGCTGCTGCCGCTGGTGGGCGGCACAGTCCTGCTTACCCGGCAGATGGTGCGCACCCGCATCCAGACCGCCCAGCCCCAGAGCGGGGTGCCCATCCAGCTGCCCCGGGCCGAGCACCGGATGACCCTGCTTCTCTGCACCGCCGGGGAGCAGCCGGGCTTTTTACTGGTCTACCTGAACGCCGCTCAGAACAGTCTGAACCTGCTGGCCGTGCCGGGGGAGCTGACGGTTCCCTTCAACGGAGAGACTGCCAGCCTTGCCCACTGCTACGGAGCGGCGGGGCCCGCCCGGTGCCGTCAGGCGCTTCTGGAGGTGCTGGGCCTGCCGGAGGATATGTTTTATCTGGCGCTGTCCCCCGCCGTGCTGGAAAAGACTGCTTCCCGTTACGGGCCGGTGCGGGTGGGGTTTTCGGGGGCACTGACTGCCGATGAGCTGGCCGAAACCGGGCTTTCCGCCGCCGTGCAGAGCATTTCGGCCAAGGAGGCCCACGCTCTGCTCTCCGGCTGGGATGCGGACGGCACCCTGCCGCCTGCCCGCCGGGCCGCCGCCCGGGCGGCAGTGTGGGAAGCCTTTTTCCGACAGGACCTCGCCCTGCTGCCCGCCACCCTGCCGGATACCCTGCGGGCCAGCAGCACGGCCCTGCTCACCGACTTTGCGGCGCAGGATTACACCCTGCTGGGCACGGTCCTGGAGTTTCTGGCCAACAACAGCGCCCTCCCCCACGCCGAGGCCCTGCCCGGGGCGTGGGATGCAAAAGCGGGCACTTACACGGTCACAGACGCTTCCCGGGCGGCGGTGCAGACCTTCCTCAGCGTTTCGCCCGCCTCGGGGAACGATGTTTCGCTCAGGGAGCCATAGCCCAGCACAAACGTACCGGAAAAATCCTGTTCCCCGCCGGTCAGGTCATAATCGCTCAGCAGGCTCAGGGCCACGCCCTGCGCCTTTGCGGCGGCGTGAAGGGCGGCATCCGGCGGGGCATTTTTCAGCCTTGCCAACAGATGCAGGCCGGTGTGCAGGCCGGTCAGGGTCAGCTCGTCCGGCGCAAAAGCAGCGCGCAGAGAGGCAGCCAGAGCATCCCGCCGGGCCTTGTAGGCCACGCGCTCCCGGGCAAGATGCCGGGTAAAGTAGCCCTCGCGGATGAAGCGGGCCAGGGTCTGCTGCTCAAACCGGCTGACGGTGCCGGAATAGATCCGGTACTTTGCCCGCCAGGCGGGCAGCAGCTGCCGGGGCAGCACCATGTAGGCGATGCGGATGCCGGGGGCCAGACTGCGGGAGCAGGTGGAGAGGTAGACCACCGGGCCGTCGGCCCCGGCCATGCCCTGCAGGCTGGGCAGGGGGCGGGTATCAAAGCGGAACTCCGAATCGTAATCGTCCTCTATGATATACCGCTGGCCCGGGCAGCGGGATGCCCAGTGGAGCAGCTCCGTGCGGCGGCCCGCCGGCATGGTCACGCCCGTGGGGAACTGGTGGCTGGGCGTGACATAGCACACCGCCGCGCCCGAGCCGGACAATGCCTCAACAGAAAGGCCGTCCGCATCCACAGGCAGGCAGCAGCACGCCACGCCGTTGTTTTCCAGCACCTGCTTCGCGCGCTGGTAGCCGGGGTTTTCCACCGCCGTTTTGCCGGGCAGGAGCGGGGCCAGCAGGCTCAGCAGATACTCCATACCGGCACCCACCACCACCTGCTCGGCGGTGCACCGCACGCCCCGGTATTCCTCCAGATAGTCCGCCAGCGCCTGCCGCAGCTCCACATCCCCCTGTGCATCGCCATGGGTCAGCAGCTGGGGTGAGGAATAGAGCAGCTCTTTCTGCAGCCGGGCCCAGGTGCGGAACGGGAACAGCCCCGGATCCACGCCCCGGGTGGACAGATCGAACCGGACGGGCGGCTCAGCCGCTTCCGGCGGAGCGGCAGATACCGGGGGAGGCACTTCCTCGGGCCGGGTGGGCAGGGCAAGATATTCCTGTACATAAAAGCCGCTGCGCTCCCGCGGCTCCATGTAGCCCTCGGTCGCCAGGATCTGATATGCCGCGTCCACCGTGTTGACAGACACCGACAGCTCTGCCGCCAGCCGCCGCTTGCCGGGCATCCGGGTGCCCGCCGGAATGGCCCCGCTGCGCATCTCGGCGGCAAGGCTCTCATAGAGCTGCTCGTACAGCGGCACCCCGCTGGCGGCATCCAGTGCAGTTGTCAGATGAAACATAAGACCTCTCCCCTTTTTGGATGCTTTGCCGAACTGACCCCATAAAAAAACTTTGTTCTGGGTATTTTCACGGTGCCAGTTTTGCGTATAATAGGAGCATACCAATCATACACCCAAATGTCAAGTAGTTTTATGGGTAAGTGGCTTTGAAACGGGCGAACGATCCTGCAGAGCAGGATGGAGGGGGTTCGCCCCGAAAAAATTTGGAGGGAAAAATCATGTCTACAACTGCAATGTGGTTGCTGCTGGCTGTGGTGATCGTTGTCATCCTGTTCGGCAGCGTGCTGTACAAGCGCACCTTTACCACCAAGGAGCTGGCCCTGACCGGCGTTATGGCCGCGCTGAGCTTGGTGGCATACCTGTTCTTCCGTGTGCCGTTCTATGGCGGCTCCTCGTTCCATCTGGGCAACACCTTCACCGCCCTGACCGCCCTGCTGCTGGACGGCGTTTCCGGCGGCCTGGCCGGTGCGATCGGTCTGGCTCTGGCCGATATCCTGGCCGGTGACCCGGGCTATGCCGTGACCACCTTTGTGCTGAAGTTCATCATCGGCATCACCTGCGGTGCCGTGGCCCACAAGGTGTTCAAGCTGCGCGATCTCGACCGCCACAGCAAGGGCTACCTGCTCAAGGTCATCGTGGCAGGCGGCTCCGGCCTGCTGCTGAACGTCATCACCGACCCGTTCCTGGGCTATTTCCGCAACATTTACATCTTTGGCCAGGAGTACACCGTGGCACAGGCCCTGTCCAAGATCGCCGGTGGTGTCACCTTTGTCAACAGCGTAGCCTCCACCATCTGCGTGGTCATCCTGTATCTGGCCCTGCGCCCGGCTCTGGAGCGCGCCGGTCTGCTGCCCAAGGGCGAAAAAAAGTAAGCCTCTCTCCTCTTTCTGACGCATATATGGAAAGCCCCCGGCCTGTATCCTCAACATAATATGCTCCCCCTAGAGTAGACAGAGTAAAACAAAAACTCTGCGTACTCTGGGGGTATTTTCATGTCAAGCAAGAACAATCACGATACAGCGGAAGTAAAATATCAAAAAAAAAAAATGTCCCGTGTTGGACGCTGCAAGCTCACGTCCGTACCATGAATCGAGCGCCTAACGCCAATTTGTACAAAAAATTCGCCGTCTCCTTGTGGAAACGGCGAACAAAAATCTTATATTATTTTTTCTGTCTACTTGACGGGGCACTTCACGGGCAGGCGATGTGGGACAGAAGCGCAGAAGATCAGCCCTCGATGAGCTCAACGGTCTTCATCTTGACGGGGGTAGTGGGCTTATCGTTCCAGTCGGTGCGGACGGAAGCGATCTTATCCACGACCTCCATTCCGGCAACGACCTTGCCGAAAGCGGCATACTGGCCGTCCAGATGGGGAGCGTCCTTGTGCATGATGAAGAACTGGCTGCCGGCGCTGTTGGGGTTCATGCTGCGGGCCATGCTGATCACGCCGCGGGTGTGCTTGAGCGGGTTGTTCACGCCGTTAGCGGCAAACTCGCCCTTGATGTTCCAGCCCGGGCCGCCGGTGCCGTTGCCCAGCGGGCAGCCGCCCTGGATCATAAAACCGGGGATGACACGGTGGAAGGTCAGGCCGTTATAGAAGCCCTCGCTGACCAGCTTCTTGAAATTCTCACAGGTGATGGGGGCGACTTCCTCATTCAGCTCAATGTCGATGATGCCGCCGTCTTCCATAGTAATGCGAACCATAACGCTACAATACTCCTTTTGTGTTGACCCCGCAGCGGGGGTGTGTGGGGCAGAAATGCCTGCCCGGATATCCCTTATAGTATACCATAGGTTTTGCGGGTTTCAACCACGCAGATGCAACCTTTTTGTAAATTCGTCAAAGTTCCGGGGCCGGGAGCCTGCTTATTCCATCTTCATCCGCTTTGTGATGAGTTGGCCGTTCTGTACTGTGCCGTCCGAGATATAATACTTCCACTCGGTCGATCCATCCGACATCAGGTACTCCACAGCAAACACCTGCCCAGCCTGGATTTTTACAGGGTAGTTGTCGGCTGGCAGAATCTCACGGGGTGTCGGCAGCTCCTTGAAGTCCTCGTATGCGTCTTCCAACCGCCAGAACTTTCGGGTCTTGTAGCCCTTTACCATCGAAATATCCTGCTCACCGAAATAGGATGCTGTGTAGGTCTTTCCGTTGACTTCCAGCGCGTCGATCCGTTCCGGTTCCTGCGTCAGATCTTTGGTATGGAGATGTTCCCCATAGTTCTCGCTCAACTGTTTTGCCATGCGAAAATCCGAGTTCAAATACTCCGACTCCACAATATGTGTACTTCCATAGATCCCCATGATATCGGTGCGGCGTACCGCTTCCAGCTCCTGATAGCTGCGCCGGAAGTTCTCCACCATCCGATCCTCCCGGTATCGGACCGAAGAAGCTTCATCCGTCGCCTCGATCTCATAGTACCGTTTGCCCTGTTCCATGTTTTCCTGCGCACGCCGGTACTCTTCGCTGTCCTTCTGCCCATTGGCTTCCAGATAGGCCAGATACCGCGGCCCGGTGCTTTCCCAGGTATGGCCCACGTCGGTGCCGTGGAACACGGTCTCAGGATACTGCTCCTTGATCTGTTTCAGAAAATTCTTCTCGACCTCGGTGCCGCCTGCTGTACCTTCCCAGTCCTTGAACTGCAGATCCAGCAATTCATCATCGTCGGCCTGCATCCACAGGTTCAGAAATTGTGCATCCGTATACGGGAATTCCACAAACAGATCCCGCATTCCTTTTTCGTAATACTCGCCCCAGATGGAAAGTTCCTTGTCGAGAATGCTCTGCTTGCTGTGTTCTTCTCCATAGAGATAGATTTCGCCCTTCGGCCCATTTTTTACATGGTTCCAGAGCAGCCCTATCAGCAGGGCCGCAATCAGCACGATGGCAGCATATTTCCAGCGTCCGGTCTTTGTTTCCTTTTTCATTCCAATTCCTCTTTCATCTCGGTCATATCGGCCCAGAAGCGTTTGGGGCAGTGGGTCATGCGGCCCTTTTCGTTGTGGCGGGCCTTGATCTCCAGCGTTTTGTAGAACTGCCGCCAGAGCTCCTGAAACTGCTGCTCCTTTTCATCGGGCGGGGGCAGGGTGAGGGGTTCGGCCAGCTCCATGAGCTGAGCCTTGTGGTTCTGGTACAGCAGCACCGCCTGATGAACGGCATCATAGATCAGGAAGTTCTCCTCCGGGAAGCGGGCACAGAAATGCCCGCGCAGGAGGGGCAGAATATAGTTTTTGGGGTGGATGACTGCACCCAGCATCCCATCGTGCTCCTGAAAACGGACAAAGCCCTGAAACTTGTCCACTTCCCAGTCCAGGCTCTGCTTCATCTGGTAGAGCGGAGCCACCTCCGGGTGGCCCCGCCGCTTGACGGTGCCTGGCCCCAGCGCAAAGGCCAGATGCAGAAATCGGATGAGCCGCAGCTCCTTATCCTCCCAGCCCGAGAGAAAATCCCGGGTGACGAGGGATTCCGTCTCTTCGCCCAGCTTGGCGCGGAAGCTGGCAAAGACCCGCCGGGCCGTTGCGTGGTCAGTGGGGATCTCCTTCACAGGGTAGAGGGTAGCCGTCTCCCGCTCCGGGGTCCAGACCGCAAAGGGCAGCTCATGCTGGGCAAAGCTCTCAAACACACAGCAGAGAAAGCCCTCGAAGCTGCCATCATAGAGGTAGACCACGTCGGCATCGTGGAGCTTCCGGGCAGGGCTTACAGGGCTCTGGCCAGACATTGCACTGCCTCCTCCCGCACCATTTTCTGGGCTGTGCGGGGCGGCACGCCCTGCTCCACCAGCCGATCCACGGCGGGCGGGCTGAACATGCTCAGCTGCTCCACCCCGCCGCTGAATATGTTGGGGTCGATGAGCGCCCGGGTGATGCGCTCCCGCCCGGCGCTGCCGCGGCCCGGGTGCGCCCCCGCAAAGCCCCGGCAGGTGATGAAATACTGCGCCCGCTTGAGCACCACGCCCATCCGCTTGAGCTCGTCCAGCCCCAGCGCGGCCTGTTTGCGGGCGTGCCAGATGCGCCGGGCGCTCTTGGGGCCGATGCCCGGCACCCGCAGCAGCATCTCAAAGGGGGCGCGGTTCACGTCCACCGGGAACAGCCCGTAATGCTGCACCGCCCAGTTGCACTTGGGGTCCAGATAGGGGTTGAAGTTGGGGTTGTCCCTGTCCAGAAGTTCCTCTGCCTTGAACTCGTAAAAGCGGAGCAGCCAGTCTGCCTGATAGAGCCGATGCTCCCGCAGCAGCGGCGGCTTGGTGTCCAGCGCGGGCAGGCGGGTGTCCTCGGTCACAGGGATGTAGGCGGAGTAAAACACCCGTTTCAGGTGATACTTATTGTATAATCCTTCCGTTAATTGCAGGATGTGATAATCCGTTTCCGGGGAAGCACCCACGATCATCTGGGTGCTCTGGCCCGCCGGGGCAAATCTGGGGGCCTTGCGGTAGAGCGCCACCTCTTCCCGGTTGGCGGCCCCCTCCACCGCGATCTGCTTCATGGGCCGGAAAATGGAGTGCCGCCCTTTGTCCGGAGCCAGCAGGTTCAGGCTGCGCTCACTGGGCAGCTCAATGTTCACGCTCAGGCGGTCGGCCAGAAAGCCCAGCTGTTCCAGCAGCTCCGGGCTGGTGCCGGGAATGGCCTTGGCGTGGATGTAGCCGCCGAAACGGTACTCCCCCCGCAGCAGGCGCAGAACCGCCAGCATCCGCTCGGTGGTATAGTCCGGGCTCACCAGCACAGCACTGGAAAGGAACAGCCCCTCGATGTAGTTGCGGCGGTAGAATTCAATGGTCAGCTCGGCCAGCTCCCGGGGGGTGAAGGTGGCCCGGGGCACATCGTTGGACTTGCGGTTGACGCAGTAGCTGCAATCAAAGGAGCAGCAGTTGGTCATCAGCACTTTCAGCAGGCTGACACAGCGGCCATCGGCAGTAAAGGCGTGGCAGCAGCCCGGGGCGTAACAGCTGCCGACCCCGCCCGCTCCTGCTGCCCGGGAAGCGCCGCTGGAGGTACAGGCCACATCATATTTTGCGCTGTCCGCCAGGATCGTCAGCTTATCCATCAGGCTCTGTTCCATGGGACACCTCCGAAAATGGGGATAAAAAAGAAAGCCATACTGGATGGCTTTTCTTTTTCAGGCGCTGGTGGGGCGTTTTTACCACTTCGCCTTGGTCTCCACCACACGGCCTGCAATGTGCAGGTGGTTGAGCTCCTCGCCCTTGATGACCATTTCCTTATAGGCCGGGTTGAAGGGCTGCAGCACCACGCAGTTGCCGCGCTGGAGGTAGCGCTTGAGGGTACCCTCGCCCTCGTCGCCGTAGATCAGCACGCCCAGGTCGCCGTTTTCCAGCGTGTCCTGACGGTGCACCAGGGCAAGGTCACCATCGTGGATGCGGGGCTCCATGCTGTCGCCGCGCACAACGAGATAGAAGTAGCTGGAAGGGTCCTTGACCCGGGCATACTCCTTGCCGTAGTCTTCCTCATAGGCCAGCGCGCCGTAGCCCGCCTTGACCGTGCCGATGACAGGGATCAGGCTGTACACATAGCTGCCGAAGAAGCGCTCTTCGGTCTGGCCCTCCGCGGTGGGGTCGAACAGACCCAACAGATAGTCCGCGGTCGTGTCCAGGATCTCCGCCAGCTTTGCCACGGTGGTGGGGTCCGGGGAACTCTTTCCGCTCTCCCATTTGCCCACGGCCTGCTGAGTCACGCCCAACAGGGAAGCAAGCTCCGCCTGGCTCATGTGCTTTTGCTTTCGGCATTGCCGTAACAGCTCCGGAAACGACATTGTTCAACACTCCTCTGCTTGTACCGGGTCCGGTAAGGTTTTATCTGTATTTATTATACAACAAAAAGATGTTTCAGTAAAGAGGGAATCCCGCTTTTTCTCGAAGATAAGTTGTCGTGCCGCACAAAAATGCGCACAACGAGCGGAAATTTTGATTTTGGGCTTGACAGCGCCGCTGAAATCTGGTAAATTAAATAGGCATTCGGTACGGCGTGTGCGGGTGCCCACAAGGAGAGATGTCCGAGTGGTTTAAGGAAGCAGTCTTGAAAACTGCCGTACGGCAACGTACCGTGGGTTCGAATCCCACTCTCTCCGCCATTTTTATTGAATAAGTGTAACACACTTTGCTCTGGAGTAGTACTCAAGAGGCCGAAGAGGCGCCCCTGCTAAGGGCGTAGGTCGTCTAAACAACGGCGCGAGGGTTCAAATCCCTCCTACTCCGCCAAGAAAAAGCTCGATGATTCTTTGAAATCACCGGGCTTTTTCCATTTTCAGAAACCAAAAGGCCGCCTCCTCGGAATTTGTTCCGTGAAAGCGGCCTTTCTGTTACAAGATCAGATTCGTCACCGCAGCCAGCACGCTCAGGTGCACCGGGTAGAACCAGTAAAACACCTTCTGCATGGCAGGGGTGCAGCGGCCCCGCTGGCCGTTGTAGAACCAGACCAGCACAAAGGCCAGCGGGGCGGTGAGTTCCCAGGCAAACAGCACGGCTCCCACGATGCACTGCCGCTTGCGGTCGCCACGGGTCAGGTACAGCGCGCAGATGATGAGCACACCGATGCCGTTGTAGTCCGTACAAGCCAGAAGCGCCGCAAGCGTGCAGCCTGCCGCACACAAGAGCCCTTTCCAGCTGGCAGAGCCGTCCGGCTTTTCAAAATGCTTGAGCCCTGCCATGGCCAGCACGCCCAGCGCCAGCGTCCAGTAAACGTTCTGTGCACTGGGGTCAAAGGGGGTGCGGAAGAACGCAAGGTCAAAGGGTACCTCGCTCAGAAGGCCGAACAGCACCAGCCGCCCAAGGTAGCCTTTGACGTTGTGGGTGTGCACAAAGCCCTCCACCAGCAAAAAGCAGAACAAGGGAAACGCCAGCCGCCCGGTGAAGCGCAGCAACATGTCCAGCCGGTACAGCGGATAGGCGGAAAGGGTGTCCCGCGAGAGGGTGCCGCTGTCCAGCCCGGGCGTAAGGATCCCTGCCTCGATGCAGGACGCGCCGATGTGGTCCACCAGCATGGTGATGCAGGCAATGGTTTTAAGAGCGGTGCCGCTGAAACTGCAGCGCGGGGAAAGTGCGGTCATAAAAAAACACCTCGGTCAGTTTGTAAAAAATCGTTATAAGAACCATAACGGAGGAAAGGTGGCATTTCCTGCGTCTGCTGCGGCAAAATCTACACAGAGCGTGCACAAATCCGCCCAAAATGCTTGACAGGACGGGCGCAGGATAGTAAAATCAAGAAGATAATTGAACTATCTCAAACCAAAGATGAAAAAGATTCACAGAGGATCGAGCGTCTCCGAACCAGATCAGACCGGAAGGAGGCATTGGGAATGACGCTGTTTTCTTATGAGATTTTCGACGCAGTTGCACGGCAGGGCAGCTTTAACAAGGCGGCTCAGCAGCTGCATCTGACCCCCTCGGCCATCAGCCACGCCATCGCCGTGATGGAGGCCGAGCTGGGCTTTACCTTATTCAATCGCGGCAAAAACGGCGTTACCATGACCAGCTACGGCGCTTCGCTGTACCCCTCCATCCGTGCGGTGCTGAACAGCGACGAGGCCCTGCAGCAGAGCATTGCCCGCCTGAACGGCCTGGAAAAGGGCAAGGTCAAGCTGGGTGCCTTCAACTCGATCTGCTCCGGGCTGCTGCCCAGCATCCTCAAGGGCTTTATGGCCCACTACCCCCAGATCGAAGTCGAGGTCTATCAGGGCACCTACGACGATGTCAAGGAGTGGCTGCGCACCGGTCAGGTGGACATTGCCTTCCTCTCCAACAACTGCCGGGAGGAGTTTGTTCTGACCGAGCTGTTCCACGAGCCGCTGCTCTGCATCACCCCCATGGACTGGCCCGAGCCGCCCAACGGCGTGATGACCCCCGCCCTGATGAACGGGCAGAACTTTGTGGTGCAGTGGGATGCCACCGACGCGGAGATGCGTCAGTTCCTCAAGAAGTATTCCCTCTCAACGGAGCGCCGCTGCCATGTCATCGACGACCAGTCGAACATCGCCATGGTCGAGGCAGGCCTGGGTATTTCCATCATGCCCCGAATGCTGCTGCGCAACTGCACGGCAGCGGTCAAGATCTACCCCATCGAGCCCGAAGAGGACCGCGTGGTGGGTCTGGCCGTCCAGCGCCCCACCGCCATGGCTCCCGCCGTGGAGCAGATGTTCCACCACATCGTGGAGTGCTGCAAGGATCTGGACTGAACAACAGTGTAACATAACGGGCCGGTGTGCGCAACACCGGCCCGTTTTTTGCCGCCCGGAAAAATTTGGATTGTATCCCCGCCCGGGATACGGTATACTAAGAAAAAATCCATTCTGGTTTTTGAGGGGAAAAATTATGGATCGAAGAAGTTTTTGCAAGGTGCTGGGGTTTGCGGCCGGCAGCACTCTGCTGCCCGGGCTGATGGTCCAGGCCGCCGGGCAGAGCTCCGTGGGCCATGCAGTGCCGGATGGCCGCTACACCATCGGCATCCGCAGCGACCTGAGCGGCTGCGACCTGACCCACGCGTTCTATTATTCCGACAGCTTTTTCACCCACCCGGCCACCCAATATGACCACCAGCTGGCGCTGGCAACGCTGGGTCTGGTCTGCGCTGCGGCCAACACCGTGGCCAGCGATGCGGAATACTGGGTCAACGGCTCTGTGGGGCGGGAAGCCCACATTGCTGCCGCCTACGAGACCCTGGGCTTTGAGGACGCGCTGTTCTACAATTACGACCTCGACACCGGCCGGGCCGGGGACTTTGTGGGCTACTCGCTGGCCCGCAAGACCCTGACCCTGAACGGCCAGCGTACCACCCTTGTGGCGCTTGTCCTGCGGGGCGGCGGCTACGGCGGCGAGTGGGCCAGCAACTTCCACACAGGTGATACCAGCGCGCACACCGGCTTTGTCACGCCCGTGGCGGCGGTGTTTGCGTCCCTCAAGGCCTATCTGGCCCGGGCAGGGCAGGGCGGTGCCTTCAAGCTCTGGCTGGGCGGCTACAGCCGCGGTTCCATCATTGCAAATCTGCTGGCGGCAAAGATCGCCCGGGAGCTGCCCCAGCTGGGGCGGGAGAACATCTATGCCTACGGCTTTGCGGTGCCTGCAGCCCTGACTGCCGCTGACCGGCCTGACCTGCAGCAGGATTTCGATGCCAATCACGCCCCGGACGGCACCCTGCTGGAAAGCTGGCCCGAGAGCAACATCTTCAGCATCATTTCCAGCGGCGACGCGGTGGCCCGGGTGCTGCCCGCTGCCTGGGGCTACCACCGCAACGGCTGCGACCGCTTTCTGCCCGCCACCCGGAACGCCGAAGAACTGGCCGACCTGGACGCACTGGGGGCGGAATTCGGCCCCACACCGCTGGTGGTCAGCAGCCTTGCCACCGCCGAGGACACCAGTGCCCTCATCGACATCGTGGCCAAGTTCTGCGTTTCCCGGGAAAATTTCCACCAGAAGTACGAAACCGCCATCATGGACATGATCCAGTGTGCCTTTATCCGCTCCGAAAAAGAGGTGGTCGATGGCTACATCCTCAGCGACGGTGAGATCGTGGAGCGGCTGCAGACCCTTTCCCACATGAAAGAGATCGATTACTGGCAGATCGTGGGCAGCGTCTGGGCCGCCTCCACCATGAGCCGCCCCATCCTTGAGCGGTACGGCCAGAACGTGCCCCTGCTGGCCCGGCAGATCCTGATCCCGGTGCTGGCGGTCGGCCTGTGCTACGGCATCGAGACCGATGTGGTGCAGATGGTGGCCCAGTACATCATCCGCCTGCTCACCGCCCGGGGCGAGCTGGACAGTGTTCTGCGCGCGGCGTTCTGCCACCACCCGGAAAACTACATTTCCCTGATGGAATACTACACCCCCGAGGAGCACGGCATGGAGCCCTTTACCAGAAGATGATTCACTTTTCTTCACCTTCCGCCTGAAATCTCTCCACCGGTGAAACGCCTGCGATTCGTTGAAATCCCGCTTTCTCTATGTTACACTTGAATTTATCAATTGGAAAAGAGGAAAAAAACATGGAAACTCACCACAAGCGCAGCGCGTTTTCCGGCAAACTCGGATTCGTGCTGTCCGCCGCCGGTGCGTCGGTCGGGTTGGGCAATATCTGGCGCTTCCCGTATCTGGCCGCAAAATACGGCGGCGGCATTTTTCTGCTCATCTACATCCTGCTGGCTGTCACCTTTGGCTACACCATGATCATTGCCGAAACGGCGCTGGGCCGGATGACCCGCAAGAGCCCGGTGGGCGCTTACAGCCATTTTGGCAAGGGCAAGGGGCTGGCGTTCGGCGGCTGGATCAACGCCGTCATCCCCATCCTGATCGTTCCCTATTATTCGGTCATCGGCGGATGGGTCATCCACTATCTGGCCCAGTATCTCACCGGCCACGGCAGCGCGCTGGCATCGGACGGGTATTTCTCCGGCTTCATCTCCAACGGTCTGCTGGCCGAGATCGCGTTCCTGCTGTTCACCTTTATCACGCTGGGCATCATCTTTGCGGGCGTGCGCAACGGCGTGGAGCGCGTTTCCAAGGTGATGATGCCGGTGCTGGTGGTGCTTTCGGTGGTCATTGCGGGCTACTCGGTCACGCGCCCGGGTGCGTTGGCAGGCGTGAAGTATTTTCTGGTACCGAACGTGGCAAACTTTTCCTGGATGACGGTGGTCACGGCCATGGGCCAGATGTTCTATTCGCTGTCCATCGCTATGGGCATTCTGGTCACCTTTGGCTCCTATATGAAGAAGGATGTCTCCATTGAGGAATCCACCGAGAACGTGGAAGTGTTTGACACGGCCATTGCCATCATGGCGGGCCTGATGATCATTCCCGCCGTGTTCGCTTTTTCGGGCGGCGACCCTGACACCCTGCAGGCGGGCCCGGCCCTGATGTTCATTACCATCCCCAAGGTCTTTGCCAGCATGGGCATGGGCACTGCCGTAGGCGTGCTCTTCTTTGTGCTGGTGCTGTTCGCGGCCCTCACCAGCTCCATTGCCCTGACCGAGAGTGCTGTTTCTACCTTTGAGGACGAGTTGGGCTGGGACCGCACCCGCTCCACCATCCTTATCGGCTGTATTATGATCACACTGGGCAGCCTTTCCGCGCTGGGCTACGGCCCCCTTGCCAGTGTGACCGTGTTCGGGATGCAGTTCCTCGATTTCTTCGACTTCCTGACCAACTCGGTGATGATGCCCATTGCGGCCATTGCCACCTGCCTGCTGGTCTCCCGGATCGTCGGTGTGGAAAAGATCGAGGAAGAGGTCACGCAGGAAGGTCAGCCCTTCCGCCGCAAACCGGTGTTCAACTTTATGCTCCGGTATCTCTGCCCCATCTTCGCGGCTATCATCCTGGCCAGCTCGGTCGCCAACGCACTGGGCTGGATCGCGATGTGACCCTGCTTTCTGCACACAAAAAGCCCCCGGCCTGTATCCTCACAGGCCGGGGGCTTTTCGATCATTCTTTTTCAAACACGAGGAAGCGGAACGCGATGTCCGTGGTCAGCTCGGGCAGGGCGGCCAGGCGGGCCGCGCCATCCCGCGGCGTTTTCCAGTAATAGGGGGTCATGGCGAACAGCGCCTCCAGCTGCCCGGCAGGCACCGTGATGCTGCCCGAGACTTCCCGCTCCCCGATGGGGCGGAAGCCCTCATAGGCCACCTCCTGCACCGGGTTCTTGTAGGGCGTGTCGTAGAGGACAGCCTTCATCTGGTAGAGGTGTTCCGCACCGGGCACGACATAGATCATCCGTCCGCCCGGGCGCAGCACGCGCCGGAACTCTTCCTGCGCAAAGGGCGAGAAGCAGTTGAGCAGCAGGTCGGCCCATCCGGTACGGACAGGCTGGGCAAAACTGGATGCCACCGCGTATTTTGCGGCAGGCAGTGCCTTTGCGGCCAGACGCACCGCAGGCTTTGCGATATCAAAGCCTGCCAGCTGCACCGGCCTGCCCGCCTGTGCAAAGGCCTGTGCAATGCAGCGGTCGTACCAGCCCTCGCCGCAGCCCGCATCCAGCAGGTGGAGCGGTGCATCTGCCCCGGCGGCAGCGCCGTATGCAAGGCACAGTTCCCCCAGCGCCCGGCCGAAGATGCCGTAATACCCGGCGTTCAAGAAGGCACGGCGGGCGGCGACCATCTCTTTGCTGTCGCCCGGGGTCTTGGTGCGCATACTCTGCACCGGCAGCAGGTGCCAGTACCCCTCTTTCGCCCGGTCAAAGCTGTGGTTCCTGCCGCATTTCAGGGCAGTGTCCCCGGTCAGGGGTTCGCCGCAGAGCGGGCACTGCCAGGGGGCAAACGGCTCAGGTTTCATCGGTGTGATCCTCAATGGGTGCGGTGGCACCGCCGTGGGCGGTCATATACTCTTCAAAGTTGGTGAACTTCTGCTGGGGCGGGCGGCGGCTGATCAGCATCAGGCCCGGATCTTCGTCCCGTGCGGGGGCGGTGTTCCGGCTGCGGCCGCGGGGTGCCTCGCTCTTGGCGGGGCGGTCCGGGCGGCTGCTCTGCACTGCATTGCGATTATTGCGGCTGCCCTGCTGGCTCTGGCTGTTCTGGGCCGGGCGGGCATTGCGGCTGTTCCGCTCTGCCCGCTGTTCGGTGCGCGGATCATTGCGGTCGGTGCGCTGCTCGGCACGGGCAGGCTGACCGCCGCGCTGACGCTGGCCGTTCTGGGCCGGAGCAGTCTGCTTTGCAGCAGGCTGCGCAGCCGGAGCCTTTTTGACCGGGCGCAGAGGGGTAGCCTCCGGGGCGCTCACAAAGTGGGGGTCGAATTTAGGCTGGGCATTGCTGCCGCGGTTGGCCGGCTGCGGGGCATTGCCCTCGCGGCGGGTGCGGCTGTTATTGGAGCGGCGGTTCTCACTGCGGCCGCCGGAAGTGCGCTTCTGGTTTTCCTCCATGGATGTTCCTTCTTTCGGTTCGGTATTCTTGGGGCTGGGCTGTTTTGCAGCCGCTTTTTCCTTCTTGGGTGCAGCGGACTTTTCGGCCTTGGCTGCCTTTTCTGCTTTGGCAGGCTTCTCTGCCTTCACAGGCTTTTCCGGCTGCTCTGCTTCCGCCTTGGGCTTTTTGCCCCGCACCGGGGGTGCAGCCTTGACAGGGGCAGGCACACCGTCCCAGGGATGGCCGGAGACGACCGGGATCTGGCGGCGGTTCAGCTTTTCGATCCCGGCCAGATATTCCTTTTCCTCCGGGGCGCAGAAGCTGATGGCAGTGCCGTCGGCACCGGCACGGGCCGTGCGGCCAATGCGGTGGACGTAGGTCTCGGGCACCTCGGGCAGGTCGTAGTTGAACACATGGGACAGCTCGCTGATGTCAATGCCGCGGGCGGCGATATCGGTCGCCACCAGCACCCGGGTCTTGCCCGCCTTGAAGTCCTCCAGCGCCGTCACGCGGGCGGTCTGGCTCTTGTTGCCGTGGATGGCGGCGGCGGGGATGCCCTGCTTGTTCAGGTCTTTTGCAATTTTATCGGCTCCGTGCTTGGTGCGGCTGAACACCAGCGCGTTCACCACCTCAGGCCTCAGGTTTTTAATGAGCCAGGGCAGCAGGAACTTCTTGTTGCCCTTCTCCACAAAATACAGGCTCTGCTGGATGCGGTCCACCGTGCTGGACACCGGGTCCACCTTGACAAAGGCCGGGTCGTGCAGGATGCCTGCGGCCAGCTGCTCGATCTCCTTGGGCATGGTGGCGCTGAACATCAGGTTCTGGCGCTGCCTGGGCAGCTTGGCGATCACCTTTTTCACATCGTGGACAAAGCCCATATCCAGCATCCGGTCGGCTTCGTCCAGAACAAAGATCTCAATGTTGGAGAGGTCCAGCAGCCCCTGCCCCACCAGGTCGTTCAAGCGGCCCGGGCAGGCAATGAGGATGTCCACGCCCTTTTTCAGGGCTGCGACCTGCGGAGCCTGACCCACACCGCCAAAGATGACGGTGCTGCGCAGGGTCAGATACTTGCCGTAGGCTTCAAAGCTCTCGCCGATCTGCAAAGCCAGCTCCCGGGTAGGAGTCAGGATCAGGGCGCGGATGGCACCCTTTTTGCGGGGCGCGCTGGCAGTCAGGCGGTCGAGCATGGGCAGCGCAAAGGCAGCCGTCTTGCCGGTACCCGTCTGGGCGCAGCCCATCAAGTCCCTCCCGGCCAGCACCGGCGGAATGGCCGCTGCCTGAATGGGCGAGGGGGATTCATAGCCCGCCTGTGCCACAGCACGCAGCACAGGCGCGGAAAGATTCAGTTCGTTAAATGTCATTCTTCACCTAAAATGTTTCTGCATTCCATATAATAGCGCTTTTCCTCTGCGTGCCCCATGCTGAAGGTCTTGCGGGGCAGCACACCACCCATAACGATGCCCTTGAACAGATCGCTCTTCTCAAAGGGCGGCATCAGGAAAGCCACACCCCCCTGCCTGCACAGGGCGCGGACAGCGGGCTCATCGTGGACATAATCCACCCGGGCCTCGATGTGGCGGGCCATGAAATACTCAATGAATGCGTCAATGGTGCCCACGGTCAGCGGGGCAACGGGATGTTCAAAGCTGAGCACATTGGCCACATGGGGGCCTGCCAGCGTAAAGGACTGCTGTTTTGCATCGCCGAAGCAGATGCCTGCCGCGTGGGAATCGCTCCACGCGATGAGGGCCAGCAGCACGGCACCGCAGTCCACATTGAAAAGGACGCGGTGGATGGGCTCGATCTCAATGGCCGGAGAGTGGACATTGCAGACCTCAGCCAGGCACCAGCGGGCCGGGTGGGTCAGCTGCTGCTCCGGGGTCAGGGTCTTTTTCAGCTCCTCCCAGCAGGCCTTGGCGGAAGCCAGCGAATGGTTGCCGTCGCCCACGGCCAGCGTCAGGGGCGCGCCGCCCTTTGCCTGGGGATACCGGGCATCAAAGGCCTCCTGGCTGCCCAGAGCGTTCAGGGCGCTGTCGATCTGTGCCAGCAGGGCGGGATCTTCCACTGCCCAGCCGGCAATGTGGCCGCCGTTCAGCATCAGGTCGCCCTCGTAGACCTTGCGCAGCTGCTCCTTCTTCTCGCCGATGGGCTCGATGAGGGTGCAGCCGGGGTCATCGGCCAGCATCATAATATGGGGCGTTTCCAGCCTTGCCCCCCGGCGCACCGCCATGCGGGGCGGGATGCGGCTTTCCACGGTGTGCTCACTGGGGCGGATGGCAGGCACCGCGCCCTCGGCATAGCTGTATGCCTCCAGGTCGATCCTGCCCACAAGGCCCTGCCGCACCCGGCCGCTCTGCTCAGTGCGCTCCACATAAATGAAGCCGTCCACCGCGCGGGTCAGCACGTTCCGGGTATAATCGTCCATGGCCGCATGGATGGCGCTGATCCTTGCATCCACGTCATCCTCTTCCAGATAGACCTCCGGCAGGATCAGGTCCAGTGTGCTGGGGCCGCCTGCGGCGGCCTGCGCAGCCTTTTCCCAATAGGAGCGGTCACTGGTGAACTGATCGCAGGCCACACAGCCCCACTGCCCCACCGGGATCTGTTCCGACGGCAGCAGAATGTGCGCCGGGGAAAAACAGGGTGTTTTGTTCATAATACTTCCCTCCCTCTCACAAAAACGCAGGGATCACTCAAAATAGCTGGCGGCATCGTCCCGGATGACCACATGCTCCACACCTGCCTCGGTCAGGGAGAGGGTCAGCTCCTCCCGGGCCGCTGCATCCAGCGTAGAGGAGGACGGGACCTTCACCAGCAGGTTCTTCACGCCCAGCTGGGCCGCAGGGGCTCCCAGCTGGCTGGAGGAGCCGGTCACCTCGGCCAGCGAATAACCGTACCAGAACGTCACTGTATCTCCGAAGCGGGCCTGCCAGGCGGCGATATCCGCAGTCAGCTGCCCGGCACGATCCACACCGTTGGTGGTGCCATAGTCCTGCTTGGCGCTGGTGGACGAGGGGAACTGGACATTTTCCAGCAGCACCTGATCAAACCCGGCGGCGTGTACCTCAGCGATCAGATCGCCGATATACTGCACGGTCTCCGCAGCGTAGGGGTTCAGCCAGGGGTTGCCTCCGGCGGAAGCCTTGTTGTCCAGCCAGAGGTACTCCTGCCCCTGATACCGGATGGCCAGAGCGTGGTCGGCCCGGGCACCGGCAGGGTCACGGAAGGCAGTCAGCGCAGCCACCGGCACCAGCCCCTCCTCCTTGAAGATGGATGCCACACTCGTCAGCTCGACCTGTGTGGGGGCTGCATTGGCGGCACCCACCGCCGTCTGGGAGGCGTAATACACCTGCCCGGCGGTGTCCTTCAGGGTCAGGATGGCATAGGTCATGCCCTGTGCCTTGAGCTGCCGGGCGGCGGAGCGGATAGCGGCCTCGTCGGTCAGGGTGGTCACATCCACCTCTGCCCACAGGCCCGTCACAATATCAGTGCCCTTGACCTCGGGCTCCGGCTCCTTTTCCGGCACCGAGGAAGCTGCCGGTTCGCTGGCAGCGGTGCTCTGCGTCCCGGAGGATGCACTCTCGCTGACAGCACTGGATGCGGAAAGGTCACGATCCCGCACCACGGTATACCAGGTGTGGGTGGCCCAGTCCAGCACATGGGGCGCAGCCACCCAGGCCGCTGCCAGCACGGCCACCACCAGCACCGCAATGCCGATGCCCTTTTTCAGCCGCATCTCGCGGGTGTAAAAGCTGCGCCGGTAGCGCTTGACCTTCTGGCGTTTGGGATATCTTGCCATAATCAACCACCCTCCTTGGGGTCAACTTACAGGATCACGGAATGGCCGGTAAAGCCGTAGATAGCCAGCGCCAGCACACCGATATAGATCAGGGTGATGGGCAGGCCGCGGAATGCTTCGGGGATGGCCTTGCTGCGCAGGCGGTTGCCCGCCTCGGTCACCAGCATCACAGCCAGCAGATAGCCCAGGCCGCTGCCCAGGCCAAAGCCGATGGACTGCGCCAGCGTAAAGCTCTGGGTGCGCTCCACCAGCACGGTGCCCAGCACGCCGCTGTTCACGGCGGCAATGGGCAGGATGCGGATGAGCAGGCCGCTGCGGGGGCCCTTGACCGCCCGCAGGATGGCGTGCTCAAAGATGCAGACCACCGCCACACAGGCCAGGTAGAGCAGCGGGCGGAGCTGGGCACGGTAGGGCAGATCCACGATCTGACTGCCCGCAAAATACGCCAGCGGGGCCACCAGCGTCTGGGTAACACAGAGCAGCAGGGCAAACCACCAGCTGCTGGTGCGCTCGTCACCCACCAGCTGGATCAGGCGCGACACGCCCAGACCACGGGTAAAGATGGCGTTCTGGGCAAACAGGGCCAGCACGGCGTAGGCAAAGGCCACACCGATGGTATTCATCACAGCACTCACTGATCCTGCACCTCCTTCCGGGGGTGCGCAGCCAGAGTGCCGCGCGCCTCAGTTTTCAGGTATTCCTTGTGTTTGCGGGCCAGCGCGCGCCAGACGGCACACACCACGCCCAGCACGATGAAACCGCCTGCCGGCATGGATGCCATGGGCAGGACAGAGCGGCTGAGCTGGATCCCAAACACACTGCCCAGCGCCAGCCACTCCCGCAGGCAGCCCACGATGAACAGGATGAGCGCGTAGCCCACCGTGATGCGCAGACCCTTGGAGACAGCCTTGCGCATGGTTTCCTGCACACGGCCAAAGCGGTAGGTCAGCAGAGGCTCCACCACCAGCATGGGCAGGTAGATGCCCAGCATCAGCAGGTCGGTGCCGAACACGGCGTTCAGGATGGGATAAGCAGCAAGGTAGACCACCGCCGCACTGCCGCTGTACACCAGCGCCCGGGGCAGCAGCTTTTTCTCCAGCTCTTCCGGGGCGGGCTGCTCGTCCCGCAGGGGGAACAGGCGGCTGACCAGGCAGGCCAGCATCCGGGAAGGCGTGAGCAGCAGGGCCACAGCCACGGCCAGCATCAAAGCATTTTTGCCCGTGGTGGCAAGCACCACCAGCGGAGCCAGACCCATGCCCTGCATGACAACGGGGTTATTTTTGAACACCCGGTCATGGTGGGCAAACTTCTCCGGATCGCGGGTGATCAGTTCTGCAATGGAACGTTTCATTCAGCGCCCTCCTTTCCGGCCGCAGGGCGGTGCATCAGCTGATACAGGCGGCTCTCGGTGCGGTCCATCCAGCCGGAAATGCTGTTGACCGTGAGCAGGGCAAAGCAAACACCCGTCTCATACACGCCGTAATACCGGAAGCCCATGGTGATCGCACCCATCAGCACACCGTACAGGATGCGGCCCAGATGGTGGTGGGCGCAGGTGTAGGGCTCGTTGAGCAGGAACACCGCGCTGAACAGCATGGCACCGGTCAGCAGCTCATCCCGCACGCACTGCAGGCGCAGGGCGATGTCCACGCCGTTCACCCCCACCTGACGGGGGAAGAGGAAGGCGATGAGGGCACAGGTGACCACAAAGCTGACAGAAGCGCTCAGACGGACATCCTTCTGCAGCCAGAGGAAAAGCCCGCAGGCCAGAAGGATGAGGGCGGCACCGGTGCCCATGGGGGCGGCGTACTCGCCCAGCACAAGCGAAATTGCGCCGATGTTCAGGCTGCCGCCGCTGCGCAGGGTATCCGAGATGGTGCTGGACACCGGCACGTCGGTGGCATCCCACAGGGGGATGTTGATATAGGGCTGGGGGTAGCGGAACACCTGCTCCGGCCAGGACACCGCCGCCACGGCGTAGCCCACAGCAGCGGGGTTGAAGGGATAGCTGCCGTAGCCGCCAAACACCTCCTTGCCGATGAGGACACCGGCCAGCACCGCCATAATGACCACATACCAGTCCACCGTGGCGGGCATGAGCAGGGCGATGATGAGGGCAAAGCTCTCGTTGGAGAAATCCCCGGCCCGATACACGCGGCGGCGCAGCAGGGAGACCAGGCGGTCACACAGATTGCCGGTGAGCAGCGCCGCGCCGCAGAGCAGCAGGGGCCGCAGACCGTACAGGAAGCAGGCCATGCAGAGCAGCGGGATGGTCATAAAGCAGACGTGCAGATAGTACCGCCCCGTCTTTGCAAGCTCCTGCTCCTGCTGCTGGATTAAACGTTCATCCATGGTAAGGCACCTCTCACAGGGCGGCCAGACGGCGCACTGCCGCAGCCGGGTCGGCTGCGCCGAACACGGCACTGCCCGCCACCAGAATATCGGCACCCGCCTCCACACACAGGGGGGCGGTGGTGTCATCCACGCCGCCATCCACTTCCAGCAGGTAGCGGGCGCTCCGCTTTGCCCGCTCTTCCTTGAGCCAGCGCAGCTTTTCCAGCGCCGAGGGCATGAACTTCTGCCCGCCGAAGCCGGGCTCCACGCTCATCACCAGCACCAGATCCAGCTGGTCGAGATACGGGGCAAGCGCTTCCGGATCAGTACCGGGCTTGATGGTCAGGCCCACCTTGCAACCCAGTGCCTTGACCGCATCGATGGTCTGCTGGATGTCGTCCTCGCACTCGAGGTGGAAGTTGTACAGGCTGGCACCCGCCTTGATGAAAGGCTCTGCATACTGCAGCGGGTGGCTGATCATCAGGTGGACATCGTAGAATGCTGCGGGCATCCCCTTGTGCAGGCTTTTCAGCACCGGCACGCCAAAGCTGATGTTGGGCACAAAGTGGCCGTCCATCACGTCATAATGCAGCATCTGCGCACCGGCATCCAGCACCATGCGGCAGTCTGCGCCAAGCTGATTGAAATCAGCCGAAAGGATCGAAGGACTAATGATCGTCATTGTGTTTTATACTCTCCGTTATTCTTCAGAAAGATTACACCATCCGTTCTGCCAGAGCACCTGTTTTGGGGCCGGAATGCAGGGCGGGCATGGTTACTCTTAGTTTACATGAAAACACGCAAAAAATCAAACCCGGAGCCGTGTTTTTCACGGAAAAGTCGCAAACCTGCCCCTGAATCCATCCAAAATCCATTCCAAAACCAAAAACGACCAGACCGCCCCGCCCGTTTCAGGGGGACAGTCTGGCCGCGAATTCAGTTGACAGGCTTCATGCTGGCGGGGTCCTCCACCGGCACAGGCTGACCGGATTCGTCCGGCAGGCGCTTCATGCCGCCGGGGTTCGGGGCCACCGTGGGCAGGGTGAACACGAACCGGCACCACTCGCCCTGCTGGCTCTCCACACGGATCTGGCCTCCGGAAAGGTTGACCAGCACCTTGCAGATATTCAGGCCAAGACCAGCCCCCCGGGCGTGCAGGCCGCGGGACCTGTCCTCTTTGTAGAAGCGCTGGAACACATAAGGCAGCGCCTCGGGGCTGATGCCCTGACCGGAATTCCAGATCGAGATCTCCACCTCGGGGCCCAGCTTCTCCACATGGAACTTGATGGTGCCGCCCGCCGGGGTAAACTTGATGGCATTGTCCAGAATGTTATAAGCCACCTGATGGATGAGGTCGGGGTCCGCGTAGACCAACACCTTTTCATCCATGGTCAGGCCTTCCAGATCGATCATGCCGTCGTTGATGCGCTGCTCGGCCGAGAGCGCCACGCCGGTGAGGGTGTCCCAGATGTTGAACATCCGGGCGTTCACCTGATACTCGCCGCTTTCCAGCTTGGAGAGATCGAGCATGTTCTGGATGAGCCGGGCCAGGCGGCCGGTCTCCTCGCTGACCAGCTGCAGGTAGTGGTTCTGCATATCGGGCGGGATGGTGCCGTCCAGAATGCCGTCCACAAAGCCCTTGATGGTGGTCATGGGGGTGCGCAGCTCGTGGGCGATGTTGCCCATGAACTGGCCGCGGGAATTGTCGTTGGACTGGATGTTCTCCGCCATCTGGTTGAAGGTGTGGGCCAGATCCACCACTTCGCCCTCACCTTCCACGCCCTCAACACGGACAGAGAAGTCCCCGCCGCCAAACCGCTGGGCGGCATCGGTGATCTTCTGGAGCGGGTCGGTCAGCTTCCGCATCAGGAAGGAGGTCAGCACGCTGGCGCAGAGCAGCATGACACAGGCCGAGAAGAAGAAGTTCGACCAGAACTCCTCCTTGAAGTCGGTCAGCCGCGCGCCGGAGGAGCAGAGGAAGAGATAGCCGCTGTTGTTGCCCCGGGCATCCTGCATGTGCCGCACCGAGACATAGCTCTTCTCGGTCAGCACACCGTCCAGCGTGCTCAGGGTGTGGTAGGGCTGATCCCCGGCAACTTTTTTCATAAGCTCCGGCCCCACAATATCTGTTCCTACCATCTCGGGGTTGGAGGCAATGAGGACCCTGCCCTCTTCATCGGTGAAAAACAGGTAAGCCTCGGCGCTCTCGCCGATGATCTCCAGCTTGGTGTTCAAAGCATCCAGCTCGGCCCCCTTGGGCAGAGCCGCCTGCTGCACGATATAATCCGCTGCGCGCTGGGTCACATCCGCCACGCTGTCCAGCGTGTCGTACCGCTCCTGGGCAAAATAGCGGCTGAACAGCAGCCACTCGGAACAGCCCAGCACCGCCGTGCCCAGAACCAGCAGGGTGGCCACCATCGAAAAGAAGGTGACCGAAATACTTTTGCGCATTACTGACGCACCTCGAACTTATAGCCCACGCCCCAGACGGTCTTGAGCTCCCACTTGTCGGAAGCGCCCGCCAGCTTTTCGCGCAGGCGCTTGACATGGACATCGATGGTGCGGCTGTCGCCGTAGTACTCAAAGCCCCACACCTCGTCCAGCAGCTGGTCGCGGGTGTAAACACGGTTGGGGTGGGAGGCCAGGCAGTTCAGCAGCTCCAGCTCCTTGGGGGGAGCCTCCACCACCTTGCCCTTGACCCGCAGCTCGTAGCTGTTCATGTCCAGCCGCAGGTTGTCGAACTCGATCACACCCTCGGTGCTCTCGGTCTGGGCGGTGGTGGTGGTGCAGCGGCGCAGCACCGCCTTGATGCGGGCCACGACCTCCTTGGTGTCAAAGGGCTTGACCATGTAATCGTCCGCGCCCAGCTCCAGACCCAGCACCTTATCAAAGGTCTCGCCCTTGGCGGTCAGCATCATCACGGGGGTGTTGCCCAGCTTGCGGATGCGGCGGCAGACCTCCAGGCCATCCATCTTGGGCATCATCACATCCAGCAGCACCATATCGGGCTTGACCTGATTGAACTTGTCCAGACCTTCTTCGCCGTCGTTCGCGGTGGTGACCTGATAGCCCTCCTTGGTCAGATAAAGCCGCAGCAGCTCGCAGATGTTGGTATCGTCGTCCACGACGAGGATCTTTTCGTTGGCCATAGTGGTTTCCTCCCCAATTCTGTATATTCCGGCCCTTTCGGGCCTTGTGACAAAGTATTCCACTTCTTATTATACGGAAGAGTTATGACAAAATAAAGAAGGTTTTGTATGATTTTTGGGACGCAGGCTCCGCCGCTCAGCTCATCATCAGCCGGATGATCTCCTCATTGGTCTGCCGCATCCCGTCCTTGCCCAGACGTCCGATGCCCTTGATGGTGGTCTCGATGTCCTTCATCACGATGCCATCGCCGCCCTTGAACTCCTGATTGCACTTGTACATGTTGTAGCCCAGCAGCGCCGCATCCACCGAAGATGCGATCTTTGCGGCGCAGGAGGCCTTGGCTCCGTCGCACACGATGCCGGACACGATGGCAAGGGCGTTGACCACCGTGTGGATGGCAGCCTGATAGCCGTCGCCGCACAGGTACACGATGCCTGCGCCTGCACCCGCACCCGCGCTGACCGCGCCGCAGTAGGCAGACAGGGTGCCGATGCCGGTCTTTTCGTGGATGGCCACCAGATTGGAAATGATGAGGGCACGGTAAAGCTTTTCCTTGCCGCTGTGCAGCTCCTTGGCGTATTCGATGAGGGGCACCGAGCAGGTGATGCCCTGATTGCCGCTGCCGGAATTAATAACGACAGGCAGGGAACAGCCGCCCATTCGTGCATCGGAACCGGCTGCTGCGCGGGCACGGGCGCGGATTTTAACGTCATTGCCATAATCATTCAGAAGGGTGCGGCCTACCTGTGC
>OHWZ01000081.1_pt1 | contig 41297 bp, 42 predicted proteins | sample 1579781 | NCBI WGS metagenome assembly OHWZ01 (sample SAMEA3882545, study PRJEB24775) | human gut metagenome | biome: human-associated habitat; feature: intestine environment; material: feces | place: Netherlands | collected 2009/2010 | reverse complement strand
TCCTAACTTATTTTTGATAATATTTCTTTTGGTTTTTTTACTAATATCATTGCACTTGCAATAATAACTGATAAAACAATAATTACTATTAATATTCCATAACTTTGTAAAAATATTGTAATATTTGATATTAAATTATCATTTTTTAGTAGATTATTAATATTTATTGTCGAATTATCAGAATTGATAAATCCACCTATTATTTGATTTAATATCACATTTCCTAAAAATAAAGATAATACTATAGATGGTAGTGATATAAATATCAACTCAAATATAAATTGAGTTATAATTCTTGCTTTACTTATTCCTATTGATAATAGTATTCCTATTTCATAAATTCTTTCCCTTAGCCATAAAATTAATATTAATGATAAAACTATTATTCCTCCTGCCATAATTGAATATGTCATAATTTTTATTATATGTTTTATTCCATTTACAGATTCTAAGGTTTCTTCATATGCACCGTCATCTTTTTCGATATTGAATTGTGACCAATCAATTTTTATTTCTTTAATTTTATTTAACACTATATCTGTATCTTCTGAACTGTCTGAAAATATTTCAAGTTTGTTTACAACTTTATTGTTTTCTGCTTTGTTTAATGCTGTTTGGCTTGATTCATAATCGATAAATACCATATTTTCACTAAAGTCTGATGTCATTCCTGTGTATTTTTCTTGTCTTTTTCCAGAAAAAATACCAATAATCTCAAATTCATATTCTGTTTTTATTTCATTGTTGTTTAAATCAAATAGTTCAAGACGAATTTTATCATTTAATCCTAAATTATTTTTTTGTGCCAGTTCTTCATGTATAATAATTTTTTCTCTATCATCTTTTTCAATATGTCTACCTTTTGTAAGAGTAAAAATTCCACTATTAAATAAATTATTCTTTTCAGTATTATTTGTAGCTTCTACTGAAAGTATATTCTTGAATTCTTCTGGCAAATCATCTCTTTCGACCATTTGCATTCCTTCTACTACGTTAATATTAGTAGGTTTTGCTAATCCGTCATATTGGTTAATTGTTTCTTTTATCTCTTTTATATTTTCTATTTCTTTAAATTGATTTGTTTCAAAGTTTTCATTGTTGTTTTGTGTTATTGATAAAGATGTATTTGATAATTTATATAAATTATTTTCTAAGTTGCTTGTTGATTTCATTATGTTTAAACATGAGTATAAGCATGAAAGAACTATTGTTAAAATAATAAATATAATAATTGTTCTACTCCTCTTTCTCAAGATATATGCTATAGCATTTTTTAACATTTTTATCAATCTCCTTTCTATGTAACAAATCTCACACAAAAAGCTTTATTTATTCAACTTCTTTTGACCAAAGTCCATGTTTATTACAAAAAGAATAAATTTTACTTCCTTTAACATATGGAAATATTACACAGGCTTCTTCATCTGGCAATAAAAATTTCTTTATAATTTTATTATTTGCTAACATTGCAATCCATTCTATAAAATGTTCTTCTTCCATAACATGGTTAACCTTTACAATTATATGATTATCTATTACTTCATAGTTTGGTACATGTTTTTCAAAAGATGCGTCTACACTATTTGGAGCTAATTCTATCATTTCTTCACCGCAACATTTAATACTACAATTATCACTAGTACAATCTTTTATGACTTCAACTAATGCTTGACATTTAGAACATCTTTTTATTACTAATTCTTTTTTCATAAATTCCCTCCATATTAATTATATTTCTCATAAGAATAGTTTTTCTATATTTTAATAATTTTCAGCTTTAATCTCGAAATATGCTTTTGGATGGCTACATACAGGGCAAACCTCTGGAGCTTTTGTTCCAACAACAATATGTCCACAATTTCTACATTTCCATATTTTAACTTCTCCTGCTTCAAATACTTTTCCATCTTTTACATTTTCTAATAATTTTAAATATCTTTCTTCATGTTCTTTTTCAATTTTGCCAACTTCTTCAAATAAGTATGCAATATGGTCAAAACCTTCTTCTTTAGCTATTTTAGCAAATTCAGCATACATATCTGTCCATTCATAATTTTCTCCATCAGCAGCAGCATTTAAGTTTTCAACTGTTGTTCCAATTTCTCCACCATTTAATAATTTAAACCACATTTTTGCATGTTCTTTTTCATTATCAGCTGTTTCTTGGAAAATTGCAGCTATTTGTTCATATCCTTCTTTTTTTGCTTTACTGGCAAAATATGTATATTTATTTCTTGCCTGAGATTCTCCGGCAAAAGCCGTCATTAAATTTTGCTCTGTTTTTGATCCTTTTAATTCCATAATTATTACCTCCTAATACTTTTTACCTATGCAAAATATCACATTATTGAATTAAAGTCAATATTTTTTGATGTTAGAATAAAATTACAAGGTGACCAAAAAGTCATCTCTTATTTGCTATTTTAATGAGTAACTATTATTTATTATAAGCGTACTATACATAAATAGAATATCTTGATTATTAAACTCTACATAATTAGGCAACAATTTTGGTGAAATATATCTTGTATCTATTAAAGTAATTTTACTATATTTAGGTATAAATAATGGGACTAAGCTGCTAGCATAAGAATCTCTAAATATTATAAGCTCATTACCTGTTTTATTCTCAGGATTCTCTATTTTCAGTACTGGTGTGGCACCAGATAAGTATATATCATATTTATCTAGCGAATTTATTTTTTCCATATTGTATACCTTATTTTCTTTTTTTGTTTCATAATTATATACTTTGCTTTTTTCTATCTCAGAATTTGTTAATATTTTTATTTTGTCTTTGGCAGTAGAAATTGGCAATTGTCCTGAATATGTGCCTTGAAAATCGCAAATCGTTTTTTCTTTATATTCGTTTTCTAAATTCACATTCATACTCTCAGCAATAGTTTTTGCTACTTTTAATAACCTTTCCTGTTTCCAATGCGTATCTGTTTTATAATAATCTTCTAGTTCTAACATATCAAATATTCGTATATATTTAGCAAATGATAAATTTCTGTTTAATAAATTTTCTAATTTATTGTAATCTAATTTTAAATTTTCATCATTTATAAAATAATTTTTATCTGGAACTATCGTAAAATATACATTGTTTTGATCAGTTAAATATTGCTCGTATATTTGATTTATTTTTTTTGAGATATTTAAAACTGATTTCTCATTTAATGGATATGTTTGGCTTATTATGTAATCTCCATATTGATAAAGATTATTGTAATCACTTTTTCTAAGCAAATTAAATTCTGCATTTATTTTAAGCTTTCTAAATTCTTCTCTTAGTACAAATTGGTCTGTGGTGTATTTATTAAATTTATTGAAGAAAGTACCATTAAAAACTGTTTTGGCAGAAATTTGAGGAAATTGTTCCAATTTTCTTCTTTCAGCAATAGAAATTGTGTCATCTTTTTTTATTATATTTGCTATGAAAAAAATTACAATTATAAATACAAATGCTATTGTAACTACAACATTTTTTAATTTATCGTTCATATTGCCTCCTTAAAACCTAAAATATAGAAATGGATTATATGAATTATCTACCAAATATGCGGTAACTATAGTCAATATTGAAGCCATTGCTATTGGCTCTAACAAATTTATTATTTTATTTGCATTAGTTTTTGTTTTTAGTTTTTCTATTATGTTTTTTAGTAATGGTGTGCTTCCAATTATCGCTATTACTAATACCACCAAATAACTTTTTAAATAATATACTGCACTTGCATTTATTAAGCTTTCTCCATTTGCTCCAAATAGTCCTATAATATTATTCCACGCCTCCCCTATACTATTTGCATTAAATATTATAAAACTTATCATTACTGTAAATAAAACATAAATCCTTTGTAAAATCGAAGGCATTTTCTCTAAATGTTTTGTCAAAAGTAATTTTTCTATTATAAGCATTATTCCATACATTAATCCCCATATTACGAAAGTCCAATTTGCACCATGCCAAATTCCTGTTAGAGCCCAAACTATAAAAATATTTCTTACTAAAATTATAGTTTCCTTCCTGTTTCCACCAAGTGGAATATATACATAGTCTCTAAACCACGAGCTTAAAGACATATGCCACCTTCTCCAAAATTCAGTTATGCTTTTTGAAATATATGGATAATTGAAATTTTCTAAAAAGTGAAATCCAAACATACGTCCTAAACCAATTGCCATATCTGAATACGCCGAAAAATCAAAGTATATTTGAAGCGAATAGCTTATTGCAAATATCCAATAAAATAGGACACTTTTTTCGTTTGTAGTAGAAAATACATCACATAATTCGCCTAACATATTTGCTATTAGCACTTTTTTTCCAAGTCCTATGACAAATCTTCTTACACCATATGCAAAATTTTCAAAATTGCTTGTCCTATTATCTAGTTCCTTCTCTATAGTTTCGTATCTAACAATAGGTCCTGCAATTAGTTGAGGGAATAATGATACATATGTTGCTAGTTTCAAAAAGCTTTTCTGCGCTTTTACTTTTCCTCTATATACATCAACTACATAACTTATAATTTGAAAGGTGTAAAACGAAATTCCTATTGGTAGTGCTAATTTTAATAATGGAATTTTACTTCCGAAAATTTGATTTATATTGTTTATTGTAAAATCAGAATATTTAAACAGTCCCAATGCACCTATATGTATAGCAAGCAAAGAAACAAGAATACTATTTTTCCTATGTTTTTCTAAATACCTAGCCCCCACATAGGCTATAAAAATTTCACCAATCATCAAAAAGGTATATATTGGTTCTCCACAAAAGTAAAAAAATATTGAAGATAAAAAAAGAATAAAGTTTTTAAATTTCTTTGGTACAATAAAATATAAAATTATAACAATTGGTAAGAAATAGTACAAAAAGCTAATACTTGTAAATAGCATATTTACCTCCTATATGTAAAAAGCTTCTTTATAAGAAGCTTTTTACTGTAATTATTCTACTATTAACATTTCGTCTGGAAGTTCAATATCTTCTTCTGCTGTTTTTTCTAGCTCTTTTCCATTTTTATTGTTTACATATTTTTTAAAGCCATCATAAACAGGTTTTGCCCAATTCTCATCAGACATTACAGCAAATATTATGTTGTTATAACTAGTTATATATAATTTTTCTGCTGAAACACATATCCATTTGTTCATATTTAAGTTATCTAGCATTTCTTGTTTAATACCTTCAATATCTGCTCCTGCTTTTACTTTTAAAGCAATAGCTGAATATGCTTGCGAACTTATCATAGGTTCTGAAACTAGTAACTTTTCAACATTTTCTGTTGAAACAAGTCCAGTATATTCTGCAACTTGTTCACCATCTTTAACATTAATTTCTTGTGTTGTTAAGCTATCTGGTAATTGATCCTTTAAATCAGCATAAATAGTATCGAACATTTTTTTCATGTTAATTTCCGTTGCAGTAGTTCCTCCATTTTTTCTACTAATAGCAAGCACTCCAATCACGGCAATTACAACAACCACAACTGCCACCCACATTATCCATTGTTTCTTCATACTTTTCTCCTCCTTACTGCTACTATATCATAATCATTATACTAAGTAAATAGTAAAATTTGCTTTTTTTATTTAACATTTTTAATGTTAGAATAAAATAAAAAATTAAAAATACACCTTGTAATTTGTCTATTCATTTATAGATATAATCTCTCCCTTTTCATCATAGCATGTTGTCCTTTCAAGCTTATATTCATATCCATATTTATTTTCTATTGGATCAAATCCACCATTGCCATAATATTCTTCTATTCTTTTCTGATTTCCAACTACAAATATATTTTTATAATCATAGTAATTCACATAAGTTCTCTTAAATCCACTCACATATGCAACAAACTTTTTTCCATCCTTTTCGACAATATGTTCAGGTGTATAGCCAAATGCTCCAAAAAATAAATTATCGGAGTTGATAGTAAAAATAACATAATAAATATGCTTATTAGAATAATATTTACAATTTTTTCTTAATCTTTAAGAGTAATTGTATTATTCCAACAATAAAACCAAACATAATTATTATTGCAGATACTATATATATCCATTCTCTAAGCATTAATTTACAGAAAGATAACATTAAGTATAAAGTAACAATTATTAATGTGTAAATAATTGTATCTAATAATATAATTCTTGGAATATATTTTTTTATTTTCTCCATTACTTCATCTTCCCTACAACTTACTATTTGGCTTATCTATATTTTTTATTAATTGCTGTACTTTATCTTTAAACATTTCATTTTTTGTCAACTCTTAAAATCTTTCTATTTTCATCATCTTGAACTATTAAGCAATTCTTAATAGTTCATTTTTCTTCTAATTCCTTAAATCTTTATTATCTACTTTTCCAATAATAATATAAGATATTCTTGTCAACGTCATAAACACCTATTTCCCAACCTGTTGCTTCTTCTTTTGCAAAATTATGTTTTTTGTCAATAGTTAAAAATAAATTTCAAAATTTTTTCAAACTTTGAAATTTAAGTATTTCTATTAAATTCAAATTGTTCTATCCCGCATACTGTCTACTTTGTAATCTACCTTCTGGTACATCATGTATGCAAATTGCTACTGCTAGTGAATATCCCAATGTTAAGGACGCTCCGAATCCCGATCCTATTGCTAATCCTTCTGGAAAATTATGCAGCGCCAATCCTATACTTGTGATTATTCCCGTTCTTAGTAATTCTCTTTTGGTATCTGTTTTAGAATTTTTGATTTTAAATTTTTTATCAACTGCTATATTGCAAATTATCATACATATAATTCCTAAGACGATTCCCATTACTGCATTTGGAATCGAGGATATTTTTAGTGCTTCTGGTATCAGATCAAAGCTTAATATCGCAGTCATCAGACCTGATGCAAATGATAATATGAAGCTCAGGATTTTGTCTGATGGATTTTTAAATTTTATTCCAATTATTCCACCAATGGTTGTTCCAAATGTTCCAAAGAACAATCCTATTAATGTTACTTTTAATAATTCACTCAATAAAATCACTTCCCGTCTTTAATTTATATTCAGGAAGTTGATTATTATGTACAAAAAAGACCTATACATTTAATTAACTGTAAATGTATAGGTGCAATGATAGTTAACTCCTGTACTATTTTAATTTTTTAATGTCTTCACCCATTATTTCTAAATAATCTTTTTCTGCTTGTGTTAAATGACTTTTCATATATTTATCATATTCTTTATGAGCTTTTTCTAATGCTTTTTCATGAGATATTGTTCCTGCTCCTTCTAATATATCCTTATGGGTCATAGTTAGAAATCCATCTAGTTCTTTTATCCATTCTTTCATTGTCATTGCATGCATATTTAACGCATTAATCTCTGCAACATCTAAATATGCTGACACCATTCTATTTAATAAATCCAATTCTTGTTCACTTAAATAATTTTTAGCAATTTCTGTCTCTGCTTTAGTAGGCATATTTCCCTTAAAATTTGTTAATCCAATATTTTCTTTTTCACTATCTACTCTATTAAATATTACTTCTGCTGCCGTATTACCATGAACAGCATAGTGCATTTTATTTTGAACCGTTTTAAAAAATTCTCTTGTTTGTTCATTTTTTGCATCGTAATCTACACTAGTTGCATAAATATCTAGTATTTTTCTCCAAAATACTTTTTCAGATGAACGAATATCTCTAATTTTTTCTAATACTTCTTCAAAATATGTTCCTCCACCATTATTTTTGAATCTTTTAACATTAAGGTTATATCCTTTTATTAGATATTCTTTTATCAGTTGATTTGCCCATATTCTAAACTGTGTACCTCTAACTGATCTTACTCTATATCCAACTGATATAATTAAATCTAAATTATAAAATTTTGTTTTATAGTTTTTTCCATCTTTAGCAGTTGTCAAGCATTCCTTGACAACTGAATTTTCTTCTAATTCTTTTTCTTCAAAAATATTTTTTATATGTAAACTTATATTTTGTTTCGTAGTATCAAATAATTCAGCCATTGAATTTTGAGTAAGCCATACATTTTCATCTTCTAATCTTACTTCAATATCAACTTGTCCATCATCTGTTGTATACATTATAAAATTATTTTGCTCATTCAATTCATTATCCATTATGCAAACTCCTTTCAAAACTTATTTTCTATTTGATTGCGTTTTGAATATCTTTTATAATTTTATATGAAACATTTGTTTTTGTCAATAGTAAAAAATTAAAAAAGCCTATACATTTACTTAACTGTAAATGTATAGGTGTTTGGTTTATCTGCCTTGTTGTTTAGTATCTCGGCATCTGCTTCCGTTCTTGCATAGTTTGACATAAAAAATAACCGCTAGTCCTCTTGGTTCTAACGGTTTGTTTCTTTATTTTTTGAAAGAATTATTTTCCTTCCTCATTTTTTGTTACTTCTTTGTTTCCTAATTTTTTGTTAATGTCAGTTGTATTTCTGCAAATAACTAATGTTACTAGGAATAATTCATATCCAACTCTTGCTGCTATATTTCCAAATACTAATGTCATTAAGAATGCTATGAAACTTGTTGATATTAGTGCAAATGATCCTAATGTTATAAATATTGCTGCAATTAAGTATAAGATTTTTAGTAAGTTTTCTATCATCATTTTTTTGAATGTTAAGAAATCATACATCCATCCTAAGAATCCTGTAAATTTTCCTTCATTTTTTTTGCTTAAAAATGTGAAGTATAATACTATTCCTCCTATAACTGCAAGTATAGCAGATATTACTACCCATATCATTCCTGACGCTGCTTTTGTAGCTGTTGTTGTAGAGATATCTGCGAAGTCTGTTCCGTATGTATAGTGCATTTTTAAGTCCCCCTTTCATTATTTTACATACATAATACTACATTTTTTTACATTTTTCAACATGTTTTATATAAAAAAATGAATACTAATAAATTGTATTCATTTTTGTCTTTTATATTCTATTATCCATCTGATCCTTTTAATCTTTCTGCTCTGTCTGCTGCTGTTAGATTATCTATCATTTCATCTAGGTTTCCGTTTAGGAAATCTTCCATTTGATAAATACTTAAACCGATTCTGTGGTCTGTTATACGTCCTTGTGGGTAGTTGTAAGTACGAATTTTTTCGCTTCTATCTCCACTTCCAATTTGACTCTTTCTTTCACTTGCAAGTTTTGAATCTCTTTCTTGTCTTTCTTTTTCGTATAATCTTGATTGCAATAGCTTCATAGCATATTCTCTATTTTGAGTTTGAGAACGTTCAGTTTGACATTCTGCCACCATTCCTGTTGGAATGTGAATCAATCTTACTGCTGATGATGTTTTGTTTACATGCTGTCCTCCAGCTCCTGACGCTCTAAACACTTCTAGCTTTATGTCTGCTGGATTTATATCTATTTGTACATCATCTACTACTGGTAAAACTGCGACTGTTGCTGTTGATGTATGGATTCTTCCACTTGCTTCTGTTTCTGGAACTCTTTGTACTCTATGAACTCCACTTTCATATTTTAGCCTACTGTATGCACCTTTTCCAGAAATCATAAATGATATTTCTTTGTATCCGCCTAAACCGGTTTCGTTTTCATTTAGCACTTCTAGTTTCCAGTGCTTTCTTTCTGCATACATTGAATACATTCTAAATAGGGTTCCTGCAAATAGAGCTGCTTCATCACCTCCAGCTCCACCTCTTATCTCGCAGATTATGTTTTTATCATCATCTGGGTCTTTTGGTATTAGTAATACTTTTAGCTCTTCCTCTAACTTTGGAAGTTGCTCTCTATCTGCTTTCGCTTCTTCCTCGGCAAGTTCTTTCATTTCTGGATCTTTCATTAATTCTTCTGCATCTGCTAAACTTTGTTTTACTTTTTTATATTCTTTATATTTTAAAACAACCTCTTCGATTTCAGCATGTTCTTTCATATATTGTGTCCACTCACTGGTTCTTGCAATTACATCTGGATCTGATATCTTTTTAGTAAGTTCTTCATATCTTTGCTCTACAGCTTCTAATTTTTGAAACATAAAATCTCTCCTTTATTTTTATAGCTTAATTATTATATAACAAAATAGCTCTAATTTCAATATTTTTACTCTAAAAAGTAAATGCAGGAGGGGAAATATTTCCCCTCCTGCTTCGGTTTAGATTTTGCTCATGATTTCTTCGAGTTTCGCCACTCTTTTTCTCTTTTCAACATCGTCTTTGCAAACAATGTTGGAAATGATTCCATCTTGGTGCGTTACCAGAAGGATGTCTCCTTCTCGAATTTCTCCAAGCTTGGCCGTCATACTCTTGGGTACATCAACGAATACGGTTTGGTCATCATCCAAAAAGTCGTATTCCGCTCTTTCTTGTGCTCTTACGAGCTCTACTTCAAGGACAACGAAATTGCCCTCGATGCGGTCAATGGAAGCGAAGCTTTCCATATCAGTCACCCTCCTTTTTTGGAACTTTCTGCTAACTGGGTTCCGCTTTGGTAGTCCCCCGGAGTACAGTTGAATGTAATTTCCTTAGCGGTAATCGTTATTACCACATTTCCCTGTTCGTCAGTGCGGTACACTTCTATATTCCGAGCTTTCAGCTTAGCCATAGTTGTCGGCATCGGATGGTCATACTTGTTTCCGACTTTTGCACTGATCAGTGCATAATCGGGATCTATCGCATCCAAAAATGCATCACTCGTAGAAGTCTGTGATCCATGGTGTCCCACTTTAAGCATTTCTGCATCAAGATCTACACCAGACTGAAGGATCTCTTTTTCAACCTGCTCCTCAGCATCGCCAGTCATAATGACATCCATGTCTCCAAAAGAGACTTTCATCACTATCGAATAATTATTGAGGTTTTCGTCATCAGGCTCTGTAATAGGTCCGATGGTTTTCATCTTTGCCTGTCCGAGATTATACTCCTGTCCAACTTCAGAATACTTTACATCATACTTGCCACTACTAAGTTCCCCCATGAGTTTGGTATACCAGTTCGTGGTAATCTCGCTTTTTGTTACCTTCGGAATAATAACTGTTCCGATATCAAAGCTAGTAAGAACTGCATACATCCCGCCCATGTGGTCCTCATGAGGATGAGTACCAATAAGATAATCGATTCGCGTTATCCCTTTGCTTTTAAGATAAGAAACTACATTCTTTCCCGTCGACCGCGTTCCGCAATCGACAACTGCCACTTTTCCATTCTGCTCAAACAGAAAGGAATCCGCTTGTCCTACATCAATCATTGTCATCAGGAGTTCCCCTAAGGGTTCTCCATTCTGGTTGATCACCGGCTGGTTTACCTGGCCAGAGCTAGGCACCTTCGGCTCTTTCTCAATCATCACCACAGACGTGGCGACGAGCACAATCAGAATGAGAATCGTGATTATGCCCTTAAACCGTTTCTTGTTGTGCTTGGCATTCGCCATATGCACGTCCTCCTTTCAGAATTTTATGTAAATAATTATATCAGACTATGCCGAAAAAATCAACGTTTAAGCCATATTTCTGTAATTATAGTTTCGTGTTAGTCTTTGTTTATCATATGTACAGGAAATTTTCCTTGTTTTAATATTTCTTTTATTATTGCTGGTTTTATTGGATAGTCATCTATCTTATCTATATCTACCCATTCATATTGCAAATAGTCTTTACCCTCTTTATTCTTCAATGTATATTCAATTTTCTTATCTTCTTCATTTACAAATTCCGCTCTATGAATGAATAACATCTCATGATACTTTGCACCCTTCATTTCAAAAAAGTTCTCTATTACGCCTCCATGTTCTATTATCTCAGCTTCTTTTCCAAGTTCCTCTTCAATTTCTCTTTTTACGGTAGTTGCTGAATCTTCACCGATTTCAACTCTTCCTCCTATAAAAGTATAGTGATTCGAGTTAAGATTTCTGTGTGTTAAGACTTTGTTGTTATGAATTATAATCCCCGCAGCTCTTACATTTAACTTATACTCTTCTACTTTAATTGTTAAATCCATTTTATTTAATTCCTTTCCAAGACTTTTATTTATAAAACAAATTTGAAATTTATCGGCATACTCTTGGTATGTTAATAAATTTCAAATGTTAGTCTTATATCTTTCGCCTTTCACTAAGTAGCATTATATCATATTCTTTGCTTTATGCAATGGTTATCTATCAGAATCATCATATTCTATCATATCAGTATCGTATACAACTGGTTCTCCTGGTTTTAGTGTTTCTTCTTTTATGTCTTTATGATCTGTTATTCCTCCAACACCATCAAACAATCTTCTCTGGTTAGGCTTTTGAAGAATTCCAATATTTCCATATAGAATATCTTTGCATTTAATCTTAGATTCCTTAAGTTTATTTATCAACTCTTGCCTTTGCTCTTCTGTTACGTTTTTAGTATCAACCTTGTCTTGTACCTCAACAATTAAAACATCTTTGCCCTCTTTGTCTGAGATTTTCTCTCTCAACAAAGGTTGCAAAATATTAGGATGGTATGGTATTTCAAACTTATCTCTAGTTTCGCCCAACTTTATGACATACCCATTTGTCTCTATCGCATCACTATAAGTTCCCTCATCTCCGATTTTCTTTAACTCTTTTCCTTCCGAAACTTCTTTAATGATTTCTTCAACAAATATCGAAACATCGCCCTTAATAATTCCACCTAATGTTGATTCTCGAATTAGTCCCTGTCTATAAAGATTATATGAATATTCGTTTCTCTCCAACATTTCTTGCTTTTTCTCATCACTAAGCAAATCGATAAAATCTACGATATCTTCTCCATCCAACCTTGCAATGACTTGTGTTGCATTATTGGTTAATGTATCTTGCCCCTCTGGCACATCCGAAATCATCTCTGCAATATCCAGAATCTCATCCTTTAACGCTCTTTGCAAAATGTGAGAAAATTGACTTAAAACCGTATTTTCATATCCACTACTTAATAACTTTTCTATGATTGGAACAAGCAATCCATATTTGTAAAACTCCTTGTCGTCTAGTAACTGGCTTAATTTATCACTTAATATTCGTGCTCCACCCGGATTGTCTAATAATTCATTTAAATATTCTTCCTTTTTATCCATCAGTTTGCTCCTCTTTTATTCATCATATAAAATCATTTCCGCGCCTAAATCATCATTTGGTCTTAGTACAAATGTTATCTAATAATCTCACTTTCAAAAAATTGTTCTTGAAAATTTGTAAACTGTCTAATCTCTTCATCTGTAAGGTTCTTGTCTTCTGGAACAATTATTAATTTGTCATCATCATCGTTTGTTCTATGAATCACAGCTATGCACTTTCCTGTAAACTCTTGCACAGGCTCATTCACACCTAACACATAAGCATCCAGCTCTTCTCCATCGCCACTTACTGTATTCGGAACATAACCATAATTTGCCTCATATACAAATCCATGCTTTGGATGCTTGCTATTTAAAGGTCTATCTATTTTCACGCTTACATTTTCTCCTATAAATCCATACGACTCTCTTTGTTCAGTTCTTAGCGCCAATTCATATTCATCTCGTCCAAAATCAACAGTTGGTACGATCTCTTTATTATTAAACATCTCCATAAATTCATCTATACTTACCCACTTAAAATCTGTAGCCTCTCCATCCGGAAAAGTAATCTCTTCATCCTTTATATCACGTTTAAACAACCACAAATCTTTGAAATTTGCAGGGACCATTTCACGTTTTACCTCTTTTAGAAAAATAGCTTCTGTTTTCGAAAATTTAATTCCTAACTCCTCTTTTACTTCTCTTAGAATTCCCTCTAAGCTTGTTTCTCCTTTCAACGCAGAACCACCGTTACATTCCCACATTCCACCAAACTTCTTAAATGGAGCTCTCTTACTAATCAATATTTCATTTTTTGTGTTTAAAATAATGGCTTGTACCACCAAATGATATTCTCCATCTTTAAACTCATAGACTCCTCTTTCTGCAGTTCTTCCTGTATTCTTTTTGTTTCCGTCATATATATCCCAAAGCTCCGCCATAAACTCCTCCTTTTAGGTTTATTTTTCCACAATTATAGCACAAAATGTGGACTGTCCTTGTTATCTCTCATTATCCGCTTCTTTTTGAATAGGTAATGGTGCTGTTATATCTCTATCTTTATATAAATCTTTTTCTCCTAGAAGTTCGATTCCAAGGTACTCTTCCAATTTATATACTACTTTATCTTCTATCTGGTCACATGTCGCTACATCACTACTTAATGCTTGTTTATATTTTGTCACATCTTCGTTATTTATCATTTCAATGAAGCTTCCATAATTGCCTTTCGTCCTTTTATCAAAAACAGCACATTCTCCTTTCTTTGCCAAGAACATATTTGTAATTGCTCGAGCAGTTCTACCATTGCCATCTGGGAAAGGATGAATTCGTATGAATCTAAGATGCATCTTTGCAACTTGTTTTATGTACTCCCCCTTGCTCATATTGTCAGCATTCTCAACTAGTTTGCCACATTGCTGAGCATACAGTTTCATAGCTTGAGGAACATTTTGAAAGTCTACGAAACCAACGTCTTTTTTACCCAGTCCAACGTTCACTCTTCTATATCCGTCTTTACCGTAGTACTCTTGTCTTTGTCGATTTACATTTCTATTTATTTCTTTTATTTGTTCCTCAATCTTTTCTGGATCATTTTCAAGATCCGTTCCCAAAGCTTGAAGTTGCCCCATCACATTAGCATATATGCTTTGTATTTCTTCTAATCCTTTATTGGGATTTTCATATAATCCCAATATATCCATCAAATTATTTGACAGGTTAGAAATCATACCATTGTAGCCTCTCTGCTTCTTCTCTCCTATTACTTCTAAAGAATTTCCTTGTACTTCGTCTGTAACAAGCTGATCCATTAGTTGCTTATTTCCAAGGACATTATATATAAAATATCTTGACATATTATCAATTTTTTCATCACTTAAATCAGTATTATTTTTTAGATACTGCTTGTACCTTGACATTAAATCATTGTCTGACACTTCTTTTCTTCTTAGCAAACTAAACATTCTCGAGAATGGGTGCTTTTTAGCTAGTTCCGGTGTTTGTTTTGAAAGTCTTGCCACATAAGGATTTATTACATTTTTCACTAATTCTTCTCTGTTTGGTACACCAGTCAGAATGCTAGTAAAATCATCCGGGAAAGGTTTATCCATTGTCAAATATGGCAATCCTTGCTCAGAAACTTTTTTCTCTATCTTCATAGCTTTTGTTAGCCCCGGGATTCCTCTTTGAGTCGTCAACTTTGCTATTAGAGAATTTTTTATTTCTCCCTTATCAGAAAGTAATTGCTCTACAATTTCGCGTACTGTTTTTATGTCCAAATTGCTCTCATGTCGTTTTTGAACATTGTTTTTATCTCTGTACGAGGCCTTGCACTCATTAGTAATTACCTCTATTATTTTTCTAGTCTCATCGTCATAATAGTTGATACCAAAAAGACTCGCAGAACCTTTGCCCTGTTTAAGCTCTTCATATAATTCTTTTGCTTTCTCCTGTATCATTTTACATTTCTCCTATATGATGTTAAAGTTTTTCGTTAGTGATATTGTGATTCTTTATATAAATTTTACAATTAATACGCATATTAATCAAGCTTTCGTGGAAATTTTGTGGTTTTTATGTGAGTATTTGTTTTGGTTCGGAGTGATTGAATTCATTATAATCAAGTTTGTTAAAATCTTTATCACCCTCGGATATGTATAAGAATTGCTAATTGACATCATTTTTACTTTTTTAATAATGTGTATTATATATGCAATGCCAACAATAGTCATCGCAAAAATCATAATATATGCAATGTTTATTATACTTTCTTGTAACTCAGTTTTGCTTATTGCTGTATAAATATTAATTATATTAAAAGTAATCGGCACAGCATATACTCCAATCACTATTTGTGAAAAACTTGAGTCATCATATTTATCTTTTTTCTTGTTATTCTTTAAATAATCTCTTAACTCTCTCATACATTCTGGATTGTACATACCATTTTGAATTAGAATACTTTTGACTAACTTTATATCACTGTTTAAATTATCTTCCTGTTATATTGAATAACATCATAATACTTGTCTTTAGAAAACATTTTATAATGTTTTCCTCCTAGTTTCTTGCTCTTATCATACAAGATATTATTAAATTTCCAGAAAATATATACAATAGTAGCACTAATTGCAGTACTCATAAACAAAAAATTCGCCCATATCACTTTTTGAAGTATACACGTAATACAAAAATAAAAAATTCCTATCACTATCACTTTATCCACCACTTTTCTCATGTCTGTAGTCGCCAGCACATTTAAACTGTTTTCTTCAAATATTCTTACTACTTCATCTGTTGCTTGTGCACTTTTAATCTTATATTTGCTCATTTATAATCACCACTCTTCCATCTTTGCAAATTCGTACTTTATTTTGTTGTATCAACTGTTCTCCTATACTTTCTATAATTTGATAAAATCTATCCTTTTGCATATCTAACTTTTTTGTAATATTCCTTAGTCCGTATTCTCTGTTTTTCATAATTGCATTTATGTTTAACTGAATATTATCAATAATCAGCATTTCAACTTTTTTCCATTTTATAGGATATATCCAACTGTCAATCTTGTCCACATATTCCATTTCATTATACATTCCAACAAAATCCATCAGAGCTGATATACTAGTTTCTTTAAGCGATTTTATTACCGCTCCCAACATCTGGTATCTAGCTTTAAAAAGCAATTTGCCTATTAATCTCTCTTTATCAAAAGCTAAATTTTTTTCTATTCTTCCTTGTTTTAGAATGTAATCCATTCCTACATCAATCATTTCCTCCTTACTCACTCTAGAGCCATACAAAACCTGCATTTTGTTGGCAGTCTTTGTAATTTTTTTGTATAAATCTGTATAATTTTCATCTATAAAATCCTTAGATAATGCTGGACTTTCTCCTATCCAAATTCCTTCCTTATTCATCGATAAAATATATGAATTCTCATAATAACAAATCTTAAAATTGTATATATACGTTAGGAAATCATCTATCTCAATTCCGTACTTTTCACAAATATTATAAACTTCTTGTTTCTTGTACATCCTGCTGCCGTACTTTTGCAAATACTTTAATTCAATTTTTATAAGATTTACTAATTCCCTCTTTGTATACTCCTGATTCGTTCGTATAGTCGTCCAAGATTCTGGCGTTTTATATTTTGCATTTTTGTAACATCCTAGTATTAATATTAAATCTTTCAAGTCGATCTTCTCATTTTCAGAAATTTCAATAAGTCGTTTTATCGTTATCCTTTGTCCATTCTCTAGTTCATATTTCTTTTGAATTTTGCTTCTTAGTTCAAACCTTTCCATATTTTTTGCTCCTTTTATTGTAAAATATAAAAGCAGAATGCATTTATCTGCATCTGCTTTCTTTGGTTTTCTTGTTTTATATTCTAGAGTTTGGGTTATTATATCATATGGAATAGTTTTCTATGAGATTATATATTAAATTGTTATAAAGATGTTCTAGGTGATGGATTCGAGGTGGGCTTGATACATTAGGTGGTGTGAAGGATTTGAGGTTGGTGGCGCCTTCGGGTTATGAGCCCGGCTCAAGGCTTTTTGAGTCTTTGTAAAAATTGGAGTTTTTGTTGGTATTTAGCCATTTATAGAAGATTTACTTTGTTGAACATCTATGCAATTTTAGGATGTTTTTGGAAGCAATCTTCCAAAAATTTTCCCAATTTTATTTTGTAAAATTGGGCAATAATCTTCTGTAAATTAAATAATAATATTGGAGGTTTAATATAAAAAATTTAAGAAACGTAAATGATGATATTTTAAGAAACGTACCTGAGTGTAATAAAAAATATGTTAGACAGCAATTACATAAACTTGATGATAATTTTTTGGATTATTGTGATTATTGGAATGAAAAGTATTATAGAAATGGATTTGTAGATGGAGTGCAGTTGATTAGTAGATGCCGTGAATAAAAAATTAAAAAGGTGTTATTTTTTTACACTTTTTTACATGCTATATGTTTCTTAATCTCTTTCTTTACTTATTTCCAATATATTCTTATCACATTGTTCTATAATGTATTCTGGTATTATTTCATACTCACATGGATTTAATTGAAATAAATAATCATTTTCTATATGAAATGTTTCATTCATAAATTTTTTTATTATATCATCATTTACATTTTTTCCATCATTTATAATTCTATATATTTGTAATTTTTCATAATTATTATTGCAAGAATTATATATATCTATCATTTTCTTATCATCAATAATTTTATTATATTCTTCTTGATAATCAAAACCATTAATATTATTTTCATTTATAAGTTCTTGTACTGCTAACTCTATTTCTTTTTTTGTAAATTCTCTTTTTTCACTTTTTATTGTCGGGATTTCCTTTTTATGAAACAAACTAGATACTAAATGATACACTAAACTACTTTTATTTTTTATTTCATAATATCTTCTAATATAAATTAGTTTATTAATAGTATTATCCAATTTATTTATATTTTCTTTTGCAATTTCTAAAAAAGTATGTATATTGCATTTCTTGATTTGCTTTTCATTTAAAATTCCATTTTTATTTTCTATAAATTTAGCATTACAATTAAATTTGTCTGATAATACATATTTCATATCTATTATAGGTTCAAAGTCATGTGTAAGCATTAATACTGTTTTATTCATCAAACTATTTTTACCTCGAAAAATATTATTAATGATAGCAAATTTTTTATTCTTATCAAACGAAGATATTGGATCATCTAAAATTATTAAGTCTGTTTTACTATTAATAGCTTCATACATAAATAAAATCAATGCAAAAGCGTTTTTTTCTCCATAACTTAAAAATAATTTTGGATCAGTTATATGTTTATTAAGATCATTATGTTTTAACTTCATTCTATATACATTATCTTCATCTAATTCAATAGACACATGATAATTTATTCCTGCGCACTTAAGAAAACTATTAATTTCATTGTCGTATTCCTTTATATTATTACTTATATTTTCTTTTTGTTTATTAATCTTGCCCTGTAATTCACCAGCTTTCTTTAATACAACTTCTATTTTCTGATTAAGTAAACTCACTTTATCTCTTGTTTCTTCACTATTTAAATGTTGTAAATATTCCATATCTATTTTGTAATTTCTTATTATTTCTATTATTTTATCTGAATCTTTTAATGTAATAAAACCTATATTCTTTAATTTTTCCAATTTTTCTATTAAAACTTCTATTTGAGATTTAACTTCAAGCAAAAAATTCTCTTGTTCTGGGCTAATTCCATCAATGTTTTTTGTTATTATAGATATTTTGTTTTTTACTTCATCACTAAAATAAGCATTTAGTTTGCTAAAAACTTCTAATATTTTATTTAGATGTTCTATAACCTTTGCATCGTACTGTTCACTTAATGCATTGATTTTAGACTTGTTTTCTTCTATTGTATTGGACGTACAATATGGACATACATTTGAAATATCTAAATATTCTTTTCCCGATAACTGCCACTTTAACCACTTACTATTTACATCACTTCTTAGATAATCAGAATATTCTTTTAATTCTTCTGGTATATTCTCTATTTTATTTCCATTTCCTAATCCCCTATTTAGAACACTATTCGTAGCATATCCACTTTTTGATTTGCCAAAAGAAGAGCTCAATTCTTTTAAATTACTAATTAATTCATTTAAGTTATCATCTTCAATAAAAACATTCTTTATATCTGCCAGTAATTCATTTATATATTTCATTTCTTTCTCATATTCTTCATTTTTTATAAATATTTCGAAACTACTCTTTACAACTTCATCTCTTAAAAATACATATTGATTAACATATTCTTCATTAAATAATTTCACACTTTTTATAATATCTATCCCTTCTACTTGAGGAACTATTTCTTTATTATTTTGATATTTAAACGGTTTTAATATATTTAAATCTTCATTTAATATTTTATTTCTTATTGCTTTAGCTATTGTTGTTTTTCCTGTACCATTTATAGCATATTTTATATTAAGACTATTCTCTTTGATTTCAATATTTCCTTTTTCTATATTATTACAATTTTTTATTTCTACTTTCATTATATTAACTCCTTATTTATTACACTAGAAATACTTTTAAATTGACTTTTATCTTCTGTGTAAGTAAGATATTTCTCTAAAATATCTTGCGAATGTAATTTTATATCTTTAAAAAAAGGCCTATTTTCCCCTACATTTAATTTTTTCTGTACAATTTTTAATATTTCTCTTTTCTCCCATATATCAGCTCTTGTATAATAATCTCTTATTTCTATTACTTCTCCACGGTTTAAATCATTTTCCAAACTTTCTAATATTGCTCTTCCTATGTAATCTCCAGCATTTCTTTTTAGATTTCTAAATGCTTTAAACACTATTTCTTTATCTTTAAATTCATTTATTGAAAATAATCTTATTACATATACTTTTATATATTCTGGTATCTCATCCTCTGTAATCCATTTGCTCATATTGTTTTTTATTTTATTTATTGTATTTCGTGGTATTTTGCTTGCATATTTTATCAATATATCAACATAGTATGGTATAAATTGGGGAAATCTATCAATTATTTCTGATATTTCACTCAATCTATCATATTTTTCTTTTGCCACTATTATCTTTATAGTAACAATGAATTCCTTAGGATCAATCAATAACGTATCTTTTAATTTTAAAATATTCTCATTCTCATCTTCATTAGTAAACTTATTTTTCTCAGAATCACTTAATTCTCTAAACTTTAAAGGAATTAATCCAGAATATCCTCTTATAATCTTATTAAAAACCTCTACATTAAAATTTTTATTTTCCTTTTTTTCTTGTTTTTGTTTATCATCGTTTTTTATTAATTCTTTTATATTTGTCTTCGAAAAATTTAAAAATAGCCCTTCTTTATTAAGTCTTTCAACTAGTATTGCTAAATTCTTATGTGCTTCTGATGCACTCTTAGCAAATATTCTGTAATCATCTACAAACCTACAAAAATCTATATTCTTAGAGATGAGATAATTATCTATCTCTATTAAGGCTGCTTCTGCCAATATTCTTGATGCATTAGATCCAACTGGCAATCCATATGAGTCTCTATTAGACCAAAATAATAAAATTTCATTTAATAATTTTATTGCATCTTTATCTATTCTTTCTATAGATAAAAGAATAGATTCTAGTCTATGTAAATTCAATCTATCATAATAATTCGATATATCACACTCTACAACTATCCTCTTATTTTTCATCTTACTTTTTTCAGCAATTCTATTTCTAAAAGATGTATAATTGTATTCATTATCAAAAATATAGCCGTTATTACCTTTTGTTTTCAGTCTATATGAAAAAACTTTTTTATTTGATTTATTATCCCTTGCAACTTCAATATCTTTAGCCATTAACAAAACGAGTGTTAAATATTTTATTTCATCTATTACATCTATCCATGCACACTTTCTATAATCGCATAAATTTTTTTTAGGAACTAAAACATGTCCAATCTTACTAATTTTTAATTCTTCAAAATTACATTTTTTTATTGATTTTACAACGTTTTCAATAATCTCTTGTCTTATTTCATTGTTTTCAAGAAGTTTTATTTCAAAAGGTTTCTTAAATAACTCTACATCTGTTGTTCCTTCTTTAATAATATTGTTTATTGCGGTATTGCATGCTTCTAGTATTTCTTTTTCTTTATACATTTAAAATTCTTCCTTTTTTATTATATTTTCAAACTATTCTCATCTATTATTTTTATATTGGCAGCTTTTTCATTTAACTCTTGAGCCTTTGCTTGTTTTCCACCAATCTTTCCAAACTTCCAAGCATCACTACCAGCACCACCAACTATTAAATAATCTAATTTTGATGATACGCCTTTCTTTTCAGTTCCTCCTAACTCTTGCAATTTCTTAGATATTTCTTGTTTAGTAGCACATTTGAATTCTCCCGTTAAACAAAATGTCTTTCCGTTAAAATCTATATTATCATCATTATAAAAATTAGGATTTACTATTTCATTAAATATATCAAAAATATAATTGCTCTCTTCTTCAGTTAGTACTCCATCTTCTAACACCTTACCGACTTCTAAAAGGACTTTATCATAAGGATATATATCTTTTAAATAATCATTTTGTTTTAACCATATATTTAAACTATCTATCTCTTTTTGGTTCACTTTTTGATTACATACAATTCCATCTAGTATTCCATCTAATACTTGTAAAGATAGTGTTGATTCACCATATATCTTTGAACTATTTATACTTGTTACTAATTTTTCTAATTCAATCCTTTCATATTCTGTTATTATGTTATCGTCTAAAATTTCGTCTAATTTTCTAATTATTCTATCAAATAATAAATATTGCTTGTATAGTCTATTATCTTCTATCCAAGATTTAAGCTTTCTAATTTCTTTATCATCTATTATTCCGTCATAATTAATTCCTTTAATTATTCCATATAATGTGTTTATATTAGTTTCTAATTTTGAATCTAAGTTATCTAATAATTTATTTTCAAATTTAAATTTCTCACTAGTTCCAATATCATTATTATAGTTTAGATACTCAAATATTTTTTGACTTGCTTTAGCATCTTCTAATGCATTATGATGATTTTCCAACTTAACATTTAATAAATCACATAAGCTATTTAAACTGTAACTGTTAGTAACCATAAAATTTCTTGATAATTTAAGGGTACAATAATAATTGAATGTAGGCACTTCTATATCATAACGTTCTAGTGCTTTTGCTATTACAGTCAAGTCATAAGTTATATTATGACCCACAATAATATTGTTTTTAAATAAATCTTCTATTCTTTCCCAATATTCCTTAAAAATTGGTGCATCTTTAACATCCGCATAATTTAAACTTGTTATCTTACTATTGTTGGTATTAAATCTATCTTCTGGATTTATTAGTGAATACTTTTCATCTACAATTTTATTATCTTTAACAATTACAATTCCTATTGAACATATTGAGTTGCCTCTTGCATTTGGATTTTCTATATCAACGCATATATAATCATTTATCATAATTATTCTCTCCCATCCACTATAATATTACTTTACTTTCTGTTTCTTCCTCTTCTATTATCTCCTCTCTATTTACTTCATATCTCGCCGTACTAATATAACCATCTTTTGATATATCTGTCGCTATATAATGAATATTTAATACTTGTCTATACCAATTTGATAAAACATCCTCATAATATATAATTATATCAATATCATATGGTTCATTTGATAGCTTTAATGAAAAAAATCTTTTCAATTCTATCACTTCTCCTTTTTCTAAAACTTCTATAGATTGATCTCCTAATATTCTATATACTGAATTACCTATTATTGAAGATTTAAAATCAACTTTAATACTTTTTATGTTGTTTAATCCTATATTCTTTATCGAAATATTTAAATTATATACATTTCCACTCTCGGTATTTGTTATTATTAATTCATCTAAAGTCCCTTCACTTTTATTTTTAGTATCTATTAAATACTTTAAAATGGGCATGTTTTGCAATCGTAAACTTTCTCTATCTCTTTTTATATTATCTTCATTATTCTTTTTTATCTGTAGTATTGTTACGATTACTAGTATTACTGCACTTATTATTGCTGAAATTATACTCGATGAATAATTAGCCAAAAAAGCTAACCAATTTTGGGTATTTACATTTACGTTCCAACCTAGATGTGTTGGAACATTGTATTTATCTAAATAATAAATTACAGCAGGAACAATTGATACAAAAAAAAGCAATATGTATAAACTTTTCTCTAAATCATCCTTACATTTTTTATAATTAATATAGCAAAAAGCAGACATAAATCCTGTTATTATAATCGCTATTAATATATTTATTACCATATTCTCACCTCCACTTATATATATCATATTCTTTTTTTAAATTTTGTCGAAACTTGTCACTAATTATCAAAAAAGCAAAATAATTGTATAATCGTCAAATATACTTATTATTTTGCTTTTTCTTATGGTTTATTTTAAAACTCTATTTTTATGAATTTCTAAATAATTATGCATATTATCATTATAATCCTTCTCATCAATATAAAAGTCTTCATTCAGTATATAAGGTTCTGCGTCTTCTGCAACAATTGCAAGATTTTCTTCTATTTGCCCATAAGAAGTATTAAAAGTGATATTCTTTACGAAGTTTTTTTGCATATCGCTTAATCTATCAGAAATAATCATTTTATCTTTTTCAAAATATATAAATCCATATTCAAATAGTTTGTCGTGATTTGCACATAGCCAAAGTCCGTTATCTCCATCTACAGCCATAGCTTTTCTTTCTTTAAATGGTATCTTCAGTTTATTAATGTCGCAGATTCTATGAATATGTGAAGCAATAATTAAATTTTGAATATCGCAATGACATAAATAACATTCTTTTTTATCAGTATCACCAAATTTATGCATAAGATTTTTCATGAATTCCAATTGATTTCTACTATCTCTCTGTTCTGGTATTTCTACATCTGGATTTTCTTCATAATTCATTAGCTCGTCATATACTTTTATTTCAAATGCCTTCATTATATTAATATTATCTGCTGTAATAGGTTTTGCATCTCTATTACTGGTACCATCTCTTCCCAATGTATCTTTTATTTGTAAAAAACAAGCCTCTTTTCCTTTATCTTGAGCCAGCTTTCCTATTGCACATGCTATTAGAACCATCTCGAAGCCATTGTTTCCATATGTTTTTCCATAAATTGCTATCATATCGTCAAATTCTAGTATATACGAACTTTTATTTCTTTTATTGCTTCCAGCTAACATATCTCTCATATTTTTCAAATTATCTATACTCGAAAAACCTGTTTTAGCTAATATCTGGTTTTGTCTATACTGATATTTTCCATTTTTAGTCGTATCTTTATATAAACTGTAAGGAAGTTTATCTTCATTTATTATTCTTAACCCTAATGTTTTGCATAGTTTATATGCAAAAGTATTATAATTATTTATTGTCCCACTATTTTTTAAGTCATCTAAAGGAATATTTTTATATATTTCTAGACTTTTGTATCTAATATCAATATCTAGTAAAAAGATTCCTAATTCTTTCTTTTTAGGAGTATCATCATTATACCAATTTCTAAATGCAATTGGTATTTTTGCAACTAAATAGCCATTACGTGTTTCATTTGGAAATTCATAAGTAAAGAAAATATACTTTTTCTCTTTTTCGCTTTCTATTATTATGTATTGTCCGTCTTGTTCTTTTTCCCTTCCATCTTTCCCTATTTTTCTCTCTAATTCTACTTCATATTTAACACTTTCTCCAGTTGATTTTTTTACCACATAATCAAGATTATCTTTTAATAAATATTTCAAATCATCTCCCGCATTGTCTGTATTAAATAACTTATTTATTAATCTATTACGTGTTGGTAATATTACTTTCATAATCTCGTCTCCTAATAATTTATAATTATAACTTCTTTTCTTCCCTTTGCTTTCCCCTTATATTCGATTTTTTTATAGTTACTATGCTCTTTTAACCATTTTTTTAAAATTCGATTTTCTTTTTCTTTATGTTCTATAACATTTGAAAGCATAAACTTCCCTTTTATTTTATCAATTTTATCCAAAAATTTCAATAACCTAATTTCATTTTCTTCATTCCATCCATTAAATCCTCTTTTCCCGTCATTATAACTTCCTAAAGTAATTAGATACGGAGGATCACAATAAAAGAATGTATCTTTAGTAATATATTTTTCTAATTGTTCAAAGTCTTCTGACATGAATGTTATGTTCTTTTCTTTTAGTCTTCTTGAAAAAGAAATAATTTTTTCTAAAATCTTATCATTAAATCCTGATTGTCCAACTGGATTATTATATTCCAATGATGAATTGAATCTGATTTGTTGTTGAAATCCATATAGTACTAAAACATATAGCAATCTTGGGTCTCTTATTGGCGGTTCGGGATGATTGTAATCTTTTCTGGCATTCACATATGCTTCTTTATCTTCTTTTTGCAACTTATATTTTTTTATAGTATTTATAATGTATTTATATAAATCATATGTATCTATATCTCTAAACATTTGAATCAGTTCTTTAACTTTGAAATTACAATCATTATATATTAGTTCATTTACATCCATATTTACACCAACATTAAATCCTCCTGCAAATAAATCAACAAAACGATCAATTTTTTTAGGCATGTTCTCTTTAAGGAAATCCATCATTTCAGATTTACCGCCCATATAATTTAATGGCGAATAATAATTTATTTTATCTTCGTCTTTTTTTTCTATAAAAAAGATATATTCAAAATGTTCTCCATCTTTTTTAGCCTTTGTGTTTAAATATTTTTTATATGTAAACTTCTTAAATTGATATGTTTTTTCTTTTCCGTATCTCTTAAGAACGCTTTCAATAAACTCTTTACTCATTAAACCATCTGTACTATAACTAACAATAATATATTTAAATCTTGCTTTTGCTATTATTTTTTCAAACTCAATATGCACTTTACCATCTTTTGAAAAATTTGACGTTTGAGAACTTGTATCTCTGGCTCCTGTTTTACCTTTTATTTCTGGATTATCATATTTAGCTATTGTTTCTAAAAGATGGTATTGAACAGAATATTGATTTTTAGTGTATGGCGGATCTAAATATAAAATATCTCCTTCAACATTTTCAATAAAATCTTCTATTTTCTTATTATAAACTATATTTTCTGTTTTAGCACAATCTTTTGTAATTTGTACTGGTATATATTTCATAGGTTTCACAGCTCTTGGATCCCAATCTTTTAAGTAAGCTCCATAAACACCTGCAACGTTTGCAACTTTTGAAATAGATTCAAGAAGCGATGCAATAAGAAAGTAATATTCTTCATCTGTTATTAATTGTCTTTGTTTCCACTCTTCTATTTTCCATCTTATAAAATCAATCTTTCCGGCATTTTCTTTACTAAAATATTTTCGCTGAGATCCTCCTGGAGAATAATTCTTATATATGAATCCTTCTGTTATTTCATTAGTCGAATTGAAATATTCAAAAGGATTAACTCCTAAATTTTTATATTTTCCATCTGGTGTATTTAATTTGGCTTGACTTATAACATATGACATATATAAATTATCATTTGCTATTATTTTAAATTTATCTTTGAAAAATTCTCCAACAGTTGATGTACCACTAAATGCATCAAAAAAAGATTGGCACTTTTTTTCAAGCTTATTATCAATAATTACATCCTCAATTTCTTTTAGTATTTTTTCTTTATTTCCTATATATCTCATAACATACCTCTTTTAATTATTTTTCTTTTCCCATTTTATTTCATAACCCAATATATCTGCAATTTGTTTTATTTCAGAGTACTTTATTGTTCCTCTTGCAAGTTTATTGGACAAATTTTGTAAAGCCACTTTGCTTTTTTCATTAAGCAAACTCGCTATCTTCTTCATAGTAAATCCTTCCTTAATAATATAAGATTTTACTTCATTTTTAATTATATTTGGCTCTTCTTTTTTATTCATAGTCAAACTCCTATAAAAACCATTTTGTTTAGTATACTATATCGTTTATTTTTTTTCAACATAATATTATAATATTTATATTTTTTTATTTATATTTGTTTTAGTGTATTATTAATTATTTATCGCAAGGCACGAATTTGTACTTTGTTTTTTCTTATGTTACAATATAGTATATAATTTTTATAAGGAGTTTGCTATGTATTGGAATAAAATGATACCTGAGTTGTCTGTAACTAATTTAGATAAGAGTTTGACTTTTTATAAGACTGCTGGTTTTGTAGTTGAATATGATAGACCTGAAAATAATTTTGCTTTTATTTCTCTTGGAGAGATTCAGTTTATGCTTCAGCAGGTTTCTGCAGATGATAAATGGAGTGTTGCTCCTCTTGTTTACCCTTTTGGCAATGGGATTAACTTCCAGTTAGAGGTAAATAATTTGTCTGAAATATATGACAATTTCAAGGTTTCTGGATATGAGATATCTTTTGATATTGAAGAGAATTGGTATAGGCAGGATGGTAAATTGCTAGGAAATAAAGAGTTTTTGATTCAAGATCCTGATGGTTATTTGTTAAGATTTTTTCAGGATTTAGGTGAGAAATCCCTATAAAAAATGCACCTTCAAATATTAGATTTTTATCTAGCATTTGGAGGTTCATTTTAATTTTCTTTTATTTTTATATATTGCTACTTTAGGAATTTTATTTTTTTATTTCTTTATATATTTCTAATCTCTCCAAGTGTCTCCGTTTATGAATTGCGTTAGTGCCATTATGAATGATTCTCTTGTTAAATCATAGCGTGTTATTACATCATTTGTAAGGTATGCTATTCCTCCTTTTTCGTTTTTTAGTCCGTTTCCATTGAATATTTTGTCCATTACGATTCCTAGGTCTGTGTTTATTATTTCGTCCACGTATTTTTCTGGTACTGGAAATGCTGGTCCTGTTCCAAAGCTTTCATAACCGTTTTTGTCTTTTATTACGGCAATTTGTATGATGCACCACTTTCCTAGTTTGTCTGTTATTCCTGATTCTACTCCTATAAAGAAGTCTGCATCTATGTTGTTTTCTTTTGCATATTTTATTAGATTGTTTACTCTGTTGCTTGCTCCTTGATATATTTCGTCGTTTACAGGTTCGTCACTAACGTCTGAGTTTACTGGTATTCCTATCATTTCCACATTTGTGTAAAATTTTTCAAATGCTTGTTTTGCACCTTCTATTTTTCCTTGATTTCTTGTTCCTATTAATATTTTCATTGCTTTCTCCTATTTTCTGTTTAGTATCTTATTTAGCTCTACCTCAGCTTTTTTTACAAAGTAGTTGTCTGTAAAGATTGGTATGTCTTGCTTTTCCAGTTCTTTTATTATTTTTTCTATTGTGTCATATTTTTCATTTTCTTCTATTTCTATCAGTTTGTCTCCGTTAATTATATCTTTTATTGCCAGTTGAAGGCCGTCTTTTCTATATTCGGTATCATTTTCTTTGATGTTCATTATTTCTCGATATCCTATTGCTTGTAGTAGTTTTTTTGCGTCTTCTATACTTTCTATTTCACAGTTGATCGACTTCTGGCTTAGTATGTTTCCTTTTGAGTCAATGTTTTTAATTTTGAATGTTATTTGTTTTATTATTTTTTCATCTCTTTTTATCCATCTGATTATTAGTGCTTTTGCTAATATCTCTCTTGTACTTGTTTTTTCTATGTCCAGATTTTCTGGTATAAAGTATGTGTCATCTAGTGAGAATTTGTCTATTTCTTCATATTCTTTTTCTTTGATTATTTTGTGAATTTCTTCCATTGTTGCATTTATTTTTACAGTTATTTCGTTTCTTTGTGTCTCCATAATTTTCTCCTTTTACAATTCTATTTTGTATAGTTTTTCTCCGGTTTTTAATTTTCTGATGTATATTGCTCCAAATTTCTCGTAGTAGTTGCTTAATTCTGTTTTTAAAAATATTTCTTTGTATCCTCTCTTTTTTGCTTCGTTTAGTATTGCTTCATTGAGTATTTTTGAATATCCTTTTCCTCTGTATTTTTCCTTTATGTACATTGTTGCGTACCATGGAGTAAGAGCTGGACATTCGTCACAGTCGTTTGGAAATATTGAAATAAAGCCAACTAGATCTTCATCCTTTAATAGTATCAATTTGCAAAAGTCTTTATTGCCTAGTTTGTTTTTGATTCTATTTATTTTTCTTTCTATTCTTTCTTTTTTGTTCTCTTCCGGATTTTCTGCCCATTCTTCATGTTCTAGTATTGCTACTTCTTTTATGTATTCTTCTTTTTCTTTTAAATTACGTATTTTTATTGTTTTATCTGTGAGTGTTCCGATTATACTTTTATTCACTTTTTTTCTCCCTGCAGCTATTTTTAGCTATTTTATCACATCCTCTTTGTAATATCTAGTGTTTGGGGATTTTCTTTTTTTGTTTTTTCTGCTATAATGTTTTTATCAATTATAAGGAGATTTTATTATGAAGAGAATTAGTAAAGATGATTATTATTTAGAGATTGCTCATGTTGTTGCTGAGCGTAGTACTTGTCTTCGTAGACATTATGGTGCTGTTGTTGTTAATCACGATGAGATTGTAGCTACTGGTTATAATGGTTCTGCTCGTGGCGATGCTAATTGCTGTGATGTTTATGAAGACTGTCCTAGAAAGCATAAGGCTCATAATTCAGGGGATTACGGAGATTGTCCTGCTGTTCATGCTGAGCAAAATGCTCTTCTTTCGGTTTCTCGAAAGGATACTATTGGCGCTACTTTATATCTCAACGGTAACGAAGTTGTTGCCGATTCCAACGAGAGTGGCTACCAGAAGATTCCTATGTCTAAGTGTTCTCCTTGTCCTATTTGTGAGCGTATGATTCGCAATTCTGGCATTGTGCGTGTTGTTGGACCACAAGGTACTGTTTTTGATTTGAATAATTAGTATATAAAAAGATTGAATCCAAAAGGGTTCAATCTTTTTATATCATTTCTTCTATTGTGTGCCATGCTAGTAGCGCGCATTTTACTCTTGCTGGCATATTTGATATGTTTTTTAGTGCGATTGCGTCTTCTAATTTTTTTAGGTCCGCTTCGCTTGTTGTTTCTCTTTTTATCATTTCTATAAATGTTTTTACTATTTCTTTGGCTTCTTTTATTGTTTTGCCTCTTAGTGTGTCTATCATAATTGAGGTTGATGCTTGTGATATAGCACATCCATGACCTGTGAATGCTAGGTCTTCTATTACATCCCCATTGACTTTTATTTCTAGCTTTATTTCGTCTCCACAGTTTGGATTGTGTCCCATTTTGCAAGCTGTTGCATTTTCGAGTTTTCTTTTATTATACGAATTTGTGCTGTGTTCCATTATTAGGTCATTATATATTTCTGTAAGGTCTTCCATTTTTCACCTCTTAATTTTTTATATATTTTTCGAATATTGAGTATGCTTTGTTTAGTGCTTTTACTAGTTTGTCTACGTCTTCTTTTGTGTTGTAGAAGTAGAAACTTGCTCTACAAGTCGAGTCTATTCCTAAGTATCTTAATAGTGGTTGTGCACAGTGGTTTCCTGAACGCACGCATACGTTTTCTGAGTCTAGTATGCTGGCAACGTCGTGTGGATGTACTCCTTTTATGTTGAAGGAAATTACTGATGAGTGGTTTTGCCTATTTGGTGTCATATATAGTGTTAGGAATTTTAGTTTTGATAGTTCTTCTTCTGCGTATGTTACTACTTCGTTTTCTATTTTGTTTATTTCATCATATCCTATTTTTTGAATGTAGTCTATTGCTGCACCTAGTCCTATGACTCCTTCTACGTTTTGTGTTCCTGCTTCAAATTTGTTTGGAAGTGGTGCAAATGTTGTGTCTTGTTCATACACATATTCTATCATGTCTCCGCCCATTAAAAATGGTGTCATTTGGTTTAATATTTTTCTTTTTGCGTACATTACTCCTATTCCTAGTGGTGCTAGCATTTTGTGTCCTGAGAATACTAGAAAGTCAGCATTTAAATCTTGTACATCTATTTGCATATGTGGAACGCTCTGAGATGCGTCTACTATTACTTTTGCTCCTTTTTTGTGTGCATATTTTATTATTTCTTTTACATTGTTTATTGTTCCTAACGCATTTGAAACATGAGTTATTGCAACGATTTTGGTTTTGTCTGTTATTTTTGCTTTTATTTCTTCTTCTGATAACTCAAATTCATTGTTTATGTACATATATTTTAGTGTGCTTCCAGTTTTCTTTGTTACCATTTGCCAAGGTACAAGGTTTGAATGGTGTTCCATTATTGATAGCACTACTTCGTCGCCTTGTTTTAAATTGTTTAGTCCATATGAGTATGCAATTAGGTTTAAGCTTTCTGTTGCATTTTTTGAGAATATTATTTCTTCTGGATGTTTTGCATTTATGAACTTTGCAATTTTGCCTCTTGTGTTTTCATATAGTTCTGTTGCTTCTAAGCTTAGCGAATATGCTCCTCTGTGCGGATTTGCATTGCTATTTTCATAGTATTCTTTTATTTTATCTATTACATACTGTGGTTTTTGTGTTGTTGCTCCGCTGTCTAAGTATGCAATGTCTTTATTGTTTAGTATTGGAAATTCTTTTTTTATTTCTTCTATTTTCATTTTTGCTTCCCTCTTAGTTTAGTTTTTCATCTATTTTACTGATGATTTCGTTTTTTAAATTTTGTTCTGATATTTGTTCTATTATTTTAATAAATCTCGATTTTACTAATAGCTTGACCGCTTCTTTATAGCTTAATCCTCTTGACATAATGTAGAATAATACTTTACTATCGACCTTTCCAGATGCTGTTGAGTGGTTTCCTTCTACGTCTTCTTCTGCACATAACAGCATAGGAAGTGCTATCGCCTTTGCTTTGTCTGACAATAGCATACAATATTCGTTTTCGTCTCCTTTTGCTTTTTTGCATCCTCTCTTGAAGTCTATTGTTCCTTTAAAGTGTTTATTTGCTTTGTCTGATAGAGCTCCCTGTACATCTATGTTGATGTTTGTTTTTGCTCCATAAAGTTCTGCTATGTAATTTATGTCTTTTAGTTGTTCATCTACTCCTAAATATACTGTTTTTACGTCGTTTTGAGCATTTTCGCCTTGTAGATTTGAGTAGTAATTGATTATGCTTGATTTTCCACCGATGTCTATTATTGTGTAATTTACTTTTGCATTTTTGTTTAGTATGCTTTCTATTGCTTGGAAGTTGTCTGATGTTTCGTTTAGTAGATTGATTATATTTACATTTACTTCTGCATTTTCGTCTGCTATTACTTTAAGCACACCATTGTGAAAGTGTTTTTCTTCTCCTAACGATTTGTATTCTATTGTAATTGTTGATTTTCCTTTTGCATTTATTAAGATTTGGTCTATTAAATTTTGATTTTCTTTATCAAAATTGCATATTATTTTTTCTTCTTTATTTTCTAGGTTTATTTTTATTTTGCTGTTTGCTTCGATATAGTCTAGTCCAATTCCATATTTTAGGCTTAAATCTTCTTTTAATACAGTTGCATCTTCTGGTATTTGCATATTTTTAAATTCTTTTATGTCTTCTGGGATTTTTACGTCAATTTTTATGTTGTTTATATTAAAGTTTTTTGAAGTTCTTACTGGTGTATTGTTTAGTTCCATATTATCCGATGCTCCCTTCTAATTCTAGATTTATTAAGTTGTTCATTTCTACCGCATATTCAACAGGAAGTTCTTTTGAGACTGGATATGCAAATCCTCTTACTATCATTGCCTTTGCGTCTTCTTCTGATAATCCTCTGCTCATTAAGTAAAAGATTTCTTTGTCGCTTATTTTGCCTATTTTTGCCTCGTGAGAAAATTCTACTTCATCTGTTTGTATGTCGTTAACCGGGATTGTGTCTGATCGTGATATGTCGTCTAGCATTAAAGATTCGCAACTTACACTACATTTTGAGTTTTTTGCATTTTCTGTTATTTTTACTAATGATCTATATGTACAAATTCCTCCGTTTTTTGATATTGATTTTGAGTTTATAACAGATGAGGTATTTGGTGCATTATGAATCGTTTTGAATCCTGTATCTAGATTTTGTCTTTCTCCTGCAAATGTTATTCCTGTATATTCTGTTTTTGCTCCTTCTCCGTTTAATATGCTCATTGGATATAGCATTGAAACCTTGGATCCAAATGAGCCTGTTACCCAGTCCACTTGTGCATTTTTTCCTACTATGGCTTTTTTAGTATTCAAGTTCATCATATTTTTTGACCAGTTTTCTATGGTAGAGTATCTTAAATATGCATTGTCTTTTACATATAATTCGACGCATCCTGCATGTAAATTTACTTTGTTGTATTTTGGTGCTGAGCATCCTTCTATAAAGTGAAGGCTTGCTCCTTCGTCTACTATTATTAATGTGTGTTCAAACTGTCCAGATTCTGGTGAGTTTAGTCTAAAATATGATTGAAGTGGTATTTCTAGTTTTACTCCTTTTGGCACATACACAAATGATCCTCCTGACCATACTGCTGCATGTAAAGCAACAAATTTATGATCATTTATTGGTACACATTTCATAAAGTATTTTTTTACTATTTCTGGATATTCTCTAACGGCTGTTTCCATATCTGTATAAATTACGCCTTGTTTTAGTAATTCCTCTTTTATGCTATGATACACTACTTCCGAGTCATATTGTGCTCCAACTCCTCCTAATGATTTCTTTTCTGCCTCTGGAATTCCTAGCTTATCAAATGTGTTTTTTATGTCTTCTGGCACTTCTTTCCAACTATTATTTAATTTTGTTTTTGGCTTTACATATGTTGCTATTTCATCCATTTTTAGTTCAGATAGGTCTGGTCCCCAAGTTGGAAGTTCTGATTTGCTATATGTTTCTAGTGCTTCTAGTCTTATTTTTCTCATCCAATCGGGCTCATTTTTTTGTCTAGATATTTCTTCTACTATTTCTCTGTTTAAGCCTTTTTGCATTTTGAATTCATAGTTATCTTTGTTTTTTATATCATATATATTTCTATTTACTTCTTCTACTTGTGTTTTCATCTTAAATACCTGCTTCCTTATATTTACTAAATCCGTTCTCTTCTATTTCTTTTACAAGTTCAGCAGAGCCTGTTTTTACTATTTTTCCGTCGATTAAAATATGAGCATAATCCACTTTTAGATCTTCTAATATTCTCATATTGTGTGTAATTATTATGACAGCATTTTCTTTTGATGCATACATATTTATTCCTTTTGATACAGCTTTTACAGCATCTATATCTAGTCCAGAGTCAGTTTCGTCTAGAATTGCTAACTTTGGATTTAAAACAAGCATTTGTAATATTTCATTCTTTTTCTTTTCTCCTCCAGAGAATCCAACATTTAGGTTTCTTTCTATAAGCTTTGAATTCATATTTAGCTCTTCTGCAAATTTGTTTACAGTATCTTTAAGCTCAAATACTTTTACTGGTTTATTTTCTATTTTGTTTTTAGCTACTTTTAGAAAATTAAATGAAGATATTCCTGGAATCTCTTCTGGTGATTGAAATGACATAAATATTCCTTTTTGAGCTATTTTATCTGTTGATAGATTGTTAATGTTCTCTCCCTCAAAGTCTATTTCACCACTTGTTTTCTTGTATTCTGGATTATTTAAGATAACATTTGCTAATGTTGATTTTCCTGCCCCATTTGGTCCCATAATTACATGTATTTCACCTTTATTTACAGTAATATTTAATCCTTTTAGTATTTCTTTTTCTCCTGCAGTAGCATGCAAGTCTTTTATTTCTAATAATTTATTCATAATTTATTCCTCTTTAATTCATAGTAATACAGTAGTAATTATAGCATTTATATCATAGTAAGTCAATAGGAATTAAGATTAAAAAAATTAGTGACTTTTTTTAGCCACTATTTTATTAAATCTTCTAATGTTTTGCTATCTACATATTGATTTATTACATTGTCTAATCCATCCCAGAACATATATGTTTTGCAATATTGTTTTCTATCACATTCACCATCATTGGTTACACAATATACTGGTGCTAAATCTCCTTCAGTTGCTCTTAATATATCTCCTATTTTATATTCACTAGGAGCTTTGGCTAATCTGTAGCCTCCCATATTGCCTCTTGCTGTTTCTAAGAATCCTGCTTTGTTTAGCATTGATATTATTTGTTCTAAATATTTATTTGATATTTGTTGTCTTTCTGAAATATTTTTTAATGATATAAATTTTCCATTTCCGTTAATTGCTAAATCTACCATTATCCTTAGTGCATATCTTCCTTTTGTTGATATTTTCATTTTGCTCCTCCTATTATTCTTTCTTGTTTTGTGCTTCACGAACTATATCTCTATATGGTTGATCTTTCTTCTCCAAATTTTCGCATTCAAATCTTTTTATATAATTTTCTAACTCAGCATGTAATTGCTCTTTTTCCGTTTCATTATGCGAAATAAGTTCTAGCTCTGCAAAATAGCCAACGCCTTCAATTTCATCTAACATTATATTATGTTCAAAGCCAAACTCTTCTTTGCTATATACTGTTCTATGTTTAATAAACGAAACATATTCGTCATAGCCAAGATTTTTTATTATAAATTTTATATCTTCTAGGTCTTCAACCTTTAGTTGAATATTTACTTCTTTTTTTCCATATTTTTCTGTATTTGCATCACTTCTTGGCTTAAATGTCAACTCTAAACTTTCGTTGTTTACTTTTCTTGTACGTAAACAAATTCTATTTTTTATAAATTCTAAATCTTTATCTGTATAATATGTATCTTGTTCTGTTACTTTGTAATTAAGTTTGTAATCATATTCTTTTATCTTTTTTAAAATATTTTCAAAATCATTTAGTTTATAACCTGCTTCTAATTCTATTAAGTTTGACATTTTGAGCCCTCCTTTTTCCACAATTATATCACATTTTGTGGATTTTTCTATATTTTTATTCAATTTTTAGGTTTTGTTATATGGTTTCATTTTATTTTTCTGCTATTATGCCGTATAATCTTCTTTTTAATAGTATCCCTTTTTCAGTTTTATATTTTCTTACATATTTATCAAATAAATCTTTTTCGATTATTGTTCCATGTTCAAATTTCTCATTGTTTATTTCTGAAAAGTCGTCTATTATCGGCACTTTTAATAATAACGCCATTAAGTCTTGTTCTGTATTATAGTATTCATTTTCCACTATTTGTACTCTTTCTATTTTTTTAAATCCTGCTTTTACTAAATCTAAATAATCTTGCTCTGATATTGCTATTTTGTCATTATATGATTGACCTCTTTTAAATATCTCTTTTATTTCTTGGCAGTCTTCTTTGTCTATTCCTTCTATTATTAGTTTGCCACCTTTTACTAAGCACTCGTGGATTTGTTCTGCATTTATTACCGTATGCCTTGCTGATATTAAATCAAATGTTTCTTGAGGGAACTTCATTTCTCTACTATCCATATACGTAAATTTTACTCTTTTTTCTGGATATTGTTTTTGATTTTCTTTTGCTGTTTTTAACATTTCTTTTGAAAAATCTGTTGCAATTATCATTCCTACTTCTGGATATTTCTTTAATACTCTTTCTCCTCCTCCTGTTCCTATATCTAAACATAATGATTTTATTGTTGTGTTTTCTTTGATTTTTTCATAAAAATCCCAATTTGTTAATTTTTCTGTTTTACGTTTTATATAGCTGAAATCCCAGTTTTTTGTTTTTTCATAATATTTTAATTCATTTTCCTGCATTTTATTTTCTCCTTTATTTTTATTTGGTTGTAACTCAAAAAGAACCTCCCTTCTATGAACAAGCAAAAACAACCATAATTTTGCTATGGTTAAATTTTTTGCCATTCATAAAGAAAGATTCTTAAACTCTCTTTATTTTAAATTTTTATAGTATATCGCGAATGGACGAATTGAAATACTACTCTTTTATTTTAACATATTTTTTGGTTTTTATCAACTACTTTTGGTCTTGATTGTTTTTTAACCAATTTTGTAATATTATAAATTCTTCATAATGGTTCTTGAAAAAATTTCCCTCTTGATTTAATTGTTCTGCCTCTTCTGCTGTAACCCATTTTACTTGTTCAACTTCAGATTCTTGGAGTTCTAATTTTTCTATGGTTGGTATGTCCATTTTTACATAATAATCGTCCCAAAATACTCTTTCGTTGTCTTCTCTTCCACTATAATATTTTATTACTTTCTTCGGATCTAGATCTATTCCTATTTCTTCTTTTGTTTCTGTTATAATTCCTTGTAAGCTATCCTCTCCTGATTTTGGATGTCCTCCTGTTGATGCCCATAAACCGTTTTTTCTTTTGCTACGCTTTTGGAATAGAAATTTTCCTTCAGAGTTTTGTATGTATACTAAAACTACCGTGATGTATGACCCCTCTGGTATTTCTTCTCCTTTGTATATTGTTTTCCCGGTTAATCTTCTGTTTATGTCATATAAATCTCTTTTTTCCATTTATTTTCTCCTCTTAGTCAAAGTACTGGCTAATTTCTTGTAAACCGTTAAAGTTTACTTGTCTTAGTATTTCATATACGATTATTGCTACTGAATTTGATAGATTCAAAGAACGTAGTGTTTCTCTCATTGGTATTCTTATATCTTTGTTCATGTATTTTTGAAGTAAGTCCTCTGGTAGTCCTTTTGTTTCTTTCCCAAATAGCACAAATACTTCTTCCATTTTACTGTAATCCACATCTGAGTAGCATCTTTTAGATTTTGTTGAAGCAAAGAACATGCTGTGTTCTTCTGGTTTGTATTTTTCTAAAAAACTCTTTAATGAGTCGTGTTCTTCTATTTCTAGTTTATCCCAATAATCTAGTCCTGCTCTTTTTAGATGCTTATCATTTATTTCAAATCCTAATGGATATACTAAATGAAGCTTTGCTCCTATTGCAGCACAAGTTCTTGCTATATTTCCTGTATTTTGTGGTATTTCTGGCTCGACCATTACTACATTTATTTTCATTTTATGTCCTTTCTTATAATTCTATGTAATTGTATTCTATTTTTAAGTTGTCTAGTATTTCTTTTTCTCTGTTTGTACAAGTAAATATTATTGTTTGGTGTTCTTCTGCTTTTTCGTTTAAATATTGAATTATCTTTTCTAATCTTGCATTGTCAAAGTATGCAAACGTTTCATCTAGTATTATTGGAAGAGTTTCTTTTGATAAATCTTTTATCATAGATAGTCTTAGAGCTAAATATAACTGGTCAATTGTTCCTGTACTTAGCTTATTTGCTTCTATATATTCGCCTCTTGCATTTTCAATTATCATACCATTTTCATCATTTATTGCAACTTTTTCGTATTTGTTGTTTGTTATCTCTTTTATTCCCTCTGAAAGATTGTTTGTAAATTTTGGGGTTATTGTTGTTTTCATTTCTTCATATGCTTTATTTAGATTTTCTATTGCTAGGTTTATTATCTCTTCTTTTTGTAATAGTTCTGTCTTATTTTGCATATCCGATTCTAATTTTTCTTCTAAGTTTACTAAGTTGTCTAACTGTGGTAATATTGTGTTTTCTTCTATTTCTAATCCTGTTAACTTTATTTTATTTGTGTTTAGTTGCTCTTCTAATGAGTGCAAATTGTTGCTTTCTATAATACTGTTTATTTTTTCTATTGGTATCTTAGTTTGATATTTTGTTATTATCTGATTTCTGTCTTGATTTTGAGTATTTAATAAATCTGTTTTTATTTTATTTACTTGTGCTGATATTTGTTCATTGTTGTTTTCAAGCAATAATAATTGTCCTTTTATCATTGATATTTGACTGTCTAAGTCTCTTTTTTCTTCTTCTTTATCTTGTAGTTCTTTTGTTAAATTTTCTATCTCCTGTGCTATTTTAATTCTGTTTTCCTCTTGTTTATTTTTTTGTTCTTGAATCTCTTTTTTCTTTTTGTTTTGAGTAATTGCTAATATTATAACATCTATTATAGACAATACTAATGGAATTCCTGCTAATACGTAATTTTTTACTATTACAGCAAGCGCCACTGCTACTATTACTAAAGCAACTGCTATTACTAAATATATTGATTTTTTAGAAGTATTTTTTATTTCTATGTTTTCTTCTTGGTTTTGTTTCTTACTCTCTATTTCTGATTGTAGCTTACTAACATTTTCACCAATACTTTTTTCGATGTCTTCTAGTTCTTTCATTTTATTTTTTAATGTTAATACTTTTGAAGCATTTTCTTTTATGTTGTTTTCTTTTATTTGAATTTCTTTCTTGTTTTCGTTTTCTATTAATTCATTTTCTCTTAATTCTTGTAAGATTTTTCTTTCTATTTCTAACTCTTTTATCTGATCTTTTAGTTCTTCTTTTTCAGCATCTATTCCATACTTTTTGTCTTTGTATGGTCTAATTTCTTCTATTTTTCTGTTTATTTCTTCTATCTCTTTTTCTATTATATTTATTGGTTTTTGAGTTGTTTTATTTGTTCCTATTTCATCCCTTATTTTGTCTTGTAGCTTTCCTAAAGCTTTTTTGTATGATACATTGTCCTCTCCTGTTCCCGCTAGATTTGCTATTTTTTGTATAAGAAGATTTTGCTCTTTTTCTTCTAATCTTACTTCTTGTTGCATAGAAACAACTGTTGATAAATATGTTTGTTTATCAACTCCTGTTTGCTCTATAAAGAATTTGCTTCCATCTTTTTTATCTATTTCAAAATTATCTGTAATATCTTCTAGTCTTTCATTATATATTTTAGGATTCTTTTTAGTAAAATCTCTAAATATTTCATACTGTGAATTATCATTTAATGTGTATTTTATTCTTCCAGAGAATTCACTACCTTCCCAAGGTTTGTATTTTTCGTAGTCCGACATTTCTCTTCCATCTTTTGTTTTTGATATTCCATAAAAACTATTAACAATGTAGCTTAATAACGTTGATTTTCCACTTTCATTTGCTCCATGTATAATATTTATTCCTTTATTTAAGCTAATGTCTTTGTTCTTTATGTTACCATATGCATTTATTTTTAAATTATCTATTCTCAATAGATTCACCTCTTATTTAATATATCCATACCTATTTCAAATGCTTCCAACAATTTTTGTTTTTCTTCATCATTTGCTTGATTAGTTTGGTCTAGTATTTGTTTTGCAAATAGTCCTTTTAGACTTATTTGTTTGGCTGTTTCTTCTATGTCATATTTTATTTGTGTTTGATTTCTTATTTTGATTATATTTTGTATATTTAATATGTCTAATATTTTTGATTCGTCAAAATCAAAGTTTCTTTTGCCTGTAAGTATTATTTTATAAAACTTATTTTCTTCTAACTTCTCTTCTCTTATTTTTTCTATTAGATCTTCTTCTGAATTTAATAAGCTTATATCAATTTCTTTTTCCTCGAATGTTTTTTCTTTTACAGGAATAAACTTTAGCTTTAATTCTTTTTGTTCTGATATTTCTCCCTCTATTATTCCTCTTTCTCCAAGTTCATCAAATCCTAAAGACACTGTTGATCCAGGGTATACTATGTTCTGATTTTTGTAGTCATTATAGCTTTTTTTATGGATGTGTCCTAGTGCAACATAATCGAAATCCAATTTTTTTAGTTCACTAGTAGCGAACGGATTATATTTTATATATTCTTTTTCTCCATCTAAACTACTATGTGTTATAAAAAT
>OHWZ01000069.1_pt1 | contig 45969 bp, 31 predicted proteins | sample 1579781 | NCBI WGS metagenome assembly OHWZ01 (sample SAMEA3882545, study PRJEB24775) | human gut metagenome | biome: human-associated habitat; feature: intestine environment; material: feces | place: Netherlands | collected 2009/2010 | reverse complement strand
ATTTATAATATTTTTTCAATGCCTGTATACTATCATATCTGTCACCAGAAGTACTTTGGTCGTTGTATACTACATCTATCTTGCCATCACGAAATGGTTCATCCACTCCTACTAACACATATGCTGTTTTTGAATTATCATTCTTTCTTTTTGCATATTTTTGAAAATTTATTATTTCCCTCAAAGTATACTTAGTATATTTAGGTAGAGTCACAGCAGCATAAGTTCTATTTTGTATGCTTATAATACCAATTAGTAAGGTCATTACAAATACTATAATTTTTATTATTTTATTTTGCATTTTTCTTCTCATTTTCTCCCTCCTTCCTTTAATTTTTTATTACATATTTTTTAATTGAGTAAATTCCTACAAATAATATTCCTAATACAGAAATTATTAATGTTGTATAAATTACTATTTGTCCAGTTCGTACTGTTATTACTACATTTGCACTTCCCAAGTCATTTTCTTTTTCGCTCTTATTTCCTGGTGTTGAGTTTTTATCTTGTAGTCCTAGTATGTTGTAGTCTTCTGCAATTTCTGCTGTATTTACAACTGTTCCTGTGTTTTCTCCTGTCATCTTTTTAGATAGTACTAAAGTAATTTCTTTGCTTTCTCCTGGATTAATTACTGTTTTTGATAATTCTTCACTATATATGTTTCCATCTTTTCCAATGTATGCATTTGGATTTAGTTCTGCACTAAATTTCAAATCATCAGGTATATAGTCGACTATCTTTTTCGCATATCCTGGTACATTTCCTTCGTTTTTAACTACTATTTTGTATTCTATTATTACTGTACTTGATGCCATTTGTCTTGATGCAATTTCTGTTTTTACTAGAGTTTTATCTTTGTTTTGATATTCGTTTATAGAAACTCCTGTATCATTGTTTACTGTTATTTTATTTATATACTTTTGCAAACTTAAATCAAATTCTGCAACTCTGTATATACCAAGGTCTATGTTTTCTATGCTTGAATTTAGCATTTCGATTGTATCTGTTAAAGCAACTTTTGTATCAATTCCCTGATATACTATTGTAGAGTTTATAGCATCTGAGTTTACTTGCTCATCTACTCCATTCTTTTGATATTCTGTTACTGTATATACTTGTGTATTATATAAGAATGCTACTAAATACTCTCCTTTTTGAACTTTATCAAATGTATATCTTCCTATTGAATTTGTTATTGTTGTTAGTTCTAACTTTCCTGTTTTCTTATTTATTAATAGTACTGTTATGCCAGATACTGTTTCTTCATTTGAATCGTATTTACCGTTTTTATTTGCGTCTATCCAGATTTTTCCTCTTATCTTATTTCCTTTGTCATCTTCTCCTGGATCTACTATCTCATTATTTGATACAATTCCGTTTTCTTCATTGTTTGATATCTCATTATTGCCTTCTATTGTATTATTGTTGTCATCTTCATCATCCTTAATAGCTTTTATTATAAAAGTTATTGTAGGAGATTGTTTTGTACCCAGTCCATAGTGTTCTGTTTCTAGATAGCTTGCTATTTGTTGTTCTTTGTCTGTTTGCTCTTGTGTTACTCTTAATGTAATTGTTATTATTGCTTTATCTTTTTCAGGTAATTCTGATACAATGTATTCAACTCTTTTTTCTGTTTCATTCTTTTGTGTTATATAACTCTCTGTTCCGTTAACTACAATGTTTCCAGATACAAATTCTGTTCCTTCTGGTATATTGTAAATTGTTGTTATATCATTAATTTTATCTTCGCCAGTATTTACTAGTTCAAATTGTGTTGTAATTAAATCATCTGTTTCTACATATATATCAGTTAAATTATTAGCTGTTATATCATATGAAATATTTTTAGTTTCTATCATGACAATATTTGACACATATTCTTTTCCATCAATATTTGTTGTAGCTTGAGTTCTCATATCGTTACTAATCTGTTTAATTTCTGCTCTTATTGTGATATTTTCATTATCCGTTAATTCTGGAACAACTATTGTAACTATGTTTCCGGCTTCATTTGCTGTTATTGTACAGTTTGTATATACTGTATTTACGCTACTAACGTATTTAGTTCCTTCTGGCAATCTATATTCTATCTTTAAGTTTTTAAGGCTTTGACTTTGTAACTTATTTATTGCTAATTCCATTTCAACCATGTCGCCAACGCCCATTTTTAGATAATTGTATTGTATGTAGTTTGATAAAGCTATCGGTGCATCTATTATTGTAATATTATATTCATTTGTTTTTATATACCCTTCATACTGATCAGCTTTTATCCTTGAAATAATAGATGTTTCTCCAATTTCAGATAATATTAAGAATATTGGCACTTTTTTAGTTTCTCCAGGATTTATGTTATTTACAGAAGCTTTAACTACTCCGTTTTCACATGTTACAGAACTTATTGTGTCACGGTACGTCATATGCTCTGGTAAAGGTATTTCTACACTAACATTTTCTAAAACTTGACTTCCTGTATTTTTTATTTCTGTGTACATTGTTACTCTTTTACCATATGTTACTGTTCCATTGTTTTCGAAATCATATGTATATAGTCTAGCTTCTATTGATGGTCCGTCTTCTGCTTTTAATGTAATTTCTGGTGAAGCCTTTGTTTCTGCAACAGTCCCTGTTTCTGAATTATTATTTAGATATACCATGTAGTTTGATTTGATTTGGTCTTTGTAATTTACTTCTGCTGGTATGTTCAAAGAATAACTCCATGAAACATCTTTGTGAGAAACCATTTCGTTATCTAATACTATCAAATAAGATTTTGCTGCACTGTAGTTTGCAACTGCTGTCGACCAACCATTGCTTACTTTGTTTAAGTCACTGTCTGCTGAATCACTTTCTGAATAGTATATAGTATATGAACTTGCTCCATTTAGAGTAATTGCTCCATTTAAGGTAGTATTAATTGTGTTACCCATTAATGAGCTATCTGTGTAATTTGCTGATTTTGTATTTGGAATTCTTCCTAATATTTTTACTTCTGAAACTCCATTTTCATAGTTGTTTATTATTCTTCCATTTACATTTGCTGTTCTTGCATTTTTGAATGCATCTAATTTGCCTACTGTTGTTTCTTCATTTACTAGTGAGATTTTTGCACCATCTTCTGAATATGCGCTTATTTCATTTATTGCTACAATTCCTTTTGGTGCTACTACGTTTAATGTTGTTGATACTCTGTTTGTTGTTCCTGCATCATTCTCATTTGTGTATTCCATTGCCAATACATCTTGTTTTGATGCTATTGTTTTATCTGCATCTATGTCTGCATATATCACTACACTTGTTCCTTTTGATGCTTGGTCATTGTATTTTGTTTGTTCTCCTTGGAAAGGAATTCTTATAACTTTGCTTCCCCCAACATTTTCTACTTGAGCTTCTCCCATTTGTAATTCTTCATTGTACAATGGTTTTACAGATTTTATTCTTATGTCTGTTATGTATGAAGGTAAAGATATTCTTATTTCTGGATTTTTATATAGTAAATCCTTCTCAGACATTGTTTTTAATATTGCTGTTATTCCTACATTTTCATTTGTTATTACAGTAGATATATTTGAGTCTATTGATATTTCTGCATTTGATGTTGGTTCTACTAGTTCTACGAAGTTTTCTTTTTCTACTTTTCCAACTTCATTTGTTCCTAAGAAAGCTTTTGTTGTTGTAAATGTTCTTAATGCTTTTAAAGTTTTTATTACGTCTGTGCTATATTCTGTTTCTTTGTTTATTGCCTTTTCTATGTTTATCTTTAATTTTCCTTCTGCTACTGGTTTTGTTGTTTCTATTGTAATGCTGTTTGCGCCCTTTGTTGAAAGGTCTAATACTATATTTCCATCTTCATCAGGTGTTAAAGTTTTATCAGCTGTTTCTATAACAGCTTCATTTGCTATAATTTTTATTACACCATCTGTTCCAAATATTCTTTGGAAGTCAGCTTGTGATATTTTTACATTTTTAACATATAGATTATTTGCTGTTGTTGCGATTGTGCTTGCTTTTTCATCTATAAACGTGTCACTATTTGCAGTTATTGTAAGTTTGTCCATTAAATCTGCATAACCTACTTCTATACTGTATTCCTCGTTTATGCTTGATTCTCTTTTGTTTTCTTCTTCTGTTGTTTTGTTTAGATACATGTATCCTTTTCCGATTGTTGATTCTTTTATTGTTTTTTCAAAGTCAATAAATTCTCCTAATTTACCGCTCATTGTTTGATTTATGCTTGCTGTTATCTCTTTTGTTACTTCTGTGTCTGCATAAGCCACACATTTGTAGTTTGCTTTTGATCGAACTTGCTCTGTGTTTGCTCTTGTATGCTCATATACATTTGCCGAATAAATATAATTTATTACATATTCGTCTGAGTTTTCTTTATTCCAATCAACTTCTCCTGATTCATTTTCTGTGTTTGTCATTGTTATTGTTAGTAGTGAATTTTCTTTGTCATAACTATAATTTGCTTCTGTAAATTCTTTTCCTGTATTCTCTCCATTTGTTGCACTTGTGCTATTTGCATATACTTTTACTTTTTCTGGTTTTTCTTCTCCTATTGATGGCACTGTTATTTTTATTTCTGTTGTTTTTATTGGCAATATGTTTTGTTTTATGTTTGTTTTAACTTTTGTTTGTAATAAAAGACCCTTTTGTTGATCTATGCTGTAAGGAATGTATTTTGTTATTCCATATCCTAGTTCTAGTTCTGGTTCTGCGTGCCATTGTGTATGTATAACAATTGTTTTTGATATTATTTTTTGTTTTATGTTTGAGTTTGTATAGCTTCCTGTTACTTTTACTGTATTGTCTTGGTTAAATTCATTTATTTTTATTTTGTTGTCATTGTTTTTTGGGGAAATATTTAAAACAATTTCTGTTTCGCCTGGTGCTACAATTTTGTTTAATACTACAGCTTTTTTGTCTTGGTTGATTGTTTGTATTTTACCAGCATTACTTTCATCATCTGCTATTTCAAAATTGCATGCTGAAAAGTCTATCGTTGTATTTTCAAGATAGCCCACTTCTTTTACTTTTACCTTAACGTACACCTTCTTCTCTTCTTCTTGCTGAATATCTATAACCTTTGTGTGTGTTCCGCCCTTGTAGTAAACATCTATTTCGACATTGTCGTTATTGGTTGTTACTCCTTGGTTTTCTAGTTCACTTGCTGTTTTGAATTCATCTTTGGCATAGCTTATTACTGGGCTTGCCACTGTTAGCAATAGCATTAGTGCTAGAATTGATGAAATTATTTTAGTTATTCTTGTTTGCATAGTTTAACCCCCAAAATATTTATTATATTTACTTTATTATCACTCATTTTTTAAGGTTTTTCAATGGTAATACTTACCTAAAAAAAGCACGTTTTTTTGATATAATTACGGATATTTCTTTTCTTAGGGTTTATTAAATTTCTATTACATTTTTTGCTTTATTTTTACTCTTTTTTATAGTTTTAATTTTATCCATAATATGGTATTTTTCTTCCTTCCCTAAGCTTTTCTCGTTTTTGCACTTTCAGTTTAATTTTTGTAAAATCTTCCAAACTCTATATTTCCCTAATGTTTTCCACTTTTTTGTCACATTTTGTGGATTCTTGGCATAATAAAAAAACAACTTACTAGATTTCTCTAATAAGCTGTTTTTATTTATCCGTTTAAGATAGATTTTATTCTTTTTTTGTTATTTTTCTTGCTACGATTATTCCTGCTATTAATATGATTGCTATTCCTATTCCTAATACGTAGTAGATGTATTTTTGTCCATATGGTGGCATTATTGTCACTTGTTGTGAACTATCTGCATCTATCTCTGTTGGTTCTTTTGTAGGATCTTGATTTCCTACTACTGAGTATGCCATTCTTCTTCCTGCTGTGTTTTTAACTTTTACAAGTTCTGTTAAGTTATTATATGATTTATCATCACTAGTACTATCTGCAGAAATTGTTTGTGTTAATACTAAAGTTTTGGCAACTACTGATTTACTGTTATTAATTACATTTACAGCATTGAATGGATCGTTCTTTACTGTGTCTGCTATTTTATTTGCTACATTGTTTTGGTCTGATATGATTGGAACTAGGTCTTTGCTTAATGAGTCTGTTGTTAATATTGTTGTATATTTTTTAGCATTGTCTAGTATATCTCCACTTATCAATCCGTTTGAAGCCAAATCATTTGCTGATACTACATTCCATCCTTCATTTTCAGATGCTACAAATTTTATGTTGTTTCTTGTTGTATGTTCATCATCATCTGATTGATATCCTACATAGTCTACCATTGTCATTGGGTTTGTTTTTACTATTGTATTGTCTTTGTCGTTTGGTATTTGTCCTTTGTAGTAGAATCCATTTGTGTTGTAGTCTACTTCACCAACGTTTGCGACTGAGATTAAGTATGTTATTTTTATTTGTGCTCCATGCATTTGCTCTTCGTCCATTGTTAGTTGTACACTACCTTTTCCTCCTGGTTCTCTAACTGCTGGTTCTTTCATTGTTTTGTTTATGTAGTTATCTTTTTCTGTATAAGTATTGTTTTGATCTTGTTTATGAGCTTTATGGTCTACCCATAGAACGTTTGAAGCTTTTCCTGTTGCATCAAATAGTATTGAATTGTTGCTTAGTCTTACTTCTGCGTGTTGTACTTGTTTTGTTACTTTTAATTGTGCTTTTGGTCTTTCTTGTAATCCTAAGTTTATTCCTTCAATATTGTAGTATCCTGATTGATTGTAATTGCTTGATCCTCTATTGTTTGAACCACTTGCTGATGTATCACTTACTGTTCTATCATATTCTATTTCTGCATTTATTTTTGCAGATTTAGCTATCATATATGTATCTTGTGTTGTGTTATATAATTTTTGAGATAGAGCATTTGTTACTTCATCTTTTCCACTATATTTATTTACATAGTTTCTTGTTCCTTGAGTTGACTCATTTCCCATAATGTCTCTTGCATATGAGTAATTTGTGTTTTTCTCTGATTCTAGTTGTCCTAATGCAATCCAGTAATTGTCATCATCAGGATTATTTTCGTTGTAGTCTGAATGATATATTGTTGATTTGTAATCTTGACCATTGTATTTAATATATCCATTTTCTCCTTGCTCATCAAATCCATATGAGAATATTACGCAGTACTCTCCAGGAATATATCCTTTGAATGAGTATTTACCATTTTCATCTGTCTTTGTTATTGCAGGGAACCATTTTGAGCCATCATATATTTGTGCTGCTCCTTGTTTATTTACATCATATAATGTAACTCTTGCATTTGGTATTGCTGGTTCTCCATTATCTTTCTTTCCATTTCCTTGTATTGTATTTTCTACTGTTTCTGTTCTTAAGTCTTCCCATACAAGTCCTTCCATGGTTCTTGATTCTGAAGAAATTATAATTCTGATATATGGAGCTGTATCTGTATCGTTTTCTAGTTTTTCTTTTACTATACTTCCGTCGTGTTTAAATGCTCTGTCTTCATTTCCTAATACAACGTTTCCTGGTTTAGAGTTTGTATCTATTATACCAGCTTCATCTCCTTGTGTTGGTGAACCTGATGTATAATCTGTTCCTCTATATTCTCCGTTTGGAGGTGTTACACCTTTTCCATAGTATGTTTTATAACCATTGATTTCTGCTACGTTTTCTTTTCCTTCTGAATTCTCATCTAGTATTATTTTTCCATTGTCTTTGTTTACTCTGAATGTTATGAATACATATATTTCATTGTTCATATCTGAATCTGATAATATGTTTTCCATTCCTGTTATATAAACTTTTTTGAATCCTTCTGGAACGTCTTTTCCGTTTTCAGAATCTGGATATATACTTGTATCACTTAGTCTTGCATCTTGTATTTTTGTTGAGTCATATTCTCCAATATATGCTCCTGTTACTGTGTAGTCTTGATCATAGTAATCAACTACCTCTGTTACTCTTGTTGCAATTTGTGATGATAGATTTGCAATCGCTAATCTATATGTTACATATACTTGTAATGTTTGGTCCTCTGAACCTGTATATTCGTAGTCTTCTTTGTATAGCTCTCTTGTATAGTTTACTCCATAATATGCATCTTCAAGTCTTGTTTCTATTGTCCAACATCTTCCATTGTTTTGTAGCTCTTGTCTCTTATTGTATTTGTATGTTTCTGTTTTTCCGTTTATTGTTTGTGTTACATTATATATGTCTTTAGCTATTGCTAAGTCTACTGTTTGTCTTAATGTGTAGCCTTGATTTATTTTTAATACATTGTATTCTCCTGAATATACTGATGTATATTCTACAATTAGTTTACCTGAGCTATCTTTTGCAAGATTTCCTCTGTTTGCATGGTTTATTTCGTTTGCTAATACAAATTTGCTATTTACTGGATAGTATTGAATATTTCTATTTTCTACTGTGTCCATTGTGTAAGAAGATATCATACAGTCTTGTACGAATTTGTTATTTTTTCCTTTTTCTGTTGGATTTCCGAATTCATCTATTAATCCTTCATCTTCTAATTCTTTTCTTGTATATACTTCTTGATAACTTCCGTCACTAGATTTGTAGTTGTTTGGTGTTGAACGTATTTCTGTGAATTTAGCATTAAATGCTTTTCTTTCTGATACGTTATCTAATCCCTTTGAGTCATCAGATGTATGTGTTGCTTTATGAACTGTTGGTTCATAATATTGTCCATTATATACAAATTCCACAAAATATTTATTAAATGGATTTAAGTCTGTAAATAGGTATTCTCCTTTTTCGTCAGTATATTTTTCTCCGTATACTGTTTCTTTTCCATTAGGATCTTTTTGATGTAATATTACTTTTATTCCAGACATTAGTTTCTCGCCATCGCTATATTTACCATCTAGCTTTGTCTCTTTACCAACTCTTTCGTCACACCAAACTTTTCCGCCTAATTTCATTGTAATGTCTATTTCTTGTTCTTTTGTTGTTTTTACTGTTGCTGTTCCTCTTTCTACTCTTACGCTTATCAATTCTGTTAATGGCTGTCCATCTCCAAGAACTTTTCTTGTTGATTTTCCGTCAGCTGAAAGCATGTCTACGTATGGTTGAGAAAGGAATGCTTTTACAGTCATCGTCTTTACTTCCGAAGTACTACTTATTTCAGCAGGTGTACTTGTTGATATTATTCTATCATTATGTGCATTTTTCTTTACCTCATATGTACTAACTTTTCTATAATATGTTCCTTCTACTTTTATTTCTCTTTCTATTGGTTCTCCATGTCCTATGTATGCATATGTTACACCTTTTGCTCTTAACTCATAGAAGTCTGCTTGACAGTTTTTGATATATTCAAAGTTTGCTCCCACTCCTAGTTTTGTAGGATATTCTGCTTTTTTAGCATTTACTACAATATAAAAGTTTTGACTTCTGCCTGGGAATTTTTCTCCATTTGAATATGTTTTTCCATCTACTACTATGCTAAAGTCGTTGTTTTTGTAGTGTAATTCTTTACCTGTATTTGTTGTTACTATTAAATCAGTCATGTTTGAGAAACTTGCAGATGATTTTACAGGATAGTTCTTATTTTCATATGCTTTTGCAGACATATAATTGATATCTATTGGTCCTACTATAAATTCATCTTTATTTCTATCACTATCATTTCTGTTTACAAATACTTGTGCATTTGCTGTATCTATACTTGCTTGGTATCCGTTTTTCTCAACATCTTTTATGAATTTAGTATAAGCTAAAGCTTCTCCATAAAGATATTTTCCATTAACTGATACGTTGCTTCCTAGATTGTCTGGGCCTTGTATTGTACCTCTTCTATCATTTTGCATCCAATATGCTGTTTGAATATCTTCTGGTGTGTAACCAAACTCAGCTCCGCAAAGTATGTATGCATTTTCATCATTTTTGGCTGTTTTCTTTGCGCTTCTCGAATATCCTGGATTACCATTTTCGTCTTCCATAACTCCGACTCTTGCTTGGTCATCGTTAAATACTATGTTTTCTGGGTCAACTTCTCCATTGCTGAACTTGGTATTACTTATTTTATTATCACCTTTTAATTTCGCTACTATGTTTGCACAAACTTGTTTTATTGTTGCATTTGTAGCCTCACTAACATATTTTTTTGCAAGTCCTGCATATGTACTACTAGCATTATATGTTGCACATAATACATATTCATCTTCATTTAATCCTGTTGTATCAAATTCTGTAGGATGTGGCCCGTTTGATATTCCGGTAGTTATTCTTTCATATGTTTCATATTTGAACATTCCTTCTACTCTTGTTGACACCAATCTATCTGTACTTTGTGATGGATATGCAGCATTAAATTGGTAATTTATGTCTTGTAACATATTTGATTTAAGTTCATATACTTTTAGTAGTTTTACTGCTCCGGTTGTTCCTTTAAAATCACTTGCTTGAAGATAATGTTTAGAACTATCATATTGACCTGTTCTTAACATTGTTCCTCTATCAGCACAGAATATCCAATGTCCTTCACTATAAATTGGAACTATACCAGTTACCATGCTATGTCCTAGTTTTCCGCTTGCTGCTGATATATTGCTTGATGTTGGAATCCAGTTTGCTGCTTTTGAAACTGTTATTGAAGCCATTAATAAAATAGTTAGTATTGTTAGTGTTTTTGTAATTCTAGTTATTTTGCTTTTTAGTTTCTTCATTTTTTACCTCCCCTCCTATTTTATAACTCTTTTTTTGATTATATATGTTCCAACTCCTATAATAGCAATTATTGTTATTATTAGAGTAGTATAAATAACTGCTTCACCTGTTTTTACTCCAGTTAATACATTTGCTATTGAGTAATCATCTTCATTTGTTGATTGATTTCCTGGTGTTGAGTCCATGTCGTTTATACCATAATCATTTGATGCTTCATATATTTCTGCTTTGTTTGTTATTAGTCCAAAGCTTTCTTTTGTCATATTTTTTGTTAATACTAATTTAACTTCTTTGCTTTCTCCCGGATTGATTATTGTGTTTGCTAATGCTATGTTGTATATTGTTCCGTCTTTTCCTTCATACCAGTCTTGGTTTAGCTCAGTGCTAAATTTCATTTCGTTTGGTAAGTAGTCTGCAATCTTTTTAACATAACCAGGGATTGCTCCTTCATTTGTAACTATAATTTTGTATTCTACTACCATTGTCGATGAGTCTGCATATTTTGATTCAAAGTCTATTTTTGCAAAGTTCTTATTGTATTCATGCTCTGTTGTTGCTTTGCTTGTGTTTACTGTTATGCTTCCTACTATTTTGTCTAGTTTTAAATCAAATTTTGGATCTTCTACTATTCCTAGGTCGATGTCAAATTTGTTTTCATCTTGTACTGTTATTTCTTCTGTAACAGCAGCTGTTATTTGTTTTCCTTCATATACTATAAGTTTGTCTATTGCATCTGAATTTAATGTTTCATCAGCACCTTCAACTTGGTATTTTGTAGCACTATAATTTGCTGAGTCATATAAGAATATTACTGTGTATTTTCCTGGTGCAACATTATCAAATGCATAAGTTCCATTTGCGTCTGTTACCACTTGAGTGTTCATTTCTCCTGTTGCGTTGTTTAATAGTCCAACTGTAACTCCTGCAACTTTAGTTTCTTCTACTTCTCTAATACCATTTTTGTTTGCGTCTATCCAAACAGTTCCTACTATTTTTTGTGTTTTTACTACTGGTTCGTCTTCTTTTCCTGGAACATATTTCTTTATTGTGTTTTTCATTTCATTTACTTGTATTGTTCCGATTTCGTCTTGACTAACACTTGCTTTGTTTATTATTTCTGTATCTTCTTCTACCATGTTAGCTAAAACATTTACTTCTACTATAACTGTTTTTTCTGGTTCTATTGTAAGGATTCTCACATATGGATTACCATTTTCGTCTGTTCCATTTATTGTTTCTGTTGTTCCATCTGGATATGTTACCTTTATTCCAGTATAAACTAGTTGCTCTGGTAGGTAGTCTGTTAGCTCTACTCCTGTTACATCTATATTTGATGTGTTTTTAATTTCAAATTTGTATGCAAATTCTTCTGTTGTTTGTATTGCTATACTACTTGGTATATTTGCAGTTTGAACAACTTTTAGTGCTGGTTTTCCTATTTTAATGTTAAGAGTATTTGAATCTTCTTGAATTCCATCTGCTTTCACTGTTGCTGTTAAAGATATTTCTTTGGTTGTAACATCTTTGTCTTTTATTTCTGTTGTGAATGTTAATATAAATCCTCTAACTTCTGTGTCTGCAATGTTGCCTAAGTCAATAGTTAATTTATTGTTTTTGTTTGTTATTTGACTTGTAATATCTTCATCTTGGTCGTTTGTTATTTGTTGTAATGTTAATTCTTTTGGAAGATTAATTTCTATTTTTGTATTTTTTCTTTCTGCATCATCTGTTGCATTTACATATAATCCTACAAAATATTGTTGTTTTTCTCTTACATCTGTTTTGTTTGCTATTATTCTAGCTTCAAAATATTTTGCTGTAAGTTTTACATTTAATGTATTTGTTGTTGCAGTTTGATCTCCTTTATATGTAATTATTCCTGTAACAGCAATGTCTTCCTCTTGTGATGTTGCTTTGCTTAATAACCAAACTTCTTTTTCAATCTTTGATTTTGCTTTTATTTCTTCTAGATTAATTGTTATAAATCTTTCTATTGAGTCTTCTTTTTCTACTATTTCTGTTGCGAATACTTCTCTGTATCCTCTTGAAGATTCCGCATCTGGTTCTACATATGAAATATTATCTGATGTAACAGGTATTCTTAATACTGCATCTGTTGCGTCTTCTGTTCCACTATTTGAAATTGTAAATTTGTATTTTAACAATGAACCACTTGGAAGTGTTGTTCCATTTGCATTTTCTGAGCTTACACTTGCGTCTAGTTTTGGTGCTGTGCCTGTTGTAAGTCCAATTTTGCTTGCAAATGCTTTGTCTTCTATTGTTCCATCTGGTTTATTATTTTTAAAGAACATTGTGTATGTTTCATATGCTGATTTGTTATGTTCTAAATTTGCTGGAATGTTTGCTTTGTATGAGAACGCGAATGTATCTCCTACATTCATTGTTCCATTTATTACTATCATATATGATTTTACCTTTGCATAGTTTGCTATGCTTGTTGTCCATCCATTTGATGTATTATTTAAGTCTTTTGTTGCTTCTCCATTTTCTGAATAATATACTGTAACTCTTGAAGAGTCTATGTTTGAAACTGTAATTGCTGATGTTAAGTTAAGATCCATATTTGATCCTAAATCTTGCATTGTTGTAACATCTTTATTTCCTGCAAAAGGTGTTCTTCCTAATACAACAACTTCGTCCAATGTGTTTTGGTAGTTGTTTATTATATTCATTGAATATGTTACTTCTTTTGCATCTGCATTTGTTGGAATTAATGCTTCTTTTCCTTCTCCCGAAATTGCTATTAATTCGTTTTCGTTATCATATCCTTTTACTGAATTTGTAGTTACAATTCCTGTTGGAGCAACATATTGTAATTCTGTACTTGCTTGTGTTGTTGTGTCATTGTTTTCTACTGTAAGATTTACTTGTGTATTTGTTGTTGGTGTCATTCTATTTAGTGTTATATCTGTGTTTATTTTGATTGTTGCGCCTTGGGCTGCAACGTTGTTATATTTTGTTTGTTGTCCATCAACAATAACTACTATTGTTTTTGTTCCGTTTTCATTGTTTTGTACATATTTGTTGTTTATTGAAAGTTCTTCATCAAAATACATATCACAAGATTTTATATCTATTGCTTCGATGTTTGTTGGTAAATCTATTTTTATAACTGGATTGTTAAACATTACATCATCTATTGTATCATTTTCTAATGTTACACTGAATTCTACATTTTCATTTTTTAGTATTGTTGATAATGAATTTTTATTTAATGCAATATTAGCTTTTTGTGTAGGTTCTTCTAGTTGCCATTCTGCTGTTTGGCTAGCATCTCCTATTCCGTTAATTGTCTCTGTAATGCTTGTGCTTAATTTCTTAAATGCTTTTATTTGACTTGATGTAAAGCTTGCATTTTTCTTTATTGCTTTTTTTGCAATTATTGATATATTTCCCTCTGTTACTGGTTTGCTTGTTCTTATAGTTACTTGGCTTACTGCTTGATTTGATATATCAACTCCATAATAAGATCCTTCATTTTCTAGTGTTGATTCTTTGTTTATTGTTGCTATTTCTGTGTCTCCATTTAATATTGCTATTGTTCCATCTTCTCCAAGTATTTTTAAGAACTCGTCTTTTAATACTTTTATTGATACGTTATATGCATTATCTGATATAGCAACTTCATTGTTATCTGTTAGGAATTTGTCTTGTCCTTGTTTTATTTCTATTGAATCTGCTATTCCTGCATATGGTATGCTTGTTGTATATTTTGCAAAATATGATGTTTCTCTCTTGTTTTCTTCTGCTGTTGTTAAGTTGTTGTACATATATCCTTTATTAAGTGAAGCGCCTATTACGTTGTTTTCTATTTTTACAAGACTTCCTTCTGTTCCTATGTATTCTCTTGATCCATTGTATCTTGCTGTAAGTCCTGTTATTCCTTCTTTACCATGATATAAACTTATGCTTGAGTTTGCTGAGTATGTCACTTCTGTTTTTGTATTTTCAACTGCATTTAGAACTTCCTCTGAATAAATGTATGTTACATAGTATTCATCTAATGTTCCAATTTTGAAACTTATAAGTTCGTTTTCATCTGGCAAATTTTCAACTTTTACTGTTACTTTTTCTGTTGCTTTGTCATAGTTGTAATTTGCTGATGTGAATTTTAATCCATTTACATCTCCATTTGTACAAGCTGTTCCCTTTGCCATTACTATTACTTCTTCTGGAAGTTCATTGTTAATTTTCTTAGCATCGATTTCTATGATTGTTTCTTTTATTGGTAATTTTCCATTTTCTACACCTGATGTTATTTTACCTTGTACGATTAATTTATTTGTGCCATTTACTCTGTATGGAACAAATGCCATTGGTTGATATCTTAATACTGCTTTTGCCTCTTCGTACATATTCCAGTTTGCATGTAATGTAATTTCCTTAGAAATTGCTTCTTCGTTTCCTTTTGCGTTTACATATGTAGCTGTTAATTTTATTTGATTGTCTTTCATAAACTCGTTTTGTTTAACTTTTTCGCTTTGTACCGCTTTAATGTTTAACGATTTTACAACTTCCTCACCATTGTTTATTTGATTAAATTTTATTGTTTTTTCTTCTGCATTGAATTCTTGTACCACTTCTTGGTTTGTTCCGTCATCAGAAATTGCAAAGTTTGCAGAACTAAAATCTACAACTGCATCTTTCAGATATCCTGAATTTTTAACTTTTAAACTTACGTTTAATTTAGTTTCTTCTGACGCAATATCCAAATTACCGGTATGTTTTCCGCCATCATAATAAACATCAAACTCTACATTTGCGTTGTTAGTTGATGTTTTTTGGCTTTCAATTTCCTGGTCTGTTAAAAAATTATCTGCTGCGTAACTTATCACTGCTGCTGAATTTGCATATAGTAGCGTGATTGCTAATAATGCGGCAATTATTTTGGTTATTTTTTGTTGCATAGTGTGCTCCTCCTTTAATTTTTCACTCATACCTCTATTATACGCTATTTTCGGGTATTTTTCAATGCTTTTTTACAATTACGTTCACTATTTTTAGTTATTTCATTATTGCATTTTTTATTATCTTTTTCAATAGATGTTTTTTTGCTTTTTTAAAATCGTCGTAACCACTCCTGCGGAAGGCGTTTCTTGGCCTTTTATTAAGTTTTTATTACATTTTTTATTCTAATATATTTATATAGTTTATACTTTTATTTTTTCCATTTTTTGTTTATATTTGTTTTTTCCCTGTTTTATGCATATTTCAGGTTTTGCTCTTTATTTTATGTCATCTCATTTTTTATTTATCATATTTACAAATTTTGCTAAAAGCACTATTTCCCTAAGTTTTTCTGTTTTTGGAATATTTTTTCTTTTTTTGAGTATACTTATAATAAATTTGCAGTTATGTATTGACATTATATATTTTATGCTGTATACTAGTATAAGTTATTACATATCGCGGGGTGGAGCAGTTGGTAGCTCGTTGGGCTCATAACCCAAAGGTCGCAAGTTCGAGTCTTGCCCCCGCAACCAAGACGAACATAAAAGAACTATTACCTATTTTCAAGGTGGTTTCATTTTATGTACAACAAGAAAGCAAGGTTGAAATATACCTTGCTTTTTTTGCATATAAATAACACACAGCCCCATAAAGGAGCTGTGTGTTGTGTCGACTTATTCGTCGAAGTACTAAACACACCTGATTGTCAATCTTTTAAGCATTTGTTATACTCTTATCATCGTTTTTATATTTTCATATTTGCTATCGCCTATTTCAATATGACTATTTGTCTTTTTTACTATCTTTCAGTGGTACTACTTTCAAAGTATACCCCATTGAATACAATAGTTTCATAAGTGTTGATACCCTTGGCGAATTTACGTTTTTTTCTATTCTAGCTATTATTGGCTGTTTTATTCCACTCTTAGCACTCAATTCTCTTTGAGTTAGCATACTTTTTTTCCTTGCCTCTATTGTAGCTTTTATTATGTCCATTTCCAATTGAATTTCTGCTTCCTGTTCTTGCGTAATTTTTAGTTCTTTTTCCACTTCATCCCAGGTTTTAAATCCTTTATTCATAACAGTTTCCTCTCTTTAAAAAATCTTTTAACAGTTTTTTAGCTTTAATAATTTCATTTCGGGGAGTTTTGATCTTGATATATTTTTATTTCATACATAAAAGTTCTCCTTATATCATATTTTATGATAACATATTAGTTATCATAAGTCAATTATTTTTTACACTTTTATTAACATTTTTATATTTTCATATTTGCTATCGCCTATTCCTGGTACATTTTTTAAGTCTTCGATTTTTTGAAATTTTCCATTTTCTTTTCTGTATTCTATTATTTTATTGGCTGTTGCTTCTCCTACTCCTGGCAGAGTTATAAGTTCTTCAATTTGTGCTGAGTTTATATTTATTTTGCTTTGCCCTTCTGACATATTGTCTTTTCCTTGTGTTATATATTCTTGTTCTTCTTCATTCTTACTTGGTATATATAGTTTTTCTCCATCTTCTAACACATACGCTAAATTAAGTCTATTTACATCTGCTTCCTCTGTCTCTCCACCAGCAGCTTCTAATGCATCTACTATTCTAGCTCCTTCTTCTAATATTATAACTCCCGGATTATTAATTGCTCCAGTTATATGCACCGTAATCTGACTTATATGTGTTTCTTCAGATTGTTCTTCATTGCCATAGTAGCTAACAGTATTTTCCTGTGTTTGTTTGTACATGTATATTCCCACAGTTGTTGCTATTATTACAACTACAACAGCTATTACTATTTTCATTTTTGTACTTATATTTTGCAAAATATTGCCTCCTTTCATTTTTGTATTGAATTTTTATACTTTTTAAGATATGATATACATACATTTTATAGAGGAGCTTTATATGAATTGTTTAAAAAAGATATGTATAACATTGTTTTTATTTTTGATTATTTTTGTAAGTGGCTGCACATCAACTTATGCATCCACCATACCAGACACCTATTCTTCAGCATGTTTACTAATGGAAGAAAGTACTGGAAAAATTTTATATAGCAAGAACGCTAACAGTATAATGTATCCTGCAAGCACTACTAAAATTATGACTGCAATTCTTACTTTGGAAAATTGCAAGCTTTCTGACACGGCTGTTGTAAGCCATAACGCTGTTTTTTCTATTCCTAGCGGATACTCTACCGCAAGCCTTGTAGAGGGAGAAGTTTTAACTATTGAACAGTTATTAAATGTTTTACTAATTCCTTCTGCAAATGATGCAGCCGTCGTTTTGGCCGAACATATTGCAGGATCTGTTGAAGCATTTAGCGATATGATGAATTCTAAAGCTGTTGAGTTAGGCTGTTTAAACACTCATTTTGTTAATCCTAACGGGATTCACAACGAAAACCATTATTCAACAGCATACGATTTAGCTTTAATAGGAAAGTATGCTATGCAATTTCCTACTTTTAAGGAAATTTCTTCTAAGACACGCTATACTTTGCCAATCACAAATGCTTATAGCAAGGAAGATCGTATTTTTAATACAACAAATGATCTTATTAAACCTAATTATAGTTCTTCGCCTACCAACTATTATTACAAATATGCAACTGGCGGAAAGACAGGATATACCGATCCAGCAGGTCAATGCATTGTTGCAACTGCCACAAAGGATAACATTTCTTTGATTGCAGTCACTCTTCATGGCGATTTTACAGAAGACAATCTTAGTCAAAGAGCTCTTGATTGCAAAGCTTTATTTGAATACGGATTTAATAATTTTTCTATGGTTTCTATTGCCCAAAAAGGCGATGTTGCCTCTAATATGAAGGTGCCTAATGCAACCAAAGATTCTTCGTCTTTGGATTTGCTATATTCGGATGATATTTATGCTTTTGTTCCTAACGGGTTTGATACATCTTCAGTTACTCCTAACATAAAGCTTTCGAGTACTTTTGCACCTATAGCTCAAGACACCGTTCTTGGCACAATTTCTTATGATATTGATGGTTCAAATTATTCTTGTAATTTGTTAGCTTCACACGAAGTTTATAAAAATCAATTTGCAAAAACTGCTATGGAACTTTCTCTTTTACTTATTTTTTTAATATTATTATCTAAGGTTTTGAAACGCAAAAAGCGTAGAAAGAATTATAGAAAAAAGCCAAAAAAATAGGGTGAATTTTATTCCCCCTATTTTAATTATTTGTTTCTGTTTCTACTTTTGGAAATAACTCTTTTACTAGTTCTGCAGTCTTCTTTTTGTTTGCCACATAGATTGATACTCCGTTACACATTTCTGTGGTTCCTGGAACCATTCCTGTTTTTATGTTGTCCGCATCAAACTCTACTGCTGATGGCACATATGCCTTTAGTTTTGTTAAATCCATATTTGTGTTTACGTTTTCGTTCATAATGTCTATTATTTGTTTTAACTTAAATATGTTTTGTATTTTTAAAGTTTGTTTAAGCGTTGCTATGATAAATTCCCTTTGAGTTCTCATTCTTCCCAAATCCTGTTGTCCATAACTTGAAGGATATGTTGAACCATCATTGTTATGTCTGAATCTTAATAGCTGTTCTGCTTTTGCTCCATCTATTAATTGCTCTCCTGCTTTTAAATCAATGTATAGGTTTTGGTCTGTATCTTCTGTGTAATACATATCTATTGGAACATTAAATGTTACTCCACCTATTGCATCAACTAATTTTATAAGAGCCTTAGTATCTATTATCACATAGTTTTCTAACTCTAAACCTGTTAAATCATTTATTCTATCTATTGCATCTGGTATTTTTGTACCGCTTCTAAATACTGTGTTTATTTTGTAACTTGCTATGTAGTTTGATGTAGCTGTTGTTCTGTCCTTTTTTCCTACATATGTATCTCTTGGTATTGACATTATAGATGCCTCTTGCGTTTTTGGATTATATGAAGCTACCATGATTGTATCTGCTAATTTATAATCGTCAACTCCACTTATTCCCATGATTAACACTTGTATTGGTTGTAAGTTTTCTATTGTTTCTGAGCTTTCTCCAAGCAATGTTGCAAGTAATGCTGACAAGGTGCCTATTCCGCTTTGCTTTTTATTATAAAATCCATATCCTAGGTATGAGGTTCCTGCTATTAGCATTAAGCACAATATTGTTACAACTATTCTTTTTGCTATTCTAGTTGCCGTTACTTTCTTTTTTGGTTTCTCAGTTTTGTTTTTTGCTTTTGGCTTTTTTACTTTTTCTTCTTCTCTTGAATGTTTGCCTTGATTTTTTTCTTTTGCCCTTTTTTCGTTTTTCAATTAAATTACCCCCATAATTTTTTACGTTACCTAGTATATCAAATATATCTTAATTTTTCAACATTATTTGAAGATTAATTTTAATATTATGTTATTGTTATATATTGTTGCTCCAAAGTATGATTGGCTTACAGCATTTACTATTGGATTACTTCCCCAAATTACGCTCATTAGTGATACTATTCCTAGTAAGATATAGATCACAAGTGCTCCTTGCAATATTCCATATATTACTCCTCCTGTTTTATCAATTTGCTTAAGTATTGGTAATTTTGTAATTCCTTTTGCAAATATGCTAATGATGAATAGCAATAATCTTGCAACTATGTATATTGCAATAGCTGTACCTGCTCTCATTATAGTTAGCGTTGTGCTTTTTGCTGTTTGTTCTACTATGTTGTTTCTAGCTTCTGTTGTAGCCTTATCTATTTGGTTATTTATACTATCTGCTAGAGTTGTTGGCATTTGGTCTTCGTTTGTGTTTTCCTCTTTGCTAAAATTCTTTATTAATGTTGTTTCTATTTTTTCGTCTATTTGAGTTTTTTCCATTATTACATTTGATATTGGTTTATACAACATCACTGCTAATACAACTGCTATTGCAAAAGATGCTAACTTTATTAAGCTTCCTGCTAGTCCTCTTGCATAACCTATTATCATAAAAGCTAATAATATAGCTATTAATATTAAGTCTACTATAACTCCCATGTTTTCTCTCCTTTAAAATTTTACTATTTCTATTTTATTTCTATATATAATTCCTGCAATTTCGTTTGATATTACTATTTCTCTTACTTCTTGCTTTGAAGTGTATTTTTTTATCAACCATCCATTTGTATCGACAAAATGAATTTCTGATCCTAAGTTTAATGCTATTTTATCGCCACAACTATAAAGTTCTTTTGTAACTCCTGTAAAGTTATATACACTTTCTTTTAGTGAATTTGTATTTATTATTCTTAATGATGTGTTTGTGTTTAGTAATCCTTTGTTTTCTTCTGTTGTTTTTGTAACATAATTATCTAATTGAATACTCGCAAATGTTACCTTTTCTGTTTTTGTATCAATTTTTGCTATTTCTTTATCTTGATTATCTTTGATAACATGTATTGAATTGTCGTACATGCAAACAAGTCTGGTTTTATTTTGGTATTTTATATTTAGTATTAAACTGTCTGCCGGAGCTTTATATGTATATATAATTGCGTCTTGATTTTCTTGTTGATCTCCTGAATTCTTTTGCTTTGCTTTATCTATTGATATAATTTTTATGTTTGATTGTATTAGTGTTCCGCTTGTGTTTACTTCTGCATAACTTAGATATTTATTGTCGTCAGATATACTTGATGCAACTGCCACCGTATCAGATAAATAGTTTCTAAATATTTCATTTCCGGAATTGTCTAGCAATATTATTACTGATTTGTACGCTGTTCCTGACACAATTATAGATGTATATCCATTAGCATTAATGCTTACTCTTGATATGTTGCCTTCTAAATCTTTTGACCATTTAATTGTGTTATCAGAAATCATATAGGCTTTTTGTGCATCCTGTTCTGCTATAAGTAAGTATTTACCATTACTTGCAATTATCGGCTTGCTTATTTCCAACTTTAATTCCGACTCTTTTTTTCCGGTAGAGTTGTATGTTTCTAACGTGTTTTCTTTTAGTATTGCAATATATTTATAATATGAGAAAATATTTGATTTATCATAGCTTTCTATTTCTATCGTTTTTAGGTTTTCTTCGTTTATCTCTTTTCTAAGTATTTTTTCGTCTGCAAACTTTCTAAATCCTTCATTGTTGGCATATACCGCATATATTACTATTATTGCAATGACTATAACTGATAGTATTATCATACCTGTTAGTCTTTTTTTGTTTATTGTTTTCGTATCATTCTTATTAAAATATAGCAAGTTTATTTTTTCTTTTTTCTCATCTTTCTTTTTCATCTTTTGCCACTTTCCTCCTTGCGGTTTTGTGTATCTTTATATTAATTTATATCAGTTTTTTACAGTTTTTGCAATAGGATTTTATTATTAATATAATTTGTATTATTCCAATCGCACCAAATACCGGATACAATACTGTTACAAAGTTTCCAAATCCAATATATGAAATCGGTATTTCTAATACGCAGATTGCCAGTACTGCCATTTTGTATTCATTTTTATTTTTTATGTTTTCTAATGCTCCATATCCTGCTGAAATTACAGATGTTATTATTGCTGTAATTATTGACACTCCATACATTACTTTGTCTATTTGTCCTGATAGTATTGCTAATATTGGCATTTCTACTTTTGATATATCCATGTTGGTTGATAACAACATTTGGTATATTAGTATCAGCATTGTTAGTATTATTATTGATGATATGAAGGATATTATTTTTACGTTCTTTTCATGTTTTATGTTTTTACTTATTGATACTATTATCGGTATAAGTATTATGCTGTTATAACTGGTATACAAAATTGCTTTGATGATTGATGGCAAAACTTCACTTTCGGGTTTGATTTTTATTGTTGGCGTACTGTTTTTTATTCCTATTGCAATTATTGCAATTATCATTATTGGCACTATAATTGAGTTAAGTTTTACTATTCCTTCTATGTTTTTCATCAGTATTATATATATTATTGTTCCACTTATTATTGCTGTTATGATTATTGGAATTTTAAATTCCTGTTTAAAAAATGAGCATAAGCCTGCACACATTATCCAGAAAGACGCTAGTAGGAACGTGTTTATTATTTTTTTCACTATGCTTGATACTGTTTTATTTTTTGATATTAGATCCACAAACTGATTGTTGCTATCCACTTCACAGTGCTTTGATATTTTTATAGTCATATAAATTATTGTAGCCGTCATTATTGTTGATATCACAGCTCCCAATATTCCTGCTACTCCATATTTTGCAAAAAAGATATACACTTCTTTGCCTGATGCAAAGCCAGCTCCTATCATAGTTCCGATTATTATAGATATACTTTTTATATTATTTTTCATAAAACCCCCTCATAACACTGTATGAGAGGGTTTGTTTTTTATTACTTATTTTTGTCTTTTTCGCATTTGCCATACTATTATTCCTGCGACTATTATTAATATTGGAAATACTGTGATTATTATTTTTATTACTTTATCCTGTTCTTTGGTTGCTGTATACACAGTAACTCCCGTGTCTTTTCTTAATGTGATGTTATCTGTTCTTTCTGTTAAATATGATATTGAGTTTATAATCATATCCTTGTTATTGTAGAATGTTATGCCTAAGGCTTTTGTTGCCCCTTGTGTTCCGTTTAAAATAACATATAAATCACTTGCAAAGAAATCGTTTGTGCATAATATAAGTTTAGATTGTTTGTCTTCTCCTATATTTTTTGTGATCGATGCGGCCACTACACTATTTGCACCGTCCTGATCTGATTCAGTTCTTGATGCTGTCGTTATTGATACATCATTTCTTAAGAAAGTGCCACTAGATGTTGTTAAAAGATTTTCTGTTGTTACTCCTAAAGCTTCTAGCTCTTCGTCTGATTTGTAATTTATTCTTCCACAGTTCATGAATGCAACTGCTCCATCTGACGCAATGTATTTAGTTATGCTTGATGTAGCATTTATTGTTGGTAATACAAAATTTGGATATCCATTTAACATTTTTTTGTCGTTAGTCTCAAAGATTATTCCTTCTGATATTGAAACTCCATACAAATCCAATATTGAGTTAAAGTTTGTCAACTCTGCTTTTCTGTAATTTGGCTCTGCCAATATCATCATGTTACCACCATTATTTATGTAGTTTACTATTAAGTCTTTTTCATATTCAGAGAAGTCCTCTTGCAAAGATGTTAGTACTAGTACATTACAATCTGCTGGAATTTCTCCCTTTACTAATAAATCTAAATCTTCTACTTCATTTGCTTCATTTTTTAGCAATTCTTTTGCAGTTTGGAAAGCATTGCTATAAACTATATGATTTGTTACAAAATATATTTTTGGATTGCTTTCTAGATTTACATCTAATATTGCATTTGTAAGCGCTTGTTCTGTTGTGTCAATAGTGTCATATGTTGTATAGTCTGTTGTGTATAAATCACTTGTAGCCAATGCTTTTTTTCTATCTTCATTTTCTATAATTATTAGCTCTTTATTGACTTGACCTATTCCATATTCCGTTTCTAAGTCTGGTCTTGTTGTTACGTCTGTTAAAACTTCACAAGTAATATGTGAATTTTCTCTATTATACAAATCCGCAAAATCTTTTACGTCATCCATATTGTATAATATTATTTTTGTGTCTTTGCTTACACTTTTTATTTTGTCTTTTGATTCCTGAGAAAGTGAGTATAATTTTTCTTGTGTTAAATCTACATCTGGAATATTTAATTTATCTATAAGTATGTTTAATCCTACACACAATGCTACTATCACTAACATTAGTAATATTGTTACTAATAAATTTCGCAAAATTCTTGCGCTTTTGATGTTTTCTTTTAATTCTTTTTTCATGCCTATTCCCCCTTTACTTTACAAGTTTTCTTCTTTTCATAACAATCATTGTTAGTATTACAAACATTGTTGTTATTAGAAGCATCTGTATAGTTTGGGTTATTGAGAATACTCCTGATAAAAATGATGAAAACTTCGCCATTAGTGATAGCCCCTCTAATCCACTTGTTACTGTTGGTGCAAGCCATGTTAGTATAAATGCTGCTATTGTTATTACTCCAGCTACTATTTGATTTTCTGTTAAGCTTGACATGAACATTCCAAACGCTATATATGCCATTGATATTAGTAAGAATCCAAACATTGCCGTTAATGTTGCCGGTACATCCGGTGTTTTAAATACGCATAAAATTCCGAAATATACAAATGTTAATAGTTCTGCAATTACTGTTACTAGCACTCCTGCGAAGAACTTTCCAAGTGTTATTTCCACCATACTTCTAGGAGATGTCATTAATAGTTGCTCTGTTCCATTTTTTCTTTCTTCTGCAAACATTCTCATTGTTAGAAGTGGTATCAAGAACACAACTCCATACATTACAACATATCCAAAAACATATTGAAATGTTGATGCTCCTTGGTATATTGTTGTTATATAGAATATTAAACTAAATATTGCTAGGAATAATCCTATAAATACATAGCCGATTGGCGTTAAGAAATATGATTTAAATTCTTTTTTTAATACTGCCCACATTACTTATTCTCCCCCTTTTTGTTTTTTGCTTTTTTAGGAGTTACCTTTTCCTCTGCTTTCACTTTACCTTTTTTATTTTCTTTCTTTTTTTCTTGTGATTTTTTCTTTTCTTCTATTTGCTTTTCCGCCTGTTCTTTTTGTTTTCTGTCTATTTCCTTAGTGTTAGTATCAACCAATGTTAAGAAAGCATCTTCTAGCGATTTTTCTGCTTTCTTCAATTCAAATATTGTTATATCGTTTTTAGGCAATACGTCAAATAGTTGTTTACGCAAGTCAACATCGGCATTTGATTGAACCATGTATTGCTTAGTTCCGTCATCATTATCTTTTACTTGTTTACATTCAAGCATTCCAGTAATTTGTTCTTTTATTTTTTCCATATTATTGTTTTTGTCTTCTACTGTTAATAATATTACGTTCTTCTCTTGAACCTTTTTCTCCAAATTTTCAGGAGTGTCTATTGCTATTATTCTTCCTTTATTTATAATGATAACTCTTTCACATATTTGACTTACTTCTGACAATATATGTGAGCTTAATATTACAGTATGTTTTTTTCCTAGTTTCTTTATAAGTTGTCTAATTTCCGTAATTTGTTTTGGGTCTAGTCCAACTGTTGGTTCGTCTAGTACAATCACTTCTGGATCTCCTATTAGTGCTCCTGCAAGACTTACCCTTTGCTTATAACCTCTTGATAGATTTCTAATAAGTTTGTTAGTCACCTCTAGAAGTCCTGTCTCTTCAAGGACTTTTTCTACTTTTTCTTTCTTTTCTTTATGTTTTATTCCTTTTAGTTCTGCCATGTATGTTACAAATTCTCTTGGTGTTAAGTCTGTATATAATGGTACTCCCTCTGGCATATATCCTATTTGCCTTTTTGCTTTAGCAGATTTCTTCTGGACATCATAGCCGTTAACTTCTATTGTTCCTTCATTTGGTTCAATAAAACCTGTTATCATATTCATTGTTGTACTTTTTCCAGCGCCATTTGGGCCTAAAAAGCCAACAATCTCTCCGTCTTTTACAGTAAAGCTGATATTATCAACTGCTGTAAATTTTCCGTACTTCTTTGTGACACCTTTAACTTCTATCACTTGTTTTTCCTCCAATCTATTATTTCCCTAAGTTTATATGTACTATATCACTATAAAAATATTACTGCAATATATTTTTTCTTATTTCACAAAATTTTCACAAACAGTTAACATTTTGTGCATTGTATGTGGAAAACCACAAAAATTGAGCCAATAGTTTACCTATTAGCTCTGCTTTTTTATTCATTTCCTTTTGGAATTATGGTTATTTTTAAATTTGGAAATATCTTTTCTATGTTTTCATTCGAAAATGCCTTGTTTTGGAATATCTCGATTGCTGTATTATTACTAATGTAGTTTTTGCCTTCCATTTCTTCTTTCATTCTTATTTTGTATACTGTTATTCCCCAAAATGTTAATATTATTTCTAATGAAATTGCTATTGTTATTATTATATCTACAATTTTTATGATCTTATTTGGTTTTTTATCCAATATTTTGTCCAACCATTTTTGTACAAGTTCAATAATTATTACAGTTAGTATTCCACAAAGTATTGATGTAAGGACGCAAGCTCTACCATTTAAGTTAAATTTTATTTCTGAATAGTTCCAGAATGTCGCTCCTAGTATTCCTTCAAACAAGAAGCTAATAGCATATTGTATCGCTGTTACCAGAACAGCTCCTAATATAAACAATTTTACTTTATGTCCTTTATATTTTTTTAATACTGCAATATCTATTCCTGCTACTATTCCATATATTATTGCCAAAGGTCCTAATATAAAGCCTTTCTTGGTTATCACAACCCCATATATAAATTCTGCCAGTAAACCAACTATGCTAAAAATAATTACATACCATAAATATTTGTGAAAATTATTATTTTCTTCTTTTACTGTACTGGTAGTGATTTTCTCCTTTTTATTGGATTTTTCATTTTCTTTTTTCATTTGATATCTCCTAAAATTTATTATAATTTATTTATATTTTATACTAATTATAATATAATTTACAATATTTTTTATTTTTTTGCAATGTTTTTTTGTTTTTTTATTGACAAATTGCTTTTTGAGCATTATAATAAATATTGCATTTGATTTGGGTCAGTAGCTCAGTTGGATAGAGCACAGGCCTTCTAAGCCTGGGGTCGGGGGTTCGAATCCCTTCTGGCTCACCAAAGTAAAGAAGTATCTGTAAGAAACAGATACTTCTTTTTTGTTTAAATTTTAATTAGATTTGAAAAGAAATTTTCTTTTTATGCATTTAAAAATGCTTCATATGCTCTATGTGCTTGATATATATCGTATTTACTTGTTACTTCATATGGTGAATGCATTGATAATACTGGAATTCCGCAGTCCAATACTTCTACACCTTTATTTGCTAAAATGTAAGCAATCGTTCCTCCTCCGCCTACGTCTACTTTTCCAAGTTCAGCAACTTGATATGCAATGTTGTTGATTTCGAATACATTTCTAACATATGCAACAAACTCTGCATTTGCATCAGATCCTCCTGATTTTCCTCTTGCTCCCGTATATTTGTTTACACCAACACCTTTGTTTAAGAATGATGCATTGTTTAATTCTGATACTTGTGAATAGATTGGATCAAATCCTGCATCAACATCTGCTGATAGCATCTTAGAATTGCAGAACATTTTATCTAATAAGTTTGGTCTGTTTACTCCTAATTTGTTTAATATTTCTGACATAAATGTACTAAACACATTTGATTCCATTCCTGTATTTCCCATACTTCCTATTTCTTCTTTATCAGCAAATATGCATACTGCTGTTTTCTTAGGATTTTGTACATTTAACATTGCTGTCAATGAAGTATATACACAAACTTTGTCATCTTGTCCATATCCTACAACTAAGCTTTCATCAAATCCTAAGCTTCTGCATTTTAGTGCTGGAACTAGTTCTATTTCTGCACTTAAAAAGTCTTTTTCTACTATGCCATATTTTCTATTGATTATATTTAATATGTTTAGTTTTACTTTTTCTGAAGCTTTTTCGTCATTGTATGGAATGCTTCCTATTAATAGATTTAAATTCTCTCCTTCTATTCCATCTTTTAGTTTTTTCTCCATCTGGTCTTGCGCTAAGTGTGGTAATAAGTCTGTTATTGTAAATATTGGTTCGTCATCTTTTTCTCCAATATTTATTTCAACTTTTTCTCCATTTGTTTTTACTACTACACCATGTATTGATAAAGGAATTGCTGTCCATTGATATTTTTTTATTCCTCCATAGTAATGTGTTTTAAAATATGCAAATCCATGATCTTCGTAAACTGGATTTGGTTTCAAATCTAGTCTTGGAGAATCTGCGTGTGATCCTACAATGTTAATTCCATTTTCTATATTTTCCTCTCCTATTACTGCTAAAAATAAGTTTTTACCTTTATTTATATAATAAACTTTATCTCCTGCTTTTAGAGTACTGTATTCTGAAATTTCTTTGTATCCGTTTTCTTTTGCTATCTCTGTAGCTCTTTTTACTATTTCTCTTTCTGTTTTTGCTTCATTTAAGAATTTCATATATCCATCACAATAATTAAATATGTTTCTTCCTTCCTCTTCAGAAACACTTTCCCAACCATTCTTTTTATTATTGAATAGTTTCTCTATTAGTTCTTCTCCTTGAGTTTTCTCTGACATTTTTATCAACCCTTTCTTAACTTTTTTGATAGTATATCATTATATTGTTATTTTTTCTAGTTATTATAAACAAATTTATAATATTTATTTATTATTTTGAATATTATTTACAAAATATATTTTTTGTAGTTTAATATATTTATCTTAAAATCGGAGATTTATACAAATGAGCAAACAAACTAACATTCAAACCAAAGATGAAGAAATAATCGAGGAACAACAAATTTTTAATGATGCTGAGGAAATTATAACTTCGGCTTGTAAAGATATAGAACATCAAAAGAAGTTAAAGTCATTTTTACTTCTTTTAATTCCGCTGTTTATTTTTGCCATTCTAGTCGGGATTTTATCTACAGTTTTTGCTTTGATAAATAGAGATAATGAAACTATTTTTAGTGGTATTTCAGTTCAAGGAATCGATGTTTCTAATTTAACTATTGATGAAGCTAAAAAGAAGGTTTCTTCTATTATTGGCAATCACATCTCAGAAGAGATTTCTTTACAGCATAACGATTTTCAGACAGTCATTCTTCCAGAGCAGTTTGGAGTTAGCTTTGACGTTGACAGTGCTGTTGAACAAGCTTATTCTATTGGAAAATCTGACAGTTTAATTAAAAATAATTACACTATATTATCATTATTGCTTAAAAATTATAATATCTCGCCAAGTATTAATTATGACGAGGATTTACTAAATTCTCTTATAGATAGTATCAACGCTCAACTACCGGACAGAGTTGTTAATTCTGGATATTCTATTGATGGAACTAATTTAATTATCACTTCCGGAAAAGACGGAATTTTAATTTCAAGTTCTGATTTAAAAGACGAAATATTATCCTTCCTTAATGACATCAGTTCAAAGAATGAAACAATTAATATTCCTGTAAATAATGTTGGTGCAGAACCTATAAACTTAGATGCTATTTACAAAGATATATTCAAGTTGCCTGTTGATGCATCGTATACAACAAATCCATATGTTGTATACCCTTCTTCTAATGGACTTGATTTTGCAATTTCTATGGAAGAAGCAAAAGCTATAATTTCTAATCAGCAAGACGAATATACTATACCGTTGAAAATAACATATCCTAACGTTACTACTAACCAAATTGGTAATGAGCCTTTTCCTGACTTGTTATCACAATTCTCTACTTCTTTTACTAGCAGTGGTTACAACAGATCTAATAACATTATTTTGTCATCAGCAAAGTTAAACGGCCTTGTTTTAATGCCTGGCGAAGAATTTTCGTACAATCAAGCAGTTGGTCAAAGAACAAGGGCTGCTGGTTTTAGGGAAGCTGGGGCTTACTCTAATGGAAAAGTTGTCCAAGAAGTTGGTGGTGGTATCTGTCAAGTTTCATCAACTTTATATAACGCAGTATTATATGCAAACTTAGAGATTGTAGAAAGAACAAACCATTATTTCAATCCCGGATATGTTAAGGCTGGATTAGATGCTACTGTTTCTTGGGGTGGTCCTGATTTCAGATTTAGAAACAACAGAAACTACCCTATTAGAATTGTTACAGACACTTCTGGCAAGAAATTAAAGGTATATATATATGGTCTAAAAACAGATGATGATTGCACTGTTGTTCTTGATCCTAGATATATTTCTTCCGTTCCATACAAGACAACTTATCAAAATGATGCTTCTTTAGCTACTGGGGAAACGCGTGTTGTCTCAAGCGGTTCTAACGGTTGCAAAACTGCAACATATAAATATGTATATGACAAAAATGGAACTTTGATTTCTTCCGAGTGTATATCACGAGATACTTACAGTCCTCACAACAAAGTAGTCGCAGTAGGGCCATAATTATAAGAACAGAAATGAGTAATTTCATTTCTGTTTTTATTTTTATAATCTGTCAATAAATTTCTTTTTTATTTCATATGACGAATGTACGTAAATTGATAATGTTATACTAATATTAGAATGTCCTAATATTTCGCTTAACGATTTTACATCCATTCCTACTCTTATGCATCTTGTTGCAAAAGTGTGCCTTAAACAATGATAATTTTTATACTGAAGTCTGCATTCTCTAAGTACCTTTTTGTATGTATATCTGTATCCAATTGGTTCAACAAATCTATCTGATCTGCCAGTTAATATGTAATCATCATTTTCATAATATCTTTTCATTTCTTTTAATTTTGCAAACAGTTCCCTTGCAATCGGAATTTTTCTAATTGACTGTTTTGTCTTAGGATTTGTGATTACAACCTTCGTATCATCCTTATCAACATACACTCTTTGCAATGTATGTGTTATATTAATTAATTTGTTTTCAAAATCTATGTCTGACCATTTCAATGCACAGGTTTCCCCTATTCTCAAGCCCGCATACAGACTTATATATATTCCCAATTCTTTGATATCTTGCGATTTATTAAGATGTCTCTCTAGTTTTAGTCTTTCTCTGTCAGTAAATATTTCTATTTCCTTCGGATCTACCAAAGGTAATGTCATTAAATCCAATTTAAAGTCAAAGTCATATTTTCTTTCTGCATATCTTAAAATTACTCCTATCTTCCTTGTTGTTTTGTTTGCCAACCTGCTTTGCAATTCCTCCACAAATTGATTAAAATTATAGTCAACGAAAAACTCTAATGTTTTTCCATAAAAGCTCCTCTTCAAAAATCTGTCTATTGAAAATTTGTAGTTTGAATATGTTGACTCTTTAATCCTTGGTTTTTTGTACGATAACCATTCTTCACATAATTGATCAAATAAAATTGAATTTTTTAGTTCTTTTTCCATTACGTATCTTTCTCCTTCCTTTTGTTATGTTTATTCTATTGTACAATATTCAAAACATAATGTTTTGCTTTTTTGAAAAATTTTTTATTTTTCTTTGTACATTATAAATCTTTTTTGACTTCAGGGTAAAAGTCTACAGTATTTTATGCAAAAAAAATAGTAGCATAAACTACTATCTCTTTTTAATTCTCACGTATTAAATATTATCTATACTCTTCTTCATGTTGTTGCTGGATTTTTTCCTTTGTTCTACCTAATCTTTGAATAATTTGCTCGATGTCTTTTCTGCTTTTTGAATCCCTTTTCTGTCATATTAAAAGAGATTAGCTTTGCTAATCTCCACTTTGGTGCGAGTGTCGTAGTAATCTACAACTTTCTTACAAAGACGATTGATATAAGAATCAATCTCTAATCAATTATAACACATTTTGTTATTAACTTAATATTAAATTAATCCCAATAAAAATAATATAGTAGTTAATGATAAACTAATAGCTAAAATTATAAATATAGTTTTGTGATTTTCTTTCTTTTCTAATTTTTGATTTTTAATTTTGCTTAAATCATATTTATCTTTTAATGTAACATTGTTAGAATCTTGTATTGTTTCGGGAATATTTATTAATGAACTTAGAAAAATTAAGTACTCATCTTTTCCTTGCTGATTAACTAATATGGGTGTTTCATTATTTGATTTAAGTTCTCCAGTAGCTAAACCAGAAGCAATATCAACGGTCCCTTCTTTCTGTGTATAAGACTTAAATGAAAGTGGATTTTCTTGACCAAATACGGATAACCAAGTTTCAATTATCATATTTTGACCATCTCTATAATGATTAAATCCAAATCTAAACATCAAATCTCCTATATAATATTTTAAAATCCTTCCATTATTTTTCTTCTTATATGAAGAAAATTTATTGGATTCAAGCCATTCATTTACAAATCTCTCATAATAATCATAACCTTTATCAGTTGTATCAATGATAAACTTTGTTCTTTCTCCTACACCTGCTTTTTGCATTTTTATTTGTGGAACTAATAATAACTTAACACACCATATTGTAAATATTATAACACTTAAAATACAAATTCCAGTAAAAATATAAACTCCTAACATTATACTATTACCACCTTTCTGTTAAATTATAACATATAACAAATTATATTTTCAACAAAATATTTTTTTATTTTTTCTAACTCTGATAATTTTATCTTTTTAGATAAGTTTGAGATATACACATCATTTGAATAATTAAAGGATTGATTTTCGTATCCGTCTGTTCGTTTTAGTTCGAACAGATACGTCATCTGGTGCAGCTGAAGGGATTCGCGAGCCGCGTCGGGAAAAATGTCCACCCGGACATTTTTCTTTTCCTCCTTTTCGAATCCCTTTTCTGTCATATTAAAAGAGATTAGCTTTGCTAATCTCTACTCTGGTGCAGCTGAAGGGATTCGAACCCCCAACCTTTCGGTTCGTAGCCGAATGCTCCATCCAATTAAGCTACAGCTGCATAACAATATTATTATACAATCTTTATGTTCTTTTTTCAATAGTTTTTTTCAGTTTCTTTAATTTTTGTAGAAATACACAACATAAAATCTTTATTACATAATCTTATCGTCTTTTTTTATATCATTATATACATTTGTATCTAAGAAATCTTTATATTTCTCTGTATCTTTTCTTATATTACTTGCACAAATATTATATTTTTTCCTCTCTTCATCTACTACTACGTTTTGTATATGTAAGTAATCTGCAACACATTTTCCATATTCCTCACTACTGTAAAAATGTGTTACTGGGATTCCTTTTATTTCATTTTCTAAATATTTCATTTGTATATTTACGCTTTCATTGTCTAAACCATATTGCTTTGGGCTGTCAAAAGCTTTTATTACTTTTACTCCTGGGAATTTTTCCTTTACCCACTTCTCCTTTGTGTCTATATCTATATCAAATTGAGGAGTATCATATATTACAACATAAAAATCATCTACATCTTTTAATGCAGTTTCTATTAAGTATTCATGCCCTTTGTGAAATGGTGCAAATTTTCCTATTGTAAAGCCTATTTTTTTCAATTTATTCTCTCCTCTCTATATTTCTCCTGTACTATTATACTACAATTCTATTAATTTTTCCATATTATGTTTACAAAAATGTTGCTTTTTGTTATAATCTTTTCATTAGAATGGAGGATTTTGTATGGAATTAATTAAGGTTGGAGAAAAAACTTATTATATAAAGAATCCCACAAATATTGGTATCTATAAAATTGATGAAGAAAACGTTGTTCTAATAGATTCTGGGAACGACAAGGAAGCCGGTAGAAAAATTTTGAAGATTATAAACGAACAAGGTTGGAAAGTAAAAGCTATTATAAGCACTCATTCAAATGCTGACCATATTGGTGGTAATAGATATATTCAAGACAAAACAAATTGTGATATATATACTTATAATATTGAAGGAAGTTTTACTCAGTTTCCTATACTAGAGCCTTCTTTCCTATATGGTGGTTATCCTTTTAAGGATCTTAGACACAAGTTCTTATTGGCAAAGGAATCTAAGGTTTCTAACATAGAAAACAATCTGCCAGATGGCTTGGAATACTTTATGCTTAGAGGTCATTTCTTTGATATGATTGGAATTAAAACTTCTGATAACGTTTTCTTTTTAGCAGACTCTTTATTTAGTGAGGAAACTATAACTAAATATCATTTGTTTTTTATTTATGATGTTAGAGAATATCTTAACACTTTAGATTATTTGCAAACTTTAGATGGCTCATTGTTTATTCCTGCTCATTGCGAGGCAGTAAAAGATATTAGTTCTTTAATAGAATTGAATAGATCAAAGGTCAAGGAAATTATAGAAAAGATATTTAACATATGCAAAGATGATGTTACTTTTGAAGATGTTTTAAAACAGGTCTTTGATTCTTATAACTTGTCATTAAATACTACTCAGTATGTATTAATTGGAAGTACTATTAGATCATACTTGTCTTATTTATTTGATGAAGATAGAATTACTTATGAATTTAAAGATAATAAGATGGTATGGCATCAAAAATAATTTAGAGGGGCTTTATTCCCCTCGTTTTTTATATTCTTAGTACATTTCCTGGATATATTAAATTTGGATTTGCTATTCGATTTAACATTACAATTCTAGCAATGCTTACGCCAAATCTTCTAGATATTCCCCATAAAGTATCTCCTCTTTTTACAACATATAGTCTGTGCGACATATCATAGCTAGATGACGGGATTTTTATTATTTGCCCGACATATATTAAATTGACATTTTGAATGTTGTTTATTGACGCAAGAATTGCTACTGTTGTTCCATATTCCTGTGCTATTTCTGAGAGTGTATCGCCATATTGAACCACATATATCTGTGTTATATTGCTTGATGGATCACTGGTCGGAACAATTAAAGTATCTCCTGCATAAATTAAGTTTGGATTGGCTATGTTGTTCAACTCAACCAGTCTTTCAACTGTTGTATTATATTCTATTGCAAGTTCTGACAAGGTATCTCCATATCGAATTGTTATAGTTGTATATCCCTCATTTTCATCTGGCTTATCTGTTGGAACATCTGGGACTTCAGAAGTATCGTCTAAGAATACTTCGTTTGTAAATTTATCACGGTCAACATATGATGATATTCCAGGAACTTCTCCCCTATCTGTGTATTGCCAACCAGCCCAATTATTCCAATGCTCTCGTACAGTCGGCTCTGATACCTCATATTGTGCTACCCACAACGGATATGTCGCCAGATTTGATTCAAATGTACTATTTGCATTATATTCATCACTATATATGATTACATCTTTGCCGCTTACATTTTTCACAGTTTGCATAAACGTTAATGCTATTTGATTTATTTCTTCTCTACCAAGACTTCCAAATGATTCAAAGTCCATTGCTAATTTACAATCCGGATTTTTTCCAGATATGGTTGATACGAAGAAATTTGCCTGTCTAACAGCATCTTCTACACTTCTTGCTGTTACATAATGGTAAAATCCTACCTTTAACCCAGCATTTTTAGCATTAGCATAATTCTGCTCAAAATATGAATCCACAGAACGGAATCCTTCCGAAGATTTTATATATACAACCTCTATTCCACTTGCCTTTACCTGTGAGAAGTCGATTTCTCCTTGCCACGAGCTTACATCTATTCCTTCATAAATGGTATCTCCAGATGGAGAAAACGCAAACGAGGGTAATACTAATATGTAGAATTGAAACAACATTGTAACTATAAATACTAGTAAAATTATAAATCTTTTTTTCATTTATAATCACATTCCCTTCTTAAAATATTTTTCCTTGTTATATAATATGAAGTTAGAAAAAATGTGTTAATTATAAAAATCCACCGTATGGGTGTCTTCTTATTGCATATTTTTTAATTTTATGTTAGAGTAAATTTATCATATACTGATTATCAAAGGAGAATTATGGATAAATTTATAAAAGTTGGAATAGGTGTAATGATACTAGATGATAATCAAGTCTTACTAGGTCATAGATCTAAAGATAAAAAAGATACTGGCGGAATATTTGAAATAGATTGTTGGACATTGCCCGGAGGGAAACAAGAATATTTCGAAACCTTTTTTGAATGTGCCAAAAGAGAAGTTAAAGAAGAAACTAATTTAGAAATAGGCGAATTGAAATTATTCGGTGCAGCAGACGACATTCAACCTGATAGACATTATATAACTCTACATATAATTGCAAAAAAGCATAGTGGCGAACTAAAAGTTATGGAGCCAACAAAAGAAGATCGATGGGAATGGTTTGACTTAGACAAACTACCACAAAATCTATATTCTCCAAGCAAAAAATTTATAGAGGAATATTTGAAATAATTTCTTCAGCAAGTACTATAACAATTGACTTATAGAATTTATTAATTTAGAATATTATTAGAAAATGATATTCAATTCACCATAAAAGGATGATTAAATATGTTATTTGAAAAGAAGAAAATGTTATCAGCATCAAATAAGTTTATACAAGACATACATGATCTACCAATTGAAATAAAGAGAAATAGTATAATATTGATAGGTCCAATGGGAACAGGCAAGAGTACAATCGCAAGGATCTTGGCTAAAGAAGGAAATAGAATTCCATTAGATGACACAGAGTTTCTTAAAGGCTTATATGCTCACCAACAAGATTTTCATAATTATAAAAATTTTGAATTTGGACTTGTCGGAACTGTTTTAAGTACACTAAAAAAAACAAGTGTTATAGATTTTGGAGCTGGTCATTCAGTATATAGAGATGAGAAGTTAAGAAGGCAAATGCAGTTAATGTGTGCAGAATTTAGTAATATTATTCTACTATTGCCATCTGCAAATAAAGAAGAGAGTCGACAGATATTATTAGAAAGAAGAAATATAAAGCCAGGATCACATAAGGATCAGGATAATTGGCATTTTATTACTGCTCCAGATAACTATGAACTTGCCACTCATATAGTATACGAAAAAGGTAAAACACCAAAAGACGTTGCTGAAGAAATTGGATCATTGTTAAGAAATAAAGGTAGTATGGAAGAAGAAAGATAACATTTCAAATATTTAAAAAAGAGTATAATGAAACACATTTAGTACAAATGATATGGAGGTAAAATGAAAACAGAGCAATTAACTATGTCTGCAGATCAAAGACAGCAACTAACAACTATGTTACAAAGTCAAGGTATCTCTCAGGCAGAAATAGATCAGATAATAAATGGAGATTATGAAAGTTATGATACAGGAACAGATTTAGAGAATGCTTATGGTGGCTTGAAAAAACATGGAGATGTTCTTGAGAAATTATCTGATGGTTATACAATGGAAGAATTACAAGAACAAGGAATATCTGCAGATAAGATACAACAATTTAAAGAAATGTTAAATACTAAAAACTTAACAGTAGACAATGCTAAAGCTATATATCAATATTCAATTGGAAGCAATATGATACTTGGTATTAAAAGGGGAACATCTAAAGAAGCAATAAAAGAACAAATAATAGCAGATTTAGAAGAATCATTAATAGGTAGAGGAATTGCAGAAACTGACATAAAAAAATTGAAACAATTTGTGCAAGGTGCAGATTATCAATCTCCGTTACACAGCAACTATGACATTGTTAATGAATACATGGATCAAATTGGTCTTCAACATAATGCTCGTGTTAGTGTAAGAACTGCAATGCAGTCATTGGATAGATGCTCACATATTGATAAAACAGTTGCCTCCTTAGAAGATGGATTAGGAAGTACTCATTTATCTAAATCGATGAAATTGTATAGAGCAGTAAAAAGTAGTTATTTAGAAAAAGGATTAGGTGAAGGAGAAGATTTAAGTAGTTTAGTAGGAAAATCAATTAGCAATAAGGGACAAACTAGTACATCACCGTTATATGATTCCTCTTTTGCTTCTTTAGATGATTATGATACTGTTTTCGAAATATATGCACCAAAAGGAAGTAGAGGATCTTATATAGCAGAATTATCCGCTTATGACAAGACAGAACAAGAAGTGTTATTAAATCCAAATGATTTGTATATAACAGGTGTTCAAATGGGAGTTACTGATAAAAATGGTAAGACAAAGAATGTTTTACAAGCATTATGTTTAAGTAAGGATAGGGAATGTTATAAAGAAATTATGCAACAGCAAGATCAGTCGCAAGATTCAATTAAAACATATTCACAAAGAGTAGGTACTGATAATTTACCGACTAGGCAAAATAGATTTTCAAAGTTTTTTAACCAAGTTAGAGCCAGATTTGCTAGAAGCAAAAGTCAACAATCCCAATCTGAAAGTGCTTATCTACAGCAGTCTAAACCAAAAGAAAAAAAGCCATGGGAATTAGAACCGGAAGAAATAACGAGAATACAAAATGAGACAGCAAAAATCGCACAAAGATATCGCGAACAAAAAGCACAAGCACAACAAGCTCCTACTCAAGAAGCTCAACATGTTCAAGAAGGTTCAAGCCAAAGAGATTCTCAGTCTATAAATAATAAACAAGTACCAGTACAACAACCTATGGTAGATATGGGTGACATTGAACTATAAAAACATCGATAATATTATCTCAAAAGGAGAAAAAAATGGAAACTATAAAAGATATCTTACCATATGTAGTATCAATAATTACTGCTATTATAGCATATAAGCAAGCAAAAAAAGGTTTTAAAATTGAATTTCCAAACAAAAATAGAAAAGAGGTGTAATAAATGCTAGAACAAGATGTTATTGAAGCAATAGAATACATGCAGAAATATCAAACAGAGACCGATAGAATTGAAGCAAAAACTGCAGAAGTTGATTTTCCTAAGAGATGTTATGATACTATATCTGCTTTTGCAAATAAGTATGGTGGAATTATAATATTCGGAATAAATGAGCATAATAGTTTTATAGAACAAGATGTATATGATGTAAATGATTTACAAAAACAAATTACAGCATTATGTACAAGTTCTATGGAGCCTATTATTAGACCAGAATTTTTACCTATTACATATAAAGGAAAAACTTTATTAGCAGTAAAAATAAACGAAATTCCACAAAACAAGAAACCTTGCTATTATAAAAATACTGGAATGCATAAAGGCTCATATATTAGAATAGGAGATTCGGATGAGCCTATGACAGAATATGAGATATATAGTTTACAAAGCTATAATGACGGAATTCAAGAGGACTTGAGACCAATAAAAAGAGCTAATATTGATGATCTAGATCAAGAGAAAATAAATGAATATATTGAAAAAATAAAAGAAAATAAACCTAATTTTTCCAAATTCTCTAAGGAAAAAATATTAAAATTAAGTGGTATTATTGAGAATAGTACTGGAGAAATTTACCCCACATTAGCTGGTACTTTATTATTTGCTGAATATCCACAAGCTTATTTACCACAATTGGTTGTTGCCTGTGTTGTCGTTCCTGGGACTCAATGGGGAGACATAGGAGAAATGGGACAAAGATTTGATGATAATAAAAAAATAGAAGGAACATTAGATGAAATGTTAGAACAAACATTGTCATTTATAAGAAAAAATATAGGTACAAAAATTATTATTGATAGCAATGGCAAAAGAGAAAACTTACCAGAATATCCAATGAAGGCATTAAGAGAAGCTGTTGCTAATGCTTTAGTTCATAGAGATTATAGCATTAGCAGAGAAAGTGCATATATTTATGTGCAAATATATGATGATAGAATAGAAATTCTAAATCCTGGTGATTTATATGGAAATAATAGATTAGAAAATCTGGGAACAGATACGATCCTTGAAGCAAGAAATAAAAATATTGTTAGATTACTTGAAGAAAAAGGAAATATTATTGAAAATAGACACACGGGAATTGCTACAATAAAAAAAGAAATGCAAAAGATGGGATTACCAGAACCAGAGTTTAAATCTTTAAGAGGAGATTTTAAGGTTATTCTTAGAAAAGAAAAAATTAAGAATAGTGAACAAAGCAAAAATTTAGAATTCACTGAAAAGTTCACTGAAAAGTTCACTGAAAAGTTCACTGAAAGTGAACAAAAAATACTAAACGTATTAATGGGAAATCCATATATAACACAAATTCAATTAAGTAAAATAGTAGGAATTTCAAAACGAAGTATTAACAAAAACATAAAGAATCTAAAAGATAAAGAAAAAATTAAAAGAATCGGTTCTGACAGAAAAGGATATTGGAAAATATTATAGTCATAACCACTTCACAGTATAACCCGTGGTTTTTTTTAAGTAACAAAAAAGAGTATTAAACAAATTAGTTTAGAGTATTATTAGATTTTCTAAGAAGGAGGAAAATATAAATGGAAGAACTAAACAGCAAAGACTTTATCAGCAAAAACGAAAAAGAAATGAAATATGAAGTGGAAGAGATGGATAATTTGCAAAAAAAAATTAGCCCGAATCATATTGATTTACCTATACCAGAACAAGAAAAAAATATTAAAAAGGTAGGAATACTATTAAATATGCCAATTTTGAATGCAGAACTTAATTCAAAAAGAATTGAAGAAATAAAAACTACTTATTATTATAATCCAAATAGTGAAGGGAAAATTCTTGTGGGTGACGATGGCTCTTATCTATTAACAGTATCCTCTGCTATTGACTTTAACACTTTATTAGACGAATTCAAAAAAGGAAGAAGAAATGGCAATTTTAATACTATAAGTATGAATGACAAAGAATTAAGAAAGATTGTCGAAGAAACTGTTGGAAGCAATGATCCATTTTGGAATGAACCAGTTTATAATATTGTGAAAAAGATAATAGACTTGCCAGAGGGTGCAGAAACAACAATTATTAGCTTACTAGGTAATTCAAATTATACCTCTAAACAATTATGTGATATTCATTCTTGTGTAAATAGGGTATGTGAAAAACTAAGTATTAAATTAGATTTTGGTAGTAATAATAAGTTAGAAGAATTAGCATATAATTTACCATTTAAAAAAGCGAATTATAAATAACTCATTAAAAAAGCAAAGATTTTTTCATCTTTGCTTTTTTAATGAATTTATTGTTGTTATTTAGGTCAGATTTTATTTTTACATATTCATTTTATATTCCTATTTCTTATACCCAAACTTCTCCATTCTATCTCTTTCTTTTATAGATAATTCTTGTAACCATTGAGAAAAACCAATACTATCATTATTTCTTAAAAATTCAAAATATTTTATTCTATCCTCTTTGGCTATAACAACAGGTTGTAAATTGTGTTTTAACAATTCATAATTAATTAACAACCTACCTGTTCTCCCATTCCCATCTTCAAAAGGGTGTATTCTCTCAAATTCAATATGATATTTAGCAATTTTATTAAATATATCTTGCTCATCATGATTATAATTATATACATAATAATTCATTAAATTCGGAATTTTTTCTGGCTCCGGCGGAATATGTTCACTTCCTTGTATAAATACTTGTACAGTTCTATAACCTTCCGTATCTTTAATATCTCTATTTATAGTTTCATTTATCTTTTTTATAAATCTTTCGTCAAATTCCTCATTATCTTGCAAGTTTTTAAAAACCAATTCTAATGCTTTTTTATGATTGATTGCTTCGTATATTTCTCTAGGCTCTTTTCCCTCGATTTTAAAACTATTGTCATTGTAAAGAATAGCATATGTTTCAGCATAAGTAAGTGTATTTCCTTCAATAGCATTTGAATGGTATGTACTTCTTGTAATTAGATCTTCTAGGTAATCTTTATTATCTAAAATAAATTCTAAAATCTTCATAATTATAATACTCTCCTATTATTCTCCGTATGTAAAAAATAGGAGAACGGCTTTTCTGCTGTCCTCCCTTTCTGGTCGAGGTGACAGGGATCGAACCTGCGACCTCATGGTCCCAAACCACGCGCGCTACCAACTGCGCTACACCTCGATTTGCTTTTTTATTAAGCACTTATATAATATATCACACATTTATAGTTTTTGCAACATTTTTATTAAATTTTTTTAAATTTGTATAATAATTGATAATTTCTTAAGTAGTTGTATAAGAATCACAATTCATTCGCGATAATATTTTAACCTTTATAATTGTGTTACTATTACCTCATTTTCTTCTAATTTTCCTTCTATCATTACAATATCTCCTCTTTTATATTTACTATAAAAATAATCTGCTACTTCATTAAAGCATTTTATATGTATTTCTTGATTATCTTTTATAGTCTTTATTTTAAATATTGCAATAGATATGTTTTTAGAGTTTATTATAAATTTAAACTCTATGTCTGTTATTATTTTTCCAATTAAATAAACTTGATTCATTTTGCTCCTTTATAATATTTTGCCAGTAGCTCAAACTACTGGCAATTTTCGTAAATTACATACATTCTACTAAAAAAGCTTACTAACATATAATTTACTGATACATATTTACCTACATTAGGAGGGAATAAACCTCTTTAATATCTAATACTTTACTGTATATATTCCTTAAAATATATAATCTGAAATAATATTAGAGTGGGACGAGAACCGTTTGTTGTCGTTGTCGCTGTTGTCCGGATTGTTGTTGTTGCGGTTTGAAGCTGGATTGTTAGAGCCATTGTTGTTGTAATTGCCACCCCTATTAGCTCGATTGTTGGTGTTGTTCGCCTTTTGATTTATCCCCATTTTTTAGTTTTCTGTATAAAACAGAGTATCTGTTAAATTTTTTGTATTGGCATATTTTATATATCCTAGATGTCCACATAAATACATTTTTGCTTCTTGGCTTGTTATTGTTCCCTGTTTTATTTTTTTAGTCAGTATCTTTACTTTATTTTTTAATTTTTTCTTTCCTTTATCTCTTATCTTCATTCTATATTCATTTATTTTATACCCACAAAAATTCACTCCTTGTTTACTTTTGAATATTTGTGTTTTACTGTTTAGCTCTAAATCTAATTTTTCTTTCAAAAACTTCCTAATTTTTGTCAGCTTATCTATTGCTTCTTGCTTCGTTCTTACTATTGTAATCATATCATCCATATATCGATACCAATATTTTAGTTCTAATATATGTTTTGCATATTGATCCATTTCATTTAAGTATATATTGGCAAATGTTTGTGAAGTATAATTTCCTATTGGCTGACCTTTTGCACCTTCTGTTGAATATATTATTTGTTTTATTACTTTCAATAATTTTTCATCTTGTATTTTTTTCGAGATTATTTTATATAATATATTTTTATCTATACTGTCAAAGTATTTTCTTACATCCATTTTGATTATATAGTAGTTATTCCATATTCTTTTACAATGTTTCATAGCTTTTTGTACATCTAAACAAGCCTTGTGCATTCCTCTATTTTTAATACACGCATAAGTTGTATTTATAAAAGTTTTTACAAAATACTCATCTAAAAAATTGTCTACTATCCATCTATGTACTATCCTGTCTATGTATTTACTCTTTTCTATTCTGCGAAGTTTTGGCTGTGTTACATAAAACTCCGTATATCCTCCGTGTTTATAATTTTCTTGTTTTAGTTGTTCGTACAAATACATTATATATTCTTCTTTTTTTAAGTTAAACAATATAATCTCTTTTCTAAAACCTTTTCCTCTTTTGCTTAAACTATGTGCATTCATTAAATTTTCATATGTTAACTTTTTATCAAATTCATTTCTAATAGTTTTTGGCATAATATTTTATTAAACCTCCTACTATTTTCCCTATTTCGTATATTTTGTTTATACTTATATTAAATTTATTTTCATCTATCCATTTTTGCTTTTTCATTATTCTTAAATATATTCTCTGACAAGTTAATTTTGAATCTATATAATTTAATGTTTTTAATATTTCTTTCTTGTCTTCTGAATTATTCACTTTTGCCATATATAACGAATTTTCTAATATTTCATACATTGATCTTTTATATTCGTTTCCTATGCTAAATTTTTCTGTTCTCGGCAATTTTGTTATAACATTTAATACATATTCAATATAATCTTCTATTTTTGGAATTAAAGTCAGTTGTTTACTTTCTAAATTCTTATTACTTATTTTTTCTTCACTCATTTGTCTTTTCCTGATTTAACAATTTATAAATAGCTTCCATATATTCATCGTTTTTATAGGCTACTATTCCTTTACATTTTAAGCACTTTATGTTTTTATCTGTTACTTTATTTTGTTTTCCTATTTTTGAATATATCTCTTTTAGCTCATTTTTTTCTTTATTGTAATCATAGATTATATATGAATATTTTATCTTATCGAATTTTTCTATATATCTTTCTAGTGAATTTATTGGAATTCCTACTTTGCAAATATTATTTTTAAAACAAGTACATTTTAATTCTAGTTTATTATGTAATAAAACTGCATCTTTTTCTGTTGCTACATAAAACGCTCCTAGTTTTATTAAAACAATTTTTCCTTTATTTTTTTCTTGCAATATCTCTAACATATTACTAAAACTCATTTTTACACCACCTTTTTTATTTGTTACGCTTTTTCTATGTGTATTTATATATGTAATTCTTAAATTATATAATCATGTTGTTTATTTACATAACTGTGCCCTGAAACATAGAAAAAGCGCCACGCTAGTGGCGCCTCGCTAGTGGAAAAATTTAAGCTTTGCTCCTCTCCTTTTAGTCGATGAGTATATCTTAAATTTTTCCAACTATAGCGTATTTCATTCGCTATTAGTTGGGCTTTTTTGCCTTCTTTTAGCTTTTATTATGTCTACTTAATAATTATTCTTCACACTGGTGCTCACGCTCTAGAGTTCAGTGCTACTTTATTATTAAAGTGGGACGAGAACCGTATGTAGACGTAGTCGCTGCCGTCCGGATAGCCGCTGTTGCGGTCTGAAGCTGGACAGCTAGAGCCACTGCTGCGGTAATTGCCACCCCTATCAGCTCGACCGTCGGTGCCGACCGCCTCTTGGGTCCACTCCCATACATTTCCAGCTAGGTCGTAGATATTATTTGCTTTCCAATTTTCACTTGAACCTGTATTTTGTGGCGAACCTGCATTTTTTTCATATCCTGCTGTTCCTTCTGTATAATTATTTGCTGCATTATAATTATTATAATTTCCCCAAGTGCTTGAGTCTTTATTTACTTCATCACTCGTCTTTGCCCCTGAACTTATTAGCCAATTCATCGTTACATCCCATTGGCATCCCCATATCATTTGTGTTTTTACTTTATCGCTTGCTTGTAATTTTGAACTTCTACATGCATTATATAAATTATACCAATCTGTCTTTGTTAATGTTTTTCCTGGTTTTTCTGTTGGCTCTGTTACTGTTCCTGATAACTCATATCTTCCTATATAAAAGCCTCCATATTTACTTACACTTTCTATCATTGCTTTATATTCATCTGCAAATAATTGCGCTAGTTGCTCTTTGGTTCCTGTTTTTCCTAATATTGTTTTATAATATGTATCACTAGACGTATCACTAGCATCATATTCTGTTCCACTTCCAACTACTAGGTCCGGCTCACGGAAATCACTAGTTGTTCCAGGCGTAATTCTTGTTTTTCCACTTATTATTCCTGATTTTGAATATTTGTTTGTTGTTACTGCTGTGTCTCCTGTTGTTCCACATAGTGTATATTCTGTAGTATTTGAAGTATCGCACATTACTGTTACATCTGGGACTGGTACCCACACCCATTCATTATTTTTCTCATCTTTTATTACTAGTCCATGTTTTACTGAATCTTGACTTGGTGCATCTTTTCCATTGCCCCAATTTGATGTTTCTGTATTTATTGGAATG
>OHWZ01000001.1_pt1 | contig 150633 bp, 125 predicted proteins | sample 1579781 | NCBI WGS metagenome assembly OHWZ01 (sample SAMEA3882545, study PRJEB24775) | human gut metagenome | biome: human-associated habitat; feature: intestine environment; material: feces | place: Netherlands | collected 2009/2010 | reverse complement strand
AGAAAGCCAACAACTGGCTATCCTCATTCATCGAGTCCTACAGCCCACCTTTGGATGGGGAGCGATACCTCACCGACAAGGAACTCTCCGAGCATTTGAAGCTCAGTCGCCGCACCTTGCAAGAATACCGCAAGCAAGGCATCCTGCCTTACATCATCCTCTGTGGCAAGACCCTCTATCCCGAATCCGAGATCCAGTCCCTCCTCACCACCAACTATCGTAAACCCATAATTGACGGCACCGTCAAATGAGAATAAATGCTTCCAAACGCAATATAGAGCAATATCTCAATTGTAATGTGGGTATAAAAGGATTATTAAAAAATAAGAAAGGTATACACAATATATTCATTTGTATTCCGTTTCTTATAAAGAAAAAGCAACCGCCATAGTGTCAAACTGGCAGTTGCCTTTAAAAGACTCTTAACCTTGCTGCAACAAGGATTAAGTAAAAACATTTTAAATCTACATACGGATGCTATCAAAGGCATCCGTTTTTTTTACGGAGTTTAATCTCCTTTCTTGTGAATATGTGGTTTCAAAGAAGGGGTGTTTCCTGGAGTGTCTTTGTTGTCTCTTTGACGACGATCAGGCTTTCCCGTAGAAACCGCAATTCTCTTTGGTCCTGGTTTTATGCCCATAACTTTAAATTTTTGTTCAACATGTTTACTTCCCTTTTATATGGAGTTGAAGCTCCACCATTTTTTAAGAATTGGTAAACTTTTTCGCCTAACCCTCATACAGATTTTACAGCAAGCGAGTGCCGTGACACTAATTTTTAATCTATACACAATATATGCCAAAGACATTTCTTCCCATATAGGGTCTTATCATAAGACAATTTGTCACATTTACATATATTTCTTGGAATACTTTATTATAGCATTTACAAAAAAAACAGTGTCAAACTATGTTAGAAATAGCTCAACACTGTTTTAAATTCGCATCATACAAAAGCTGTATTTTTCTTAACTAATACTTTTCATGCCCATTCATAACAACAATGACAGCCTGTCCATGCTGCCCTTGAAAGCAAGCATTCTGCTCTTTATGAACAATCTTCCCAACCAACCATTCTCTGAACAGCTTCGCTTGGAAAGTATCCATTTGAAAGGCGATCGCCATAACCATTTCCAGATTATACACATCAGCGGAGTTTCCATTTTCCAACTTGATATGGCGATATGTCTCAAATTCTTTCAAGACTCCCTGTTTGAAAATACGTTTAATCGTATTTCTCACTGTTATACCCGAAACATAGAACAGCTCCGCTATTTCCCACGCAGTCATCCACACCTCACCATGATGAGGTGCGTAGATGACCATGTCCTCCTGTATTGTTATCACCTGTCTTTTCATACTTCGTCTTGTTTAGAAATTAGATTACTCTTGTCATTTTCAACACTCTGTTCTACATGTCCCATATACTCCTCGATATGATTCAGTTGCAAAGATAACTTATCCATGTCCTTATTCAACTTTTCCTTAGTTATTTTTGCGTAAATTTGTGTTGTTTTAATATTCTTATGCCCCAATATCGAACTCACCGTTTCTATTGGCACACCATTGGTGAGACAAATCTCCGTAGCCATCGTATGGCGACTCATGTGCCAGGTCAGGTGCTTCGTAATGCCACATCTTTTCGCCACGCGAAGCAGAATGCCACGACAATCAGAATAGCATGGCACTGGAAAGATTCGTCCATCCGCACATAGTCCTCTGTATTTCTCCATGATGGATTTTGGATAATCCAACAATTTGATGGTCGATCTCACACCCGTCTTTTGTCTATCGATCATTATCCATTCACTGTCATCAAAGAATGTCTGTATATGTTCCTCTTTCAGATTTTTCAAATCTGAAAACGACAATCCCGTAAAGCAACAGAACAGATACAGGTCTCTTATCAATTGCATGGTCTTTCTTTTCAACTCAGCATTCATCAGCAGATGAATCTCCTCTTTCGTCAGAAATCCACGAGTTGTCTCTACTTTCGGCACCTTATAGTCATGGAAAGGATCTCTCGTTAACCATCCATTATCTATCGCTCTGAACACCATTGTTCGCAATGGCAGCATATACACTGACAGTGAATTTTCGCACAAATGTTTATCTGTGCGCAGAAAAGCTTCAAAATCCGTAATAAAAGCAGGAGTCAGTTCTTTAAGAGATATGTCGTTGACATGATAACGACTCTGCAAGAACTCCTGTAGATGACGGTACACGCATCTATATCTTCTAAGGGAACCCCAAGAGCGCATACCCGCTTTATAGAGTTTCTCATAATCCTCATTGTACTGAGCATAAACCTTCAGCAAAGTCTGACAGCGATATTCCAATCCAAGAAAAGCATTCTTCACCTTCTCGGCTGTCACATAATTGTCTCTGTCAAGAATCTCTTGATAATGCTTGTTGATACTCACACGCATCTTGTCCAGCTTGCGGTTCACCTCCAATGCCAGCATACTTTTTCCTGTCATGCGTCCGCCCTTGGTGTCCCACAATTTTGGATTTGCCGTCACCTTACAACTGAACTGTGCCTGTGTTCCGTCCACTGTGATACGTCCCATGACTGGGACTGTACCGTCTTTCTTAACTACCTGTCTTTTGAGGTAGAAGATAATTGAAAATGTACTCTTCATAACTTCATTATTTTTTTGCGTACAAAATTAATATCTGAAGAGTCTTTTCTTGCCACGCAATTCACCGCAGAACGCCACAATTTTCGTTTATCAACAAAAAACTTACGTTTCTCATTAGCAACTCACTATATATCTGAACATTCCCTTACTATATATAACCTACATCATTCTTCAAAACTCGAATCGTACCATTCAAAAGTATAGGTTACGAGTTGGTAACGTTCCTCTGTCTCATCTTGTCATATTTCCGTCTTCGTTTGTCGTCATCTCTTTTAATCAAAATAAGGAAAGTAACTGATAATCAGTAAACTTTCCTCATTCTTCTTTCAATCACTTTTTATAACTCGTTTTCGAGTGCTAAGTATCATACTTATGGATGGCATCCGTGTGGGAAAAATTCAACATTCAACATTTAACATTCAACATTAAAAATACGTCAATGGATTTACGAAGTTACACCAAGCAGGAGTTAGCCCTGCTCTATTTTCCGGATTCCGACCCGGACGTGGCAAGAGCCCATCTGATGAGATGGATAGTAAGATGCACCCAGCTCTATGAGCAGTTGCTGAAGAGTGGATACACCAAGAGCAGCAAGGAGTTCAATCCCCTGCAAGTATCCTATATTTTCTTCCATTTGGGAGAACCCTGATATTTATCAGTGATAATCAGTGAGTATCGTGGAGCAACATGGAGCATCGGTGAGTTGGGAATGAGAAATGTTGTATCTTTGCATTGTGATTCAGAAAGAGAAGTCCCACACGGATCTCACGGATCCCACGGATTCTCTTCGTTGCAAGCTACGGTCTTATACACATCAACTCTCACAGTAAAGAAAATCTGTGATAATCTGTGTTAAAATTAAACATTCAACATCATTAGTGTCCAATTTTTATTGGACACTAATGATGCAAAGTTATAAAATCAAGTCCGTTTCATTGCAAAATGCTGCATAAAAGACTATAATTCAACTATTTCAAAGATCGAATTGCCTTATTTTATTGGACAGTAGTGAATTTATTATATAAATAATCCTAAAAAACAGAATGTTTTGGGTAAAATCTATTGTATTTCAAGATTTTTGTATATCTTTGCCATAAAATTTTAAAAACATAAAATTATGAGAATTATTTCGCATAGGAAACTAAAAGAGTTTTACGAGCCCCCTGGGCGAGAAGACTCAAAAATTGCTCTGGAAAGATGGTATCAGATTGCAGAAGAAGCAGAATGGCGCAATTTTTCTGATATAAGAACTGACTTTCCTGATGCTGACTACGTAGGTAATCAACATTACGTATTCAACATTCGTGGAAATAAATATAGGTTGGTTATAGTCATTAAATTTACAATAGGCCGACTCTTCATAAGATTTGTCGGAACATATAGTGAATATGATAAAATTGATTGTTCCACCATTTTATAAAAGCTATTATGGAAAGAATTACTAAAGAACAATATGGGTTTGCTCTCAACAGAATAGAAGAACTCCTGCCATTGGTAACGGATGAAACTCCAGCCAATGATAAGAATGCCATAGAACTGACTTTAATGTCGGACATTGTTGAGTCATACGAAAAGAAACATTTTCCTATTGGAAAACCTTCTGTTTCTGAACTTATAGAACTCTCATTAAATGAAAAGGAAATGACTCAAAAGCAATTGGCTTCAGAAATCGGAGTAAGTCCTTCACGTATTAACGACTATGTGACAGGCCGTTCGGAACCTACTTTAAAAATAGCAAGATTGCTATGCAAGGTTCTGAACATAACTCCTGCTGCTATGTTGCAATGTTAAGTAGCTATCGATGATACGGTGATAATGATTTCAAGGAATGAGAAAAAGCACCTTGACTTTGTAAATAAAGCGTATGCCAGATAGAATGACCATAGAGCAGCGCCACAATAACATGGCGGCAATCAAGGGCAAGAATACCAAACCGGAGATTCTTGTCAGGAAGTTCCTGTGGGCTAGGGGATTCAGGTATCGACTCAATCATCCACGGTTGCCGGGGAAACCGGATATTGTACTGAGGAAGTATCGCACCTGCATTCTGGTGAATGGATGCTTCTGGCATGGACATGAAGGTTGCAAGTATTACGTGGTTCCGAAATCGAATACCGGGTTCTGGATGGAGAAAATCAGGAGAAACCGGGAACGGGACCATGAGGTGCTGCATCGGTTGGCAGAAATGGGATGGCATACCATCGTCATCTGGGAATGTGAACTGAAACCGGCAGTCAGGGAGAAAACCCTGGAATCCCTAGCCTTTACCCTCAACCATATCTTCCTGGAAGATCATCATATCAGGAGGTATGAATTGCCGGAAGAAAAACCGGCAATGGTGGCGGAGCCGGATCCAAGGCATCGTGATTAGAACCCTCTCTGCTTTTGCTTCGATAGTATAAAAAATCCCCTGATGGATTCTCTGAAGAGAAGCATCAGGGGAAAGGCGTTTTACTTTATCAATCTTTTACTTTACAGCCTTACTTGTCTGGCTGTAACCGTCCAGCTGCTTGGCATTGGTGATAGCCTTGCGCGAACAGTAGTTGAAATCTACCTTCTTGTCACCATTGCTCGACTTCCAGCGGATGGTGAGCTTCACAGTCTTGCCGTTGGTGTCTGGCAGGGCATCGTTGAGGTTGAAGGCTACCAGGGCATCGCCAACACGATACTTGGCATCACCATTCTGATTGTGACGAAGCTCTACCTCGTATGGATTCTCTGGGTTCACACCGGTAAGAAGATTGATGATGTGTGGCTTCTGACCGCCCCAGAGAGCACGGAAGCGGAGAGTGAGATAACCATCCTCGGCTACTGTTACCCAATCGCGAACGATATCTACCTCATCATTGCCATACTTCGCATCGTTCTCTGCCGGAGTAGAGAGATAAGGTGCTGGCTTCTTGGTAAGAATGCTGTCAATCCAGTTGACATGCACTACCTGAGAATACTTGTCGCTCTTCTCATCGGTAGCTGTATAGTTGACGAGTGCTCTAACCTCCTTGCCATCAAAGACTGGAGTCTTGAGGTTCTTGGCGAGCAATGTAGTGTTGTCATCCAACTGAAGATAGCAGGCATCTGCATTCTGCTTGACTGTTACTAGGGCATTAGGCAAAACCTGATCCCAGTTAGTATCATCATCAGAGTCACACGACTGGAAGGTGAATGCTGACATCAGCAGGGCTACTGCGAGCCCGATTTTCTTGAAATTGATCTTTCTCATAACTTTTCCTTTTTAATTCTTTCTGTCTATAAAATGCCCGAAGATGCGAAATCTTGCTTCTGATTTGGCAAAAGAAAGTTAAATGTATTTTTGAGATTCCTATTTATTTTGTAGTGTCTTCAATTTACACTACCTTTGCAGAAAGTTGTTGCGCCCGGATAGGGAATGCAGCAAATTGCTAAATAAAATAGGTAGATGAATAAGGTTATCAAGAAGATTTTCAGATCACTTATGTATATTGTTGGCATCGGAGCTATGGCACTGGTGCCCGATGCCTGGCTGTGGCATGTCGGAGTGGGGGATTGGCCTCTGCCGTTAGCCATCGTCTGGTGGATTCCCTCTCTGCTCATCATCCTGGCTGAGGTGGGACTGCAGTTGGGCAAGTTTCATCGCACATCGGTGAGAGTGCTTTTCACTCTCATCCTTTTCTCGGTGATGCCGAAGGTGGTATTCATCCTCTTCGATTTCTTCATGCCTTGGTTCTTCGCCATCCTGCCTGCCCTGGCGGTGATGGGGTGGTTCCTCTATGGATTCGTGGAGGGATGGAAGCGACTGGAGGTGAAATATGTGACTTATTCCTCTGCCGATTTGCCTCCTTACTTCGATGGCTATAAGATTCTGCATTTTACGGATCTCCATCTCGGTACCTTTCCGAAGGGTGCCGACTTTGTGAAAAAGGTGGTAGAAAGAGCCAATGCCGAGGGGGTGGAGATGATGCTCTTTACCGGCGACCTGGTGAACAATGCTGCCGATGAGGTGGAGCCATACGTGGAGGACCTGAAGAAGCTGCATGCTCCCGATGGTATCTTCTCGGTTTGGGGCAACCACGATTACTGTGAATACAATACCAACCACAGTCTGAGTGCCTTGAGAAAGAACCGCCGACTTCTCTTCCAGTTGCAGGATGAGATGGGATGGCATCAGCTGATGAACGAGCATTTTACGGTATCTCACGGTATGGCTTCGATAGAAATCATCGGTGTGGAGAATGCCGGACAGCCTCCGTTTACCAACCGCAGTAACCTGAAGAAGGCGATGAAGGGAGTGGCGAAAGATGCTTTCAAGATTGTGCTTACCCACGATCCGCATCATTGGAGAAGGGAAGTACAGAAGACCGGAGCCCATCTGACCCTGGCTGGACATACCCATGCCGGACAGTTGAAGATAGGTAACTTCACTCCTGCCCACATGGCTTTCAAGGAGTGGGGTGGAGAATACTGGCTGGGTAAGCAGCTGCTCTATGTTTCTGCCGGATTGGGCGGATCATTCCCTTTCCGACTGGGTGCCTGGCCGGAGATGACGGTCATCACCCTGAAGCGTGATTTGGGTTAGAAAATAGGCTGGTAGTCAGGCATCTCACAGTTCCCAAAGAATTGGATAAAAACGTTAATTTACTGGTGCAAACTGTTAAGTTTTGGTTAAAAAATCGATATTTATTCATTTTGATGAAAAATTATCGCTTAAAAATTTGGTAACTCAAAAATTTATCGTATCTTTGCATCAGTTTTCGCATATATTTGGGCAAATGGGGGTGTCGAGAGACTGTACTCCATTTGTTTTTTTTTGCCCAAAAGTGAAATCCCGCTTTTTCCGCTCACTTTATCATAAGAAATAAGCAAGGTATTCGCCAAGAATACTCATCATAAAGTTCAAAGTTCAAAATTCAAAGTAAAAATGAAGATTCCCGTAGAAGAACAATATAAATTCGTGAAACTTACTCTTCCGGATGGAAGCAAGGCTGATGGTCAGGAGGTGTTGCTGCATGCCTGTTGTGCACCTTGTTCGTCGGCTATCGTAGAGTGTATGCTTCGCAATGGTATGAAACCAACCGTTTATTTCAGCAACAGCAATATCTATCCGCAGCAGGAGTTCGATATCCGCAAGCACGAGCTGATGAGATTCCTGGAGGCGCAGCAGGTGCCTTATGTAGAGGATGAGTACGACCATGAGGAGTGGCTGGCTACCATCAGGGGATTGGAGAAGGAACCGGAGCGGGGAAGCCGCTGTTCGATGTGTTTCCAATACCGACTGACTCATGCAGCCCAATATGCCCAGGAGCATGGATTTCATCTGCTGACCACCACGCTGGCTTCTTCGAGATGGAAGAACATCAAGCAGATAGATGCCGCCGGACATATTGCGGTAGAAGGATGCCCGGATGTAGAATGGTGGGATATGAACTGGAGAAAGGGCGGTTTGCAGAACCGCCGAGGAGAACTGTTGAAACAGAATGAATTCTACAACCAGCTATATTGCGGTTGTGAATTCAGTATGAGATAGATTAAAAAAGGCTGCTTCCCGCTTCGGGAAGCAGCCTTTTTTAATCGTATTTATGAAAGACCTGTAATCTCACCATTAACCACATCGATGCGCTCTGCCTGTGGGCTCTTTGGCAAACCTGGCATACGCATGATAGGACCAGCAATGACTACGATCATCTCAGCACCCATATTCACGGTGATGTCGCGAACGTGAAGCTCGAAGCCCTCTGTAGGACCGTATGCCTTGGCATCGGTAGAGAAGCTATACTGAGTCTTGGCGATACAGATAGGGAACTTCTCGGCACCCAACTTCTTGATTTCCTCGATCATAGACTTGGCTGAATCGCTCAAGGTTACGCTGCCGGCACCATAGAGGTTGAAGGCAACATCCTCAATCTTCTTCTCTACTGGCTCATCGTCATCGTAAGTGAAGTAGAGAGGAGCAGATGGATGCTCATCGATAGTCTTCACTACAAGCTCTGCCAACTCCATCGCCCCCTTGCCACCTTCGGCGAAGGCACTGTTGACAGCGAATCCGCAGCCCATCTCCTCACAGTGCTTGCGCAGTACCTCGATTTCCTCATCGGTATCAGTAGCAAACTTATTGAAGGCGATGACTACAGTCTGACCGAAGCTCTGGAGATTCTTCACGTGCTTGTCGAGGTTCCAGTAACCAGCCTCCATACCAGCTACGTTTGGCTTCTTGATATCTTCCTGAGCTACGCCACCATGCATCTTCAAAGCCTGGAGAGTAACGACGAGAACGGTAAGGTCTGGCTGCAAACCAGTCTTGCGGCACTTGATGTTGTAGAACTTCTCTGCACCGAGATCAGCACCGAATCCAGCCTCTGTGATGGCATAGTCGCCATACTCGAGAGCAGCTGCTGTAGCCATCACAGAGTTACAGCCATGAGCGATGTTGGCGAAAGGACCGCAGTGAACGAAAGCAGGAGTTCCCTCTGTGGTCTGAACCAGGTTTGGCTTCAGGGCATCGAGGAGAAGGGCAACGATACTGCCACCTACACCCATATCCTTGACGGTGAATGGCTTGTCATCCTCGGTGATACCCAGGAGAATATTGTCGATGCGACGACGGAGGTCGTCAACACTTGTTGCGAAACACATAATAGCCATGATCTCTGAAGCTGGAGTGATGTCGAATCCAGCCTCTGTCTCGATACCATTCTTATCGCCGATACCGGTAATGATGCGGCGAAGACCACGATCGTTCACATCCATCACGCGGCGCCAGAGAATCTTCTTGAGCTTGAAGCCCTCAGCTTCGTGCTGGAAACGGTAGTTATCGAGCAGGGCTGCAATCATGTTGTTAGCCTCTGTGATAGCGTGGAAGTCACCAGTGAAGTGAAGATTGATCTTATCCATAGGCAATACCTGGGCATAACCACCGCCGGCAGCACCACCCTTCATACCGAAGCAAGGTCCGAGAGATGGTTCACGCAAGGCAACGACAGCCTTCTTGCCAATCTTCTGCATACCGAGGGCGAGACCTACAGATACGGTGGTCTTGCCATTGCCTGCCTTGGTAGGGCTGATAGCAGTGACGAGGATGAGATGATGGTTCTTAAACTTGTTGGTGTCGATCTTGTCCGTAGTAATCTTAGCGATGTAACGGCCGTAGTTCTCTACTTGGTCTTCATGGATTCCAAGTTCAGCTGCAACCTCATTGATAGGGCGCAATTTTACTGATTTAGCTATTTCAATATCTGTCAACATAAAAGAATGTATTTGTATTTTGCTGCAAAGGTACGCAAAAGTATTCACATAATTGCATATCAATGTATAAAAAAACAAAAAGAGGGGAGAAGGAGTCTAATATATACGAAAAAAGAGGCAGATTCACATCTACCTCTTTTTTGCAATCTAACTAACTTTCTATTCTCCAATAGAAAAATACTACATTTTAAACTATATGTGTTAATTATCCACAGTCAGCCTATGGCTGACCAAACCTATGAACTGTCTTTTTATTTTCTAACGTAGAGCTTGAAGCCCTTGACGCTGCCCGGTGCACCCTGCTCTGCACGTGGCAAGTACTCGAAGGCTGAGATGGTTACCTCCTTGCCCATATCCACGATTCCGAGATGTGGGAAGTTGGCGCCCTTCTCGGTCTGCCAGTAGGTACTCTCCTGGAGGTCGAACATCTTGTCGAGTGTAGAGTTACCCTTCTCGCTGTCAGCGTAGTAAGCCACCCAGTTGTTGCGGTCGATGCGGTTGCCCTGTGCATCCTGGAGATAAACTTCGGCGATGGCAATCTGGCTGTCGCCGCTCTGGCTGCTCTCTGCCTGGATAGCGAAGTAGCGACCGGTTACCGGCTTGTCGAGCTTGATGGTCTGCCAGCCGTTGCCAGCCTTGAACTCGCCCTTCAATACTGGAGTCTCTGAATTGAGATCCATGCGATGACCTGGCTCGTTGTGCTTGTTGCTCTTTTCGAGATTCAGCTTGTCGAGCTCCGGATGATCCTGGCAGAAAGCGGTAGGAGCCACGGTAGAACCTGGCTTGCCTGCTTCGCCCTTAGGACCTACTACATCGAGAACGATGACCTCGTTCTTGCCCTTCTTCAACCAGCAGCCTGGGAGATAGAGGGTCTGCTGAGGACCAATCTGCCAGAAGCGGCCGAGGGCATGACCATTGACGTAAACCTGACCCTTGCCGAATGCCTCCATATTAATAAAGGTGTCGCCCACCTTATTAATATTAAAGTAGCCACGATAGTAACCAGCCTTGGTCTGCAAGCCGCGCATCTTGTTGGTTGGCATGGCGAGTGCCTTTACTGCTGTCTGATAGTCATCAGCAATGCTGCTGTTGTTCCATCGGGTAGGGGTGAGGGCAAGTTCGCAATTCTCTTTCTGAGTAGTGAGGGTTACGTTGCCGATGATACCCTTGTAGTCCTTGATGGCACGACCGAAGTTGATTCGTCCCATACCTTCTACCACGATGGTGAGCTGGGCACCCTGTGGCATAGCTGGCAATTCGAGTGATTTCTCATTCTTTACACGGTCAATCTTGCCTACATATTTTCCGTTCACATATACCTGGGCAAAATCGTGGAACTCGCCAGTCAGGGTTGATGCACTTTCGATGGCTGGAACCTGGGTTTCGTAAACCATGGTTCCCCATCCCATATCCATATCCTCGAAGCACTGAGGAGCATGGGTTTCCTTCTCCTTTCCGATACCATAGCTCAATGGCTTGTATTCGGTAAACTTGAACTCAGGCACCTTGATGATTGCCATCGGCGCCTTAGGCACGGCTGGCAACTTCTTGCCGTCGTTGTATTTCGCCATCATCTTCTGGAGTTCGTAGAACTTAGGAGTAGCCAATCCCCATTCGTTGATAGGGGCATCGTAATCATAGCTGGTTACGTCTGGCTGGAAACCAGGAGAGTTGGCTCCTGCCCAATGGCCGAAGCTGGTTCCGCCGTGAGTCATATAGAGAGAGAAGCTGATGCCTTTGCTCAGCATCTCGTCCATTCCTTCTACCATATCCTTGGCAGGGCGGGTCTCGTGGCGTGCTCCCCACTTGTCGAACCAGCCACTCCAGAACTCTGAACACATCTTAGGAGCATTCGGACGAACCTCACCGAGACGCTTAAACTGCTGGTCGATGTTGGCACCTGTACCGAAGTTCATAGTCCAGGTGAGGTCATCGAGACCATTGTTCAGGAAGTTGGATGACCAGTCGCACTGGAAGAGGCTCACCTTATCGAATCCGCTCTTGCGGACGATGTCGCGGATGGCGCTTACGTATGGCTTGTCCTTGCCGTAAGAACCATATTCGTTTTCTACCTGAACCATGATGATAGGACCGCCGTTCTGGATGGTGAGTGGAGCCAACTGCTTGCCCACTTCCTTCTCGAAGATCTCTACTCGCTGCATGAAGTAAGGGTCCTGCTCACGAAGGCGGATATCCTTCTTCTTGAGGAGCCACCAAGGCAGACCACCCATTTCCCATTCAGCACAAACGTATGGTCCTGGGCGAACGATGACATACATACCGTTCTTCTGAGCGAGGCGGCAGAAAGCAGCCACGTCGTTATTGCCGGTGAAGTCGAACTTGCCTTCCTCCTGCTCGTGGATATTCCAGAACACATAGAGGCAGACGGTATTCATGCCAAGTGCCTTGCACATCTTGATGCGGTGTTCCCAGTAAGCGCGAGGAATACGAGGATAGTGTAACTCGGCAGCCTTTACCACGAAAGGTTTGCCATTGAGAAGGAAAGTCTTGTCGCCAGTAGTGAAGGTGCCACCTTTCTGTGCCGCCATCATCTGAGCTGGTGCCAGTGCCAATAGTGAGGCAAAGGCTAATGTCTTGATTGAAGTTGATAATGTCATTATGTTGAATTGTTTTTTAATATTATTGTTTATTATTGCGTTGCAAAGATAGGGATTTTTGTGCGGAATAAGGTGTAGAAATCAGTCATAAAGGAGTATTATTCGGTAAAAACAGATAATTTGAGGTCTTTTTGGGGGGGCTCTGATACTTAATAATGAGGATTTTAGTGAAAAGAGGAGAAAATCTTGTTCCATTCTTCTCTTTTCTCATTTAATTATCGTATCTTTGCACTCGAAATCAAATTGTAACAGGAATGATCAAGTCAATGACGATAAATATAGGCTATCAGGCCAAGAAAGATAATGCTGGTGGGAATGGACTCATCGGTAACATCAACGTACAGACACCTTGCGGACAAGGTGTATAAAAACCCGGGCACAAACGTGTTCGGGCTTTTTTATTCCCCTATATATAATTAAGGTGGAATTTGCCTATATATAACAAGGTGGAAATTGACAGGTTTAGAAGAATGACAGTGTGTACAATTATATATATATTTATTAACTTATAAAATAAAGGATTAACGAAAATGATGAAAACAGAATGGAGAGGTTTCAAGGGAAACCAGTGGCAGAGTGAAGTGAATCTTCGTGATTTCGTTCAGAACAACTACACTAGCTACGACGGCGATGAGTCGTTCCTGGCAGAACCTACTCAGGCTACCAACACCCTTTGGGGTATGTTGAAGGAACTCCAGAAAGAGGAGCGTGCCAAGGGTGGTGTGCTCGATATGGAGACCGAGGTGGTTTCTGGATTGACAGCTTACGGTGCTGCCTATATTGGCGAGGGTACTAAGGAGTTGGAGAAGGTAGTTGGTCTGCAGACCGATAAGCCTTTGAAGCGTGCCTTCATGCCATACGGTGGTATCAAGATGGCAGAGCAGGCTTGTACTACATACGGCTACCAGCCATCAGAGAAGCTGCACGAGATTTTCCACAAGTATTGCAAAACTCATAATGACGGCGTGTTTGATGCTTATACCCCTGAGATGAAACTCGTGCGCCATAACCACATCCTCACTGGTCTGCCTGATACATACGGTCGTGGCCGTATCGTAGGTGACTACCGTCGTGTGGCTCTTTATGGTATCGATTTCCTCATCAAGGAGAAGCAGAACGACCTCGCTAACATGGGTGACCGTGAGATGATCGATGAGGTGATCCGTCTTCGCGAAGAGGTTTCTATGCAGATCAAGGCGCTCAAGGGCTTGAAGGAGATGGCTCAATTGTATGGTTACGATATCAGCCAGCCAGCTAAGAACGCTCGCGAGGCTGTACAGTGGTTGTACTTCGGTTACCTCGGTGCTGTGAAGACTCAGAATGGTGCTGCGATGTCTGTAGGTCGTATCTCTACCTTCCTCGACATCTATATCCAGCGCGACTTGAACGAGGGTACTCTTACAGAGGATGAGGCTCAGGAGCTCATCGACCACTTGGTCATGAAGTTCCGTATGGTGAAGTTCGCCCGTATCCCTTCTTACAACGAGCTCTTTACTGGTGACCCTGTTTGGGCTACTCTCGAGGTAGGTGGTATGGGTCAGGATGGCCGCTCTATGGTTACAAAGAACGACTTCCGTTTCCTCCACACATTGGAGAACATGGGTCCTTCACCAGAACCAAACTTGACCGTACTCTATAGCTCTCGCTTGCCAAAGGCATTCAAGCACTACGCTTCTCTGATCTCTGTCAAGACAAGCTCTATCCAGTATGAGAACGACGATGTAATGCGCCCAGTTTGGGGTGACGACTATAGCATCTGCTGCTGTGTATCTGCTACACAGACTGGTAAGGAGATGCAGTTCTTCGGTGCACGTGCCAACTTGGCTAAGTGCTTGACCTATGCTGTTTCTGGCGGTGTTGATTCAAAGACACGTGAGCAGTGCGGTCCTAAGTATCGCGCCGTTGAGGGTGATGTTTTGACATACGAGGAGTTCATGCCACGTTTCATGGATATGATGGACTGGTTGGCTGGCGTTTATGTAAAGACATTGAACCTCATCCACTACATGCACGACAAGTACTTCTACGAGGCAGCAGAGTTGGCGCTCATCGATACAGATGTTCGTCGTACTTTCGCTACAGGTATCGCTGGTTTCAGCCACGTAGTTGACTCTATCTCAGCTATCAAGTATGCTAAGGTTAACATCATCCGTGATGAGACTGGTTTCCCTCTCAGCTTCAAGACCGAGGGCGATTTCCCACGTTACGGTAACGATGATGAGCGTGCTGATGAGATTGCAGTATGGTTGCTCAAGACCTTCATGAACATGATCAAGAAGCACCACACATACCGCAATTCTGAGCCTACTACATCTATCCTGACTATCACATCAAATGTAGTATATGGTAAGTTCACCAGCAACATGCCTGATGGTCGTCCAGCCGGTGCTCCTTTGGCTCCAGGTGCTAACCCATCTTACGGTGCAGAGAAGAACGGTCTTTTGGCTTCTTTGAACTCTGTAGCTAAGTTGCCATACGAGTATGCCCTCGATGGTATCTCTAATACTCAGACCATCAGTCCAGGTGCTCTCGGTCACAACGATGAGGAGCGTGCCCAGACATTGGTAGGTGTATTGGATGGTTACTTCAACCAGGGTTCTCACCACCTGAACGTGAACGTATTCGGTATCGACAAGCTCAAGGATGCTATGGAGCACCCAGAGAAGGAAGAGTACCAGAACTTCACCATCCGTGTAAGTGGTTACGCAGTTAAGTTCATCGACTTGACACGCGAGCAGCAGCTCGATGTAATCGCTCGTCAGGCTCACGAGAGACTCTAATCAATTAGAAGAATAAATATTGCCCGCTAGATTTTCTTTCCGGAGGATATTTAGCGGGCATTTTTAGCTTATTTAACTGCAAAATAGAACAAGGTATTGATTATTTTACTAATTTTGCGGTATGAATTTATCAAAGGATGGAAAAAGAACTTTATTTGCTGAAGCAAGTAAGTTCTGTTTGGATATAGCCAAGTTAGTTATTGGTGGTGTTCTTTTGGCGGGCATCATGAAGGAAGATATAGATAAAGTAACTCTTTATTTGCTAGGAGTTCTTATTGTCTTATTCTTTACTTTCTTAGGCTTCTTGTTTTTAATCATTTCTAAAAAGATAAAATAATTATGGGTGTATTTCTTTTTTTAGGTGTTATAGCCTTATTTATGAGTGTTTTTGCATTGTGGGGAGTATATGATCTTCGAAAGAATGCATAAAGGTTTTGTTCACAGCATAGAGAGCTTTGGTTCTGTAGATGGACCAGGCATCCGTTTTCTGATTTTTCTGCAGGGATGTCCGATGCGCTGCCAGTTCTGCCATAACCCGGATTCCTGGAAGACGGGAGTGGGAGAGGAATGGACAGCCGATGACCTTCTGGACAAGGCAGAGCGATTCAAGAGTTATTGGGGAGACAAGGGCGGTATTACCGTGAGCGGTGGAGAAGCTTTGATGCAGATAGACTTTCTCATTGAACTCTTCGAGAAAGCCCATCAGCGTGGCATCAATACCTGTCTCGATACATCTGCCCAGCCTTTCAGAAGAGAGGGAAAGATCTTTGAGAAATTCGAGCGTCTGATGGCTGTTACTGATACAGTTCTTCTGGATATCAAGCATATCAACGATGAAAAGCATCAGCAACTTACGCTTCATTCCAATAAGAACATACTCGATTGTGCCCGCTATCTCAGCGAGATTCACAAACCGGTATGGATCCGCCACGTCCTCATTCCGGGCATTACCGATCAGGATGAGTACCTGGAAGAGTTGAGAGACTTCCTCTCTACGCTCAGCAATATCCAGCGCATAGATGTATTGCCTTATCATACGATGGGCATCTACAAATATGAGAAGCTGGGAATCCCTTATCCGCTAGATGGCATAGAACCTCCTGGCAGAGAACGTGTGGCTCATGCCGAATCTATATTGCAGAAGGCATTATAGACCCGGCAGAGCGTACTACCATAGTTGGGCTTGCCTTGGGGGTAGGCTCAACTATGTTTTCTTTATGGGTTTCTACAGAACTGACCAGGCGTGCCTTGATGATAGGCTTGCAGATATAATCATTCACACCCATTTCATAGCAGTCATCGATGTTGTCCTTGTTGTTGAGCAGGGAAACAACAATGATTGCCATCTCCGATTTGTCGTAAGAAGCTCTGACGTACTTGATGACGTCCCAGCCGTTTACCTGAGGCATCATCAGGTCGAGCAGGATGATGTTGGGCTGGAAGCTATCTACCAGTTCGATAGCTTTAGCTCCACCATCCGCTTTCTGAATTTCAACGTCTAAGCCTTTCAGCATATCAGCAACTAATTATTGCAAATAGAACTAGTAACTACTCATGCCCATAGGGGTGCTGAGTAGTTACTGGCGGTAATGAAGTTGTGAAAAAGCCTAAAAATGGTTTTGTTTCTTGTGGTATCATATATGTTACAAAAGGGAATACGGAAGAGGGTGCTGTTTTTGGCATCTCTTTCGTTTTCTCCTTTTTGGTCTATTCTTCTTTGTTGGCAATGCCTATAGCCCATTCTGGAATTTCCTTCACGTATTCCTTGAATATTTTACCTTCTGTCATTCTGAAAAGAAGTTGAGCTTCTACGCCGTCAATTGAGTTGTCATATACGTATGTACGGTCGGCTAAAGAAGCGGCTAGTTTGCAGTTACCTATTGATTTGAAATATCGACTTATAATTTTTTTGATGGGTACATCGTGTCCACCTTTTAATACTCTTGCAGCAATACGAGATGCATTAATTGTAGGTGAAGAGGTGCCTACGAAAAAAAGCCGGATGAAGAATCCTTGCTCCTTAGCTCTGTGGATGAAATCGATTTTTTCTTCTGTGGACATAACGGTCTCGAAAATCATACTGTGCTTGTTTTGAAGGCATTCTTCTCTTTGTGCTTGGCAATATTGAGCTGCTTTTAAAACTGCATCTTGATTGTTCCAATCGCCAAAAATATTTTGGGCTACATTGTCGGGGTTAATGTAGAGCGAGTCTTCTAGCCATTCGTGTTGAAGAATGCGAGAGGTGATTGTCGTCTTCCCTGAACCATTAGGACCGGCAATAATTATTAAAACGGGTTTATGTGTATTATTTGCCATATAGGGTTTGATATTTATGAGCAGCTTGGTTGGAAGCTTCTCTTATCATGTTAATTACTTTTTTCTTTGTATCTTCGTGCTCTTCTCTGTATTGTACGGCTGCCTCATGCATAATCTGAGCCAGCATTTCATCTGTTGGTTCTTCCATGCTTGTCAGCCTATAGCTATTTAATTCTTTTTCTGAAATCATAATTCTAATATTTTAAAATATGGCGCAAATATACGATTATTTTCTGAAACGTGCAAGAAAATCCTGTTTTTTTAGTAAAACTTGCATAATAAGGCATATAAGACGTTTCAAAAGAGCCTTACTTGCTGTTCAAAAGAGCCTTACGTAACGTTCTATTAAGCCTAACGTAAACCTTAATTGAGGCTTATTTGGGTGGTAAGTAAGGCTCTATTGCAAGGTGTTTGAGGCTCTATTGCATGGCAATTGAGGCTCTTTTTGCAATCTTTTTGGGCTTTTTTGCAACCTTTCGGGTTTCTTTTGCGTCTAAGCATCAGAATATAGAAAAATTAAAATCGAAAGAGTATGAAAAGAATGAGTATTTGGGTTGCTTCGGTAGCTTTGTTTCTTGCCTCTATGGGCATCTGTTCCTGCAGTATGGGTTCTACTACCACTTCTGAAATGAGGGGAAGCCTGGAGTTTACGCAGGATGATTTGAGAGAGAAGCCTTTCAAGGCTATTGACGTGGATGTGGTTGCCAGTGTCTATTATACACAGAACGACGATGATGAATGCAGCGTGCGACTGGATTACTCTGCCATCAAGGATGCTGAGTTTGCTCAGAAACTTAAGGAGAAGCTCAAGGTGGTGTATCGAGACGGTGAGGTGAAGATCGGTCTGACGGGAAGACTCAAGGTGCCTGCCATGTGTAATTCTGAGAAGAATAGACTGAAGATTTATATCACCAGTCCTGATCTGGTGAAGATTACCCAGGAAGGGGTAGGGGCATTCTATGCCAAATCTGTCAACAGCGATCGCCTGGAAATCGATAACGAGGGCGTAGGCTCTGTCAGCATCAATAAGATTCTTGCCAACAGGCTGGATGTTACTAATGAGGGCGTAGGCTCCGTCAGCATCGATGATGCCAAGGGCGATGTGATGAAGATTGATAACGAAGGCGTTGGCTCCGTAAAGGTGGGCAATGTGGCTATGGGCGACCTGAAGGTGGATAACGAGGGTGTAGGCTCCGTAACGCTCGATTTCTTTAAGGGCGGAAATCTGAAGATCAACAACGATGGCGTGGGTAAGGTAAGCGCCAAGGTTGACTGCCAGGTATTGAATGTTGATCTGGATGGTGTTGGCGGCGTGCATCTGAGCGGTGTTACCGGCAAATATACCCGTCATAAGGACGGCGTTGGAAGCATTTCTGACGGAGGTCTGAAGGTCGGTAGATAATCGGGAAATTTTTTGAGAAAAAGCAACTTTTGCCCCCCGTTACATACTTGTTATATTTTTCTTTTATATATTTTCTTTTTATATATATATAATTAATATATAACGGGGTGCAAAAGTTGCCTGGATTTGGGCAAGAGACGCTCTTTTTTCTGAATCTCTTGCCTATATTTTCGGAGCTTTAGAAGTCCCACTTTACACCCAGGCAAGGGCGAACCTTTGCTCCATCGGTGCTGCCGAAGTTATTGGTGATTTCTACCTCACCACCCAGGCTCAGGTTCTCGCAGCCGAAGTGCTGACCTACATTGTACCACAACTGTGGCTCGGTGATGAATACTGTGTGGCGGGTCTTTGCCTTGCCGTCGCCATCTACGGTTCCGTGGGTTTCCCACCAGAAATCAGCGAAGCCGTCAAACTTCAATCCCTTTACTCCGAAGAGGTCGTTGCAGGTCCATACGGCTGTCAACTGCATCGGAACATTCTGGTCGGTCTTGCGGATGGTCTTATAGAGTACATCCAGGTTCAAGGTGTTCTTGTAGGTGGCATCGTGAATCAGATACTCCACACCGAAGAGCCAGGCATTGTTGATAGGGTAGTTCTTGGTGATACCGCCATTGTACTCTACATGCAGGCTCCAGTTCTTCATGCTGCTGTTCTGCCAGAAGTTCAAGGCACGTGAAATCTCGGTATAGGTGCCGCCCTGTGCTACGTTCGGACTGTTAGGGTCCATCTTGTCGTAGTTGAAGTCGTGGTCAACGAAGAAGTAGGTACTTCCCCATTTGTCCTGCTTGAACATCTCCAAAGTCAGGGTTACATACTTGCGGTCGGTACCGAAATCATAAAGAATCTGTGCGTTGGTCTGTGCAAGAGTCTTGCTTGCTGGAAGCAATGCCAATGCCATCAGCAGGAGGCTTTTTAATTTTCTCATAACAATGTTTTCTTGTTTTTGATGATGGAGTTTAAAATATGATTTGAAACAAAAAAATAAAATATGATACGGAATTAAAAAAGACTGCGAACATGATACCCGCAGTCTTTTTTGTATATATAAAATCGAATTGGTTTTTCCTTTGCTTAGTAAGCGAAGAGAGGATAATCCTTCATGGTCTCGTTTACCTTCTCACGAACGCGGGCGATGACCTTCTCATCCTCAGGTGAATTCAATACTTCCTCGATGAGTTCTGCGATGAGGTGCATCATATCCTCCTTGGCGCCACGGGTTGTCATGGCAGCTGTACCCAGGCGGATACCTGATGTCTGGAAGGCAGAACGTGAATCGAATGGAACCATGTTCTTGTTGACTGTGATGTCGGCTGCAACAAGCGCATTCTCAGCTACTTTACCAGTGAGGTCTGGATATTTACTTCTGAGGTCAACGAGCATAGAGTGGTTGTCTGTACCACCGCTTACGATGCCGAAACCACGACCGATGAGATCGTCGGCGAGAATGGCTGCGTTCTTTTTTACCTGCATGGCATACTCCTTCCAAGATGGCTGCAGGTTCTCATTGAAGGCAACAGCCTTGGCAGCGATGACGTGCTCCAGCGGACCGCCCTGCTGGCCAGGGAATACGGCAGAATTCAAGAGCATACTCATCTTCTTTACCTCGCCCTTCTTGGTTGTCAATCCCCATGGGTTGTCAAAATCCTTACCCATCAGAATGATACCGCCACGAGGACCACGGAGAGTCTTGTGGGTAGTAGAAGTAACGATGTGAGCGTACTTCAATGGGTTGTCGAGCAGACCGGCTGCAATCAGACCTGCAGGGTGAGCCATATCAATCATCAGGAGAGCACCCACCTCATCGGCAATCTTGCGCATGCGGGCATAATCCCACTCACGGCTGTAAGCACTACCACCACCGATAATCAGCTTAGGCTTGTGTTCCAGAGCCAGCTTCTCCATCTCGTCGTAATCCACGCGACCAGTCTCCTTGTTCAGGTTGTAGCCGATAGGATTGTAGAGAATACCAGAAGTATTGACGTGGCTACCATGAGAAAGGTGACCGCCGTGGTCGAGGTTCAATCCCATAAAAGTATCACCCGGTTTCAATACAGCGAGCAAAACTGCTGCATTAGCCTGAGCACCAGAGTGAGGCTGCACGTTGGCATACTCAGCACCAAAGACTTTCTTTACGCGTTCGATGGCAAGGTTCTCTACGATATCCACCACCTGGCATCCGCCGTAGTAGCGCTTGCCTGGCAGACCCTCTGCATACTTGTTGGTAAGGTAAGAACCCATAGCGTTCATCACCTCGTCACTCACGAAATTCTCAGAAGCAATCAGCTCCATGCCTTTCAGCTGACGCTGATGTTCTCTTTCGATTAAGTCGAAAATCTCTTGATCTTTAACCATTCTTATTTGTTTTATGTGATTGATGCTACTTGCAAAGCTCCACTTTGCCCAATTGCTGCTCCTTATCGCAGTAATGGCAGCGTACGATACCGAGTACCTTATCTACGGTGTGGAAGAGGGTCTGCATAGGCTCGTTGTTGGTGATGCACTTAGGGTTGTTGCACTTCACGATGCCCTTGAGTGTATCTGGAGTCTCTACGGTCTTCTTCTCCACGATCTCGTAGTCCTTGATGATACTCAGACCGATGTTAGGAGCCACCACGGAGAGGCGGTTGATTTCCTCATCGGTAAAGTACTTGTTGGCAACCTTGATGATGCCCTTCTTGCCGATCTTCTTGGAAGGCAAGTTGTAGCCGATGGTAACAGGAGTGTCCATCTTCTCCAACTGGAGCAGGTTGACTACCTGATAGGTCTTCTCGGCTGGTATATGGTCGATTACGGTACCGTTCTCGATAGCCGCAACTACTAATTGACTTTTATTGTTTCCCATCTGTCTATAAACTATAATCTATTAACTATAAACTACTCAATAATGGTCTTGTCATTCTTCACATCCTCCAGTGTGATACCGAGGCAGTGGCAGAAGATAGCCTCACGGGCGTAGAGACCATTCTGAGCCTGCTGGATGTAGTATGCATGTGGATCATCATCTACATCGTATGCAATCTCGTTGACACGTGGCAGCGGGTGCATGATCTTCATGTTCTCCTTTGCCTTGCAGAGCATGTCGCGCTTCAGGATATACACGTTCTTCACACGCTCGTATTCCATCAGGTCGCTGAAACGCTCCTTCTGTACACGGGTCATATAGAGAATGTCGGCGCCTGCAATCACATCCTCGTTGAAATCCTCGTGCTCCACGTACTTGATGTTGTGCTCCTTGCAGTAGAGTTTGTACTCCTCTGGCATGGCAAGCTCCTTAGGTGCGATGAAGTGGAAGGTAGGATTGAAGTGGCGCATAGCGGTGATAAGTGAGTGAACGGTGCGGCCATACTTGAGGTCACCCACAAGATAGATGTTCAAGTTCTCCAGGGTTCCCTGGGTCTTGAAGATAGAGTAGAGGTCGAGCAAGCACTGGGATGGATGCATGTGGGCACCATCACCGGCATTGACGATAGGCACTGGAGCTACCTCGCTGGCGTACTGGGCTGCACCCTCGATGAAGTGGCGCATGGTGATGACGTCGGCGTAGTTGCTCACCATCAGAATAGTGTCCTTCAGCGTTTCGCCCTTGGTAGTGCTGGATGTCTTGGCATCAGAGAAGCCGATGACACGTGCGCCAAGGCGATTGGCTGCTGTCTGGAAACTGAGTTGGGTACGAGTAGATGGTTCGAAGAAAAGAGTCGCTACGACCTTTCCCTTCAACAACTCCCTGTTGGGATGCTTTTCAAACTCTTGCGCCATTTCGAGGAGGTACATGATTTTCTCCTTCGAGAGGTCGGCAATCGTCACAAAATTATGTTTTTCCATACGAATTTTGATTGAATGTTCTGAAATCGCCCCCAAAGTTACACATAATTTCTGATTTATGTGCGATATTTCAAAACTTTTATGTAATTTTGCACAAATAAATGAAGAAATAGAGATGAGAAAACATTTTATCTATACATTATGGGGCATTTTTGCCACCTTTATCGTGTCGGCTATGCTCGCCTTCTTTGCCATCTGGAACGGATGGATCGGTTACATGCCAGACATCGAGGATCTGCAGAATCCTATCAGCAGATTCGCCACTCAGGTGTATTCGTCGGATGGAAAGGTGCTGGGTACATGGAACCTGAACAAGGAGAACCGTATCGTGATACCTTATAAGAAGATGTCACCTTATTTAATAAAGGCACTGGTTGCCACGGAGGATGAACGATTCTATGAGCATTCGGGCATCGACTTCCGTGCGCTCGGTCGTGCCATCGTGAAGCGTGGACTCCTGGGACAGACCAATGCCGGTGGTGGATCTACCATCACCCAGCAGCTTGCCAAGCAGCTCTATTCCGAAAAGGCATCGAGCACCCTGGAGCGACTGCTGCAGAAACCGATAGAGTGGGTCATCGCCATCAAGCTGGAGCGATACTATACCAAGCAGGAAATCCTGGCACTCTATCTCAACTACTTCGACTTCCTACACAATGCCGTGGGTATCAAGACGGCAGCGAATACCTATTTTGATAAGGAACCGAAGGATCTTACCCTCACCGAGGCGGCTACGCTCATCGGTCTCTGCAAGAACCCTTCGCTCTTCAACCCTGTACGCTATCCGGAGCGTGCCCGCGACAGAAGAAACGTGGTGCTCTCGCAGATGGTGAAGGCGGGCTATTTGGATCGTGCTGAATACAGCCAGTATTCGGCAGAACCGCTTACGCTCAACTTCCACCGTACCGACCATAAGGATGGTTCGGCTACCTATCTGCGCGAATATCTGCGCAAGTATCTGATGGCTACCCGTCCGGAAAGAAAGGATTATGCATCCTGGAACTATGCCCAGTTTGTTACCGATTCCATCCTCTGGAATACCGATCCTCTGTATGGATGGTGCAACAAGAACTTCAAGAAGGACGGTTCTCCATATAATGTGTATAGCGATGGTTTGAAGGTGTTTACCACCGTGGATAGCCGTATGCAGCGATACGCCGAAGAGGCTGTATATCAGCATGTGGCGCGCTACCTGCAACCAGCCTTCAGCAAGGAGGTTTCCCGCAAGCCAAGTTCACCATACAGCGACAAGCTGACACCAAAGCAGATCAAGGTTATCCTGAACCGCAGTGTTACCCAGTGCGAGCGCTACCGACAGATGAAGGAAGCGGGATGCTCGGCAGAAGAGATTCACGATACCTTCCGCAAGAAGATTCCGATGACTGTGTTTACCTATCATGGTGACATCGATACGCTGATGAGTCCGCTCGACTCCATCCGCTATTACAAGACCTTCCTGCGCAGCGGATTCATGAGTATGGATCCTAAGACGGGTGCCGTGAAGGCATACGTGGGTGGATTGGACTATACCCACTTCATGTATGATATGGTAAGCCTGGGAAGAAGACAGGTGGGTTCTACCATCAAGCCATTCCTCTACAGTCTGGCGATGGAGAACGGATTCTCGCCTTGCGATTTGGCGCCTAACCGTCAGCAGACCTATATGGTGGCTGGCAGACCATGGACGCCGCGCAATGCCAACCATTCGAGATACGGACAGATGGTTCCGCTGAGCTGGGGATTAGCACAGAGTAACAACTGGATCAGTGCCTATCTGATGAGTAAGCTGAACCCATCGCAGTTTGTCCAGCTGCTGCACGACTATGGAATCAACAACCCTGATATTCATGCCTCTCTGAGCTTGTGTCTCGGACCATGCGAGGTGAGCGTGAGCGAGATGGTAAGTGCCTATACCGCCTTTGCCAACCATGGTATCCGTACGGCTCCGATGTTTGTGAGCCGCATCGAGGATAACGAGGGTAACACCCTTGCTACCTTCCAGCCACGAATGAACGAGGTAATCAGTGCCGACAATGCCATGAAGATGCTCACCATGATGATGGGCGTAGTGGATAATGGTACGGCAGGAAGACTGCGCTACCGCTATAAGCTGGAGGGACAGATTGGTGCCAAGACGGGTACCACCAATAATAACAGCGACGGTTGGTTCATCGCCTTTACTCCGCAGCTGGTAAGTGGCTGCTGGGTAGGCGGTGAGGAGCGCGATATCCACTTCGATTCCATGAGTATGGGTCAGGGTGCTACCATGGCGCTGCCTATCTGGGCTATCTTCATGAAGAAGGTGTATGCCGATACCTCGCTGGGCTACAGTCCGGAGGTGAAGTTTGATATCCCTGCCGATTACAATCCATGCTATCATGTGGGCAGCGGTGGCGAGCAGGATGATTTCGAACAGGTGGACGCCATCGACGAAGTATTCGAATAATTCTTCGGGAAGTGCTCCTGATGCCGTCATCAAAAGGCTATCCGCCATTTTTGCACTCATTTCTTTTAAATAGTGCAAAAATGGCGGATGTTTTTTGCTTATCTCCATTATTTTTTGTATTTTTGCAAAGTTTTAGGGCTCTTGTAACACAAATGCGTGATGACGAGGAGGTTCCCAAACACTTGATAAAGAGAAAATAATAAAAAAACATTATAATGAACGTTTCATACAAATGGCTTAAAGAATACGTCGATTTCGACTTGACACCACAGGAGACTGCCGATGTGCTGACCTCTTGCGGACTCGAAGTGGACGCTTTGGAGGAAGTACAGTCTATCAAGGGTGGACTGAAAGGTCTTTACGTAGGTAAAGTGTTGACATGCGAGGCGCATCCTAACAGCGATCACCTCCACGTAACAACCGTTGACTTGGGCAAGGGCGAGCCACAGCAGATTGTCTGCGGTGCTCCTAATGTTGCTGCAGGTCAGAAGGTAATCGTTGCCGACCTGGGCTGCGTGCTCTATGACGGCGACCAGAGTTTTACCATCAAGAAGAGCAAGCTCCGCGGTGTAGAGAGCTTGGGTATGATCTGTGCTGAGGATGAGATTGGCGTGGGTACATCTCACGACGGTATCATCGTGCTCCCAGAGGATGCTCCTGTAGGTCAGCCTGCTGCCGAGTACTATCACCTGGAGAGCGACTGGCTCATCGAGATTGATATCACTGCCAACCGTGCCGATGCACTCGGTCATTGGGGTGTAGCCCGCGACCTCTATGCCTGGTTGAAGCAGAACGGTTATGAAACCAGTCTGCATCGCCCATCTTGCGATGAGTTCGTAGTGGATAACGAGGATCTTCCTATCAATGTAGAGATTGAGAACACCGAGGCTTGCAAGCGCTATGCCTGTGTAAGCATCACCGACTGCGAGGTGAAGGAGAGTCCTAAGTGGTTGCAGGATAAGCTGAACATCATCGGCTTGCGACCAATCAACAATATCGTGGATATCACCAACTACATCATGATGGCATACGGTCAGCCATTGCACTGCTTCGATGCAGATATGGTTACCGGTCATAAGATTGTAGTCCGCACCCAGCCAGAGGGCACCAAGTTCATCACTCTCGATGGCGAGGAGCATACCCTGGGTGAGCACGACCTGAGCATCTGCAATGCTGAGGAGCCAATGTGTATCGCCGGTATCTTCGGCGGTAAGGGTTCCGGTACTTACGAGACCACCAAGAGCGTGGTTCTGGAGAGTGCTTACTTCCACCCAACATGGATTCGCAAGAGCGCTCGCCGTCACGGTTTGAGCACAGATGCCAGCTACCGTTTTGAGCGTGGCGTAGATCCAAACGGACAGATCTATGCATTGAAGCAGGCTGCTATCCTCTGCAAGCAGTTGGCTGGCGGCAAGATTTCCATGCAGATCAAGGATGTATATCCAGAGCCAATGCAGGATTTCCCAGTTCGCCTGAACTATGAGTATGCGCATCGCCTCATCGGTAAGGAGATTGGTGCTGACACCATCAAGAGCATCGCTACTTCTCTCGAGATGAAGATCGTGAAGGAAGATGCTGAGGGCATCGACCTCCTGGTTCCTGCTTATCGTGTAGATGTTCAGCGTCCTTGCGACGTGGTTGAGGATATCCTCCGTATCTACGGATATAATAATGTGGAGATTCCAACCCAGTTGAAGAGTTCTTTGACTGTTCAGGGCGATGAGGACAAGGCTTATCACAGCCAGAACCTCGTGGCAGAGCAGTTGGTAGGCGAGGGCTTCATGGAGATTCTCAACAACTCTCTGACCAAGACCAGCTACTATACCGACCTGGAGCTGAACAAGTATCCGATGGAGAACGTAGTGAAGGTGATGAACCCATTGAGTGCTGATCTCGGCGTAATGCGCCAGACCATGCTCTTCGGCGGTTTGGAGAGCGTAGCCCGCAACATCAACCACAAGAGCCAGAACCTGAAGTTCTTCGAGGTGGGTAACACCTATATATATAATAAGGAGAAGTGGAGCGAGGAGAGTCCTATCAAGGCTTACTCTCAGGAGGCTCACATGTCACTCTTCATCACCGGTAAGCGCGTAGAGGGCAATTGGGCTCATGCAGATGAGCAGAGCAGCATCTACGAGTTGAAGGCTGTGGTAGAGAATATCCTCCGCCGTGTAGGTATGCCACAGAATAATCTCGTAATCAAGCACAGCGACAACAATATCTTTGCCAAGGGTGTGAACTACGAGACCCGTGCCGGCAAGGTATTGGTAGAGATGGGTATCCTGAGCCACAAGCTGAAGAAGGCATTCGATATTGAGCAGGATGTATTCTATGCTGATGTTCACTGGGATAACCTGATGAAGACCGTGAAGAAGGTGAACCTTACTTACACAGATATCAGCAAGTATCCATCTGTGAGCCGCGACCTTGCGCTGCTCGTAGATAAGAACGTAGAGTTTGCCCAGATTGAGCAGATTGCCCATCAGACCGAGAAGAAGCTCCTGAAGAGCGTGGTACTCTTCGACGTATATGAGGGTAAGAACCTGCCAGAGGGCAAGAAGAGTTATGCCGTAAACTTCATCCTCCAGGATGAGGAGAAGACATTGAATGACAAGCAGATTGATGCTATCATGAAGAAGCTCATTGCCAACCTCACAGGTAAGCTCAATGCAGAGTTAAGATAATATTATATTTAAAAAACGATAAACATTTAAAATTTTATTCCAATGGGAAGAGCATTTGAATATCGTAAAGCTACAAAGCTGAAAAGATGGGGCCACATGGCCAAGACATTTACTAAGTTGGGTAAGCAGATTGCTATTGCAGTAAAGGCTGGCGGTCCAGAGCCAGAGAACAACCCAACCTTGCGTGCTATCATCGCTAACTGTAAGCGTGAGAACATGCCTAAGGACAACATCGCTCGTGCCATCAAGAACGCTTGTGGCAAGGATACCAGCGATTACAAGGAGGTGACATACGAGGGATATGGCCCTCACGGAGTTGCTGTCTTCGTTGATACATTGACAGATAACACAACCCGTACTGTGGCTGACGTTCGTTCTATCTTCAACAAGTTCAGCGGTAACTTGGGTACAACAGGTTCTTTGTCTTTCCTCTTCGACCACAAGGCTGTGTTCACATTCAAGAAGAAGGAAGGTCTGGATATGGACGAGATGATTCTCGACCTGATTGACTACGGCGTAGAGGACGAGTTCGATGAGGATGAGGAAGCAGGCGAAATCACAATCTACGGTGCTCCTACAAGCTTCGGCGAGATTCAGAAGCACCTGGAGGCTGAGGGCTTCGAGGTAACTGGTGCTGAGTTCACCTACATTCCTAACGATTTGAAGGAGGTTACTGCTGAGGAGCGCGAGACTATCGACAAGATGGTTGAGAAGTTGGAGGAGTTTGACGATGTTCAGACTGTTTACACCAACATGAAGCCAGAGATTCCTGCAGACGCAGAATAATTATGTTGCAGCAAGAGAAACAGGATAAGTTGACCAAGGTTACTTATCAGACTCATGGTACCTGCTCTAAGTACATCTGTATCAGTGTTGATGAGGATGGAAAAGTGCAGGATGCCCAGTTCATCGGCGGTTGCGATGGCAACACCAAGGGCGTTTGTGCCTTGATTCAGGGTATGAAGGCAAAGGAAGTCATCGCCCGACTGAAGGGTATCACTTGTGGCAATAAGCCTACAAGCTGTCCAGACCAGCTGGCGACAGCCTTGCAGGAAATGGGATATTAATACAATAAAGAGGGTGTGTCATCAATCCATGACACACCCTCTTTTCTAATACTTGAAGACATCATCCAGCAAGATTTCCTTCGGATTCTTAGCCGAATAATAAACGAAGCGGAAGGTGAAGTGGGCATCCTTGTAAATCTTCAGACCAGGGTTGTTGTCCAATGCCTCTTTCTGAAGCTTGTGGAGCTTATCCTTGTTGGCATCAATCGCCTTCTTGTTGTCCGCTTTGTTGCGAAGAGTCATGTAATAAGAGAACACGCGGGTGTTCTTGTCAAACACGGCACTATCTGTTCTGCTGTCATTTACGTATGGGGTAGGGCAGTATTTCTCTGTGTATTCCTTAGCCTCACGAACCGCCTTATCTTCCAGACTTTCAGTGCAAGATACGACCAAACTAGCCAAAAATAGGCTATAAATAGCTTTTTTCATCATTATTATATAATTTTTTTGCAAAGATACGAAAAAAATACTATCTTTGCACTCCAAAGAGAGAAAAATTGTATGGAGAATATAAATAAGATAAGAAATTTCTGCATTATTGCACATATTGACCATGGTAAAAGTACCTTGGCAGACCGATTGTTAGAGAAGACCCAGACCATCAAGATTACTGAGGGTCAGATGCTTGATGATATGGACCTGGAGAGAGAGCGTGGTATCACCATCAAGAGCCATGCCATCCAGATGGAATACAAGGCAAAGGATGGAGATACTTACATCCTCAACCTCATCGATACTCCGGGACACGTCGATTTCTCTTATGAGGTTTCTCGTTCCATCGCAGCGTGCGAGGGAGCGCTCTTGGTCGTAGATGCCACCCAGGGTGTCCAGGCCCAGACTATCTCTAACCTCTATATGGCTATTGAGCATGATCTGGAGATTATTCCGGTCATCAACAAGATAGATATGCCTTCGGCTATGCCGGAGGAAGTGGAAGATGAGATTGTGGATCTCATCGGTTGCAAGCACGAGGATATCCTCCGTGCATCCGGTAAGACCGGCGAGGGTGTAGAAGATGTTCTGGAAGCGGTGGTTAACCGTGTTCCGGCTCCTAAGGGAGATGACAAGGCTCCACTTCAGGCTTTGATTTTCGACTCTGTATTCAACTCATTCCGTGGTATCATCGCTTACTTCAAGATTGAGAACGGTGTGATCCGTAAGGGCGACAAGGTGAAGTTCTTCAACACCGGTATGGAATACGATGCTGATGAGATTGGCGTACTGAAGATGGATATGATTCCCCGCAAGGAATTGGGTGCCGGTGAGGTAGGTTACATCATCTCGGGTATCAAGAATGCTACCGAGGTAAAGGTGGGTGATACCATTACCCACATCGCACGTCCTTGTGAAAAGGCGATTGCAGGATTCCAGGAAGTGAAGCCGATGGTATTTGCCGGCGTTTATCCTATCGATCCTAGCGATTACGAGAATCTGCGTGCCTCATTGGAGAAGCTGCAGCTTAACGATGCTTCGCTTACCTTCTCTCCTGAGAGTTCGGTTGCCTTGGGCTTCGGTTTCCGATGTGGATTCCTCGGTCTGCTCCACATGGAGATTGTACAGGAGCGTCTGGACCGTGAGTTCAACATGGATGTCATCACCACCGTTCCAAACGTATCCTATATGGTATATGACAAGCAAGGTGGTGTAAAAGAGGTACATAACCCATCGGGACTGCCTGATCCAACGCTCATCGACCATATTGAGGAGCCATATATCCGAGCTACCATCATCACAGCTACCAATTATATTGGTCCTATCATGAAGCTCTGTCTGGATAAGCGTGGTGAGCTTATCAATCAGGAATATGTGAGTGGCAACCGTGTGGAGCTGCATTTCATGCTGCCGTTGGGCGAGATTGTGATCGATTTCTACGATAAGCTGAAGAGTATTTCCAAGGGATATGCTTCGTTCGACTATCATATCGATTCCTTCCGTCATTCCGACCTGGTGAAGCTTGATATCCTCTTGAACGGAGAGCCGGTGGATGCCCTGAGTACTTTGACCCATCGCGACAACTCAGTGAGCTTCGGTCGCAGAATGTGCGAGAAGCTGAAGGATCTGATTCCACGTCAGCAGTTTGATATTGCTATTCAGGCTGCTATCGGTGCGAAAATCGTAGCCCGTGAAACTGTAAAGCAGGTGCGCAAGGATGTTACTGCCAAGTGTTATGGTGGTGACGTGAGCCGTAAGCGTAAGTTGCTGGAGAAGCAGAAGAAGGGTAAGAAACGTATGAAGCAGATTGGTAACGTAGAGGTGCCTCAGAAGGCATTCCTTGCGGTGCTGAAGCTTTACTAAGAGATTCGACGATATAAATTTTAATAATAGGAGGAACTTGAATTATGAGTGATTTTAAGGTTATCACCCCTAAACGCGACATAGCCAGAGAGCTTGCCCGTAGGTATAGTACGATGACTCATGACGAGTTGGATATACTGGAATCAATCCTGGAGCCAATCAAGTATGGCAAGGGCGAGAAGATTCTGGTAGAGGGTGAAGTGTGTAGAAACATTTCTTACATAGAGAAGGGATTGGTGCGCCAATTCTATACCAAGTATGATAAGGAGGTAACAGAACACTTAGGTGTTGACCATTCTATCTTCATGTGTATTGAGAGTCTTTTCAAGGAAACCCCTTCCTACCTCCAGGTTGAGGCTTTGGAGCCTACCTTGGTATATGCTTTGCCGAAGGCGAAGCTCGAGGCGGCTGCCATTAGAAATGTAAACATCCAGATGCTTTACCGTAAGATTCTGGAAGAGAGTTTGATTCAGTCACAGGTACATGCCGACCTGATGCGATTCGAAACTGCGCCTAATAAGTATAAGCGTTTGTGCGAGTTGAATCCGCAAGTGGTGCTCCGTGCTCCGCTTACGTATATCGCAAACTATCTGCAGATGACTCCTGAGACACTGTCTCGCATCCGATCAAACACTTTATTGTAATTATGATCATAAAAAAATGGTGTAACTTCTTTTTTGAAGCTACACCATTTTTTGGTATTTGTATCTCTTTTATTCCTTTATCAGGAGTTTTCTTGTTATTCAGCTGTATAGAGGAATCGCTTGATACTCTTCTTAGGAGTCTTTTCAAACTCTTCTTCGTAGATGCGAATCTCGCTTACCTTGCTGTAGGTTGGAACCATTGTATTGAGCTCCTGGCGGTTCTGCTCCATAATCTCTTCCAGTTCGCTTCTGCCCAGGTTCAGAGACTGAGCCTCGTCGAAGTCAGGATGTACCAGAGCCACCAGCTTGTCGCCCTTCTGAACTACCACGCTCTCAGCAACGAGGGCGAGGGAATTGAGCTTATCCTCGATTTCCTCAGGATAGATATTCTGACCGCTGGCGCCGAGCAGCATGTTCTTGCTGCGTCCCTTGATGAATACATTACCATCTCCATCCATGGTTCCGAGGTCGCCGGAATGATACCATCCGTTCTCATCGATGGTCTGCTTGGTAGCCTCCTCATTCTTGTAGTAACCCAGCATCACGTTAGGACCCTTGGCAAGGATTTCGCCTGGTACGTTCTCCGGATCCGGACTGTCGATGCGAACCATCATGTGGAGCGCAGCCTTACCGCAAGAGCCTGGAACGAAGTTCTTGTAATCCTCATAGCAGATGATAGGTGCACATTCTGTGGCACCATAACCCACTGTATATTTGAAGCCCACGCCGTGGAGGAATCTTTCTACTTCCTGGTTGAATGCAGCACCGCCGATAATCACCTCGTAGAAGTTGCCACCGAAGGCATTGGTAACCTGGTCGCAGATCTTCTCTTTCACCTTCTTGCTGATGACTGGCATGTGGAGGAGCATGCGCATACGGTTGTTCTGAATCTTAGGGAATACCTTCTTGCGGATGATCTTCTCGATAACCAGAGGCACAGCAATGATAACTGCTGGCTTGATGCGTCCGAATGCCTCGGCGATGATGGCTGGGCTAGGGATGCGGGTGAGATAGTAAATATGGCAACCCTTGATGAATTCGAAGATAAACTCGAACGCCATACCATACATGTGAGCCATCGGCAGGATACTGATGACAGAATCGCCTGGCTTGATCTTCTTGCCCAATACATTCTCTGCAAAGTCGGCATTGCCCCACAGCGCACGGTATGGAATCATCACACCCTTGGAGAAACCGGTAGTTCCACTGGTGTAGTTGATCATAGCCAACTCTTCAGGATCCTGGTCGATATAATAGTTGACGTGGTTCTTGCGGAAGTACTTAGGGTACTTGATACCGAACATCTCGTTGAGGTGCTCGCGGGCATAAGTCAACTTGTCGGTACGTGAAACCACGAGTGAGTAATCAGGAATGTAGATGATACCTTCCAGACCCGGCATCTTGGTTGCATCTATCTGTGTCGCAACAACGTCGCCCACGAAGAGCAGCTTGGCGTCGCTGTGGTTCACGATATTGTGAATCTGTTCTGGCATGAACTCATGCAGGATAGGTACAGCGATGGCACCATAGGTCAGGGTAGCGAGGAAAGCCACTGCCCAATTGGCACTGTTTCTACCGCAAAGAGCAATCTTGTCGCCCTTTACTACGCCGGAGTTCTCAAACATGATGTGCAGCTTCTCGATTTTGCGTGCTACATCGTGATACTGCAAGGTAGCTCCCTTGTAGTCGGTCAAGGCATCCATATCCCAATGGTCTATGATGCTCTGCTGGATAAGTGCGTTAAAGCTAGGAATTTCCATATTCTTATTATTTAACGATTTTCTAAGTTCATATTTTTCTCGTACTTGTAGTCTCTTTCTTGAGACCAAGTTTTATGCCATGTCTTATATCACGTCCTGGTAGAGGTAACGCTTGATAGACTTCTTGGCTGTCTTTTCAAATTCGGTGTCGTGCAGCTGGATGCGTGATATCTTCGCAAAGCTAGGCATCTGCCTATTCAGTTCCTTTCGGTTCTGCTCCATGATGTTGGCGAGGTCTTCGTCTGAGAATCCCAGTTCCTTGCTCTCTTCCATCTCCGGATGAACGAGTGCCACGAGCTTATCATCCTTCTGCAGCACGATGCTCTCGTTGACCATAGCCATGGAGTTGAGCTTGTCCTCAATCTCTTCCGGATAGATGTTCTGTCCGTTAGGACCGAGCAGCATGTTCTTGCTTCTTCCTCTTACGAAGAAATGTCCGTCGGCATCCATTGTAGCCAGGTCGCCGGTATGGAACCATCCGTCTTCATCAATCACGGCATCGGTAGCCTCCTGATTCTTATAGTAACCCTTCATCACATTGATGCCGCGGCAAACCAGTTCGCCAGCCACGTTTTCCGGGTCATCGCTCAATACCTTTACCTCCATGTGCTTTACGGCAACACCGCAGCTACCTGCCACATAATTGTCCTGATGGGCGAAGGTGATGAGCGGAGCTGTTTCCGTAGTACCATAACCCATGGCGATAGGGAAGCCGATGCTGATGAAGAAGTTCTCTATCTCCTTGTTGAGTGGAGCGCCACCCACAACCACCTCGTAAGGATGCTCGCCGAACTTGCGCAATACAAATTCGCGAACCTTCTCCTTGATGCGCTTGTTGATGACAGGCATGTTCATCAGCAGACGGGCACGGTTGGTCTGGATATGTGGGAACACTTCTTTTCTCACGATCTTATCTACCACGAGTGGTACGGCAAAGATGATGTCTGGCTTGATTTCTGCCAGCGCCTCAGAGATGAGCGTAGGGCTCGGAAGGCGGGTGAGGAAGAAGATGTGGTTACCCATTGCCATATTGTAGATGAACTCGGTCATGAGTCCATACATGTGAGCCATCGGAAGGGTAGAGAGGATGTTGCTGTTCTTGCCGATCTTCGGACTTACCGTATCCATCAGGTAATCGAGATTACCCCAGAGGGCTCTGTATGGCAACATCACACCCTTGGAGAAACCTGTGGTTCCGCTGGTGTAGTTGATCATCGCCAATTCTTCCGGATCATCCACATGATATTTCACATGCTCAGGGCGGAAGTACTTGGGATATTTATGACCAAACATGGCGTTGAGATTCTCGCGGGCATAGGTCAGTTTCTCTGAACGGGAAATGACGAGCGAATTATCCGGCAGATAGATGATACCTTCCAGTGTAGGCATCTCATCGGGAGTAATCTCTGTAGCCACCACATCACCCACAAACAGGAGCTTGCTCTCGCTATGGTTCACGATGTTGTGGATCTGCTCTGGTTTGAATTCGTTCTGTATAGGCACGACGATTGCACCATAGGTGATAATAGCCAGGAAAGCTACTGCCCACTGGCTACTATTTCTACCGCAGACGGCAATCTTGTCGCCCTTCTTCACATCGCTGTTTTCAAACAGAATGTGCAGCTTCTCTATCTTTCTTGCAACATCGTGGTACTGGAGTGTAGCGCCCTTGTAATCGGTGAGCGCATCCAAGTGCCAATTCTTGATGATGCTTCTCTCAATATACGAGTTAAAACTTGGTATTGAATTCATTGCACAATTTACAAAATTTTGTGCAAAGGTACAGAAAATACTGCACACCGCAAAATAAAATGTGCATTATTTTATAGATTAGCGTAAAATATTTTAGAAACTAGGTAAAAATATATAGTTTTATCCCATTATTGCCATTTACTAGTGACAATAATGGGATAATTATCCTATTCGTATCTCATCGATTTGGCTGGATGGATATGAGAGATGAGGTAACTTGGCGCTACCAGCATGAAGATGCTGATGAGGAGGGTGGCTATGTTCAGTGCCACGATGAAGAGCCAGTTGAATTCTACCGGTACCATACTTACGTAGTAAGTCTGGGCATCGAGCTTCACCATTCCCGTGAAATGCTGCAGGGCAAGAAGTCCCAGTCCGATGATATTGCCCAGTAACATTCCCTTGCCGATGATGAATACGGCAAACCAGAGGAAGGTGTGACGGATGGTCTTGTTGCGTGCACCCAGAGCTTTCATCACTCCAATCATCGAGGTTCGCTCCAGGATGATGATGAGCAATCCGCTGATCATCGTTACGCCTGCCACGATGAGCATCAGTCCCAGGATAATCCATACATTCAGGTCCATCAGGCTGAGCCATTGGAAGATGTTCGGGTTCAGCTCCTTGATGGTAGCGCTGCTGTAGGTTTCTCCGTAATGATCTACGGTACGGTTCACCTTATTTATAATATAGTCTTCCGTCTCGTTGAGCTTGTCGAAGTCCTTCACGGTCAGTTCGGCACCGCTTGCCTGGTCATCTTCCCATCCATTCAGCTTCACGGCTGTATAGAGGTCGGTATAGACCATCAGTTCATCATACTTCTTGAGATTGGTCTCGTAGATACCCTTGATTGTGAACCGGCGCATTCTCACGCCCTGGTTGTCGATGAAGTAGGCGAAGATGCGCTCGCCGTTCTTCAGCTTCAACTTGTCTGCCATCAGCTTGGAAATCAGAATCTGATTATGGCTGGCTTTGTCATCAAACTTCGGTATGCTTCCTTCCACCATGTTCTGATGGATGAAGGTAGAATCGAAGTCCGGTCCCACACCCTTGAGCACCACGCCCAGGAAATCGTTGTCGGTCTTGAGGATTCCTTCTTTCATGGCAAAGCGCTGCACATGTTTCACGCCCGGAATCTTCTGGAGTACCTTCACCATCGAGTCGTTCATCACCACCGGATACTGGTTCTGCTGCTGCAGGGTCATGAAGTCGGCCACCTGGATATGGCTTCCGAAGCCAATCACCTTGTCGCGGATGGTGTGCTTGAATCCCAGCACCACGCATACCGACATGATCATGATGGCGAGTCCGATGGCAACACCGGCTGTGGCAATATGAATAGCAGGGCGAGAAACTTTACGTTTGTCGCCCTGATCACTATATAATCTCTTTGCTATAAACAGAGGAAAATTCATATTTACATTGAACTTTGAACATTGAACTTTGAACTTTATGATTAGCTTAGACTATTGAATTGGCTTTCCCTTCGGACGCCGAACGTTGTTTCTTCACTCTTCACTCTTCGTTCTTCACTTCCTTATAGTCCTTCATCCTCCACTCTTCCCGGGTAAGCTTCGAGTGCCTTGGCAAGAACAATCAATGCGCGGTTCAAGTCGTCCTTCTTCAAGACGTATGCCATACGCACCTGGTTGCGGCCGGCACCAGGAGTGGTGTAGAAACCTGAGGCTGGAGCCATCATCACGGTCTCGCCCTCATATTCAAACTCTTCCAGACACCAGCGGCAGAACTTGTCTGAGTCGTCGATAGGCAACTTGGCTACGGTATAGAAGGCACCCATTGGGATAGGAGAATAAACGCCCGGAATACGGTTGAGACCGTCGATCAGACACTTACGTCGATCTACGTACTCATCATATACGTCGCGATAGTACTCCTCAGGTGCATCGAGTGAAGCCTCGGCAACAATCTGACCAATCAGTGGAGGAGAGAGGCGAGCCTGACAGAACTTCATCACAGCCTTGCGAATCTCTGCATTCTTGGTAATCAGGGCACCCACACGGATACCACACTCGCTGTATCGCTTGGATACAGAGTCGATGAGCACGGTATTCTGCTCGATACCCTCCAGGTGCATCGCACTGATGTAAGGGCTTCCGGTGTAGATATACTCGCGGTAAACCTCATCCGAGAAGAGGTAGAGATCGTACTTCTTCACCAGGTCGCGAATCTGGTTCATCTCTCTGCGGGTATAGAGATAGCCGGTAGGGTTGTTCGGGTTACAGATCAGGATGGCACGGGTGCGCTCATTGATGAGTTCCTCAAACTTCTCCACCTTAGGCAGGGAGAAACCTTCCTCGATGGTAGTGGCGATGGTGCGGATCTTGGCACCCGCCGAGATGGCGAACGCCATATAGTTGGCATAGGCAGGTTCTGGCACGATGATCTCGTCTCCAGGGTTCAAGCAACTCATGAAAGAGAAGAGCACAGCCTCAGAACCTCCCGATGTGATGATGATGTCATCCGGAGTAACGTTGATATTGAATTTCTTGTAATAATCTACTAGCTTCTCACGATAACTGAGATAGCCCTGACTTGGAGAATACTCCAAGATGGTGCGGTCGATGTGTTTCAGCGCATCGAGACCACACTGTGGAGTAGGCAGATCAGGCTGACCGATATTGAGGTGATATACCTTTACTCCACGTTTCTTTGCTGCGGCAGCCAGTGGAGCCAACTTCCTGATAGGTGACTCTGGCATTTCAAGACCGCGTACAGATATTTCTGGCATCTTTTCTAAATAATTCTTTCTGTTATTAACCCTAGCAAGCTGTTTCCCTTCCAGGCCCGGTACTTACCCAGCCGTATCAGATGAAACAATATCTCGCAAATCGTCTGCAAAGATAAGCAATTTCATTGAAAATACGTAATAGATTGGGTTAAAAATTGATTTTTTAGTAAAAAACTCTTTATTCTGTTGCTCTTCTCCATTCTTTTTTATAACTTTGCATCATCTTTCAGCGCTTTCGCCCTGCCTATAATATAATAAGGTAGAAAGGGGAGAGGTAGTCTGGAAAAGGATAATAAAACAAAGATTTTAAACATTAGTAAAAGGAAAAGAAATTATGAGAAGTAGAACAAGCACTTGGTTTGAGACAAAGGTTAAATATCAGAAGACGATGGAGGATGGTTCAGAAAAGGTGGTTTCTGAAGCATACGTAGTTGATGCCCTGAGTTTCACCGAGGCAGAGAGCGCTATTATCGACGAGATGTCTGTCTATGTAAGCGGCGAGTTGAAGGTCAGCGGCATCGGTAAGGCTTGCTATGGAGAAATCTTCTTCAGCGATATTGATGATGATGACAAGTGGTACAAGGCTAAGCTCCAGTTCATCACCATCGATGAAAAGACTGACAAGGAGAAGCGTTCTAACGTTACATATCTCGTACAGGCTAAGTCTTTGGCTCGTGCACTCCGCTATATCGACGAGGTGATGGGCAAGACTATGATCGACTATGATGTAGTAGGCTTGAACGAGACCAAGCTGATGGATGTTTTCGAGCACCACGCTCCTGGCGACAAGAAGGAGGAGAAGAACGACGTACCTGAGTACGAGCAGCAGAATCAGTAAAGAAAGGGAGGAAGAACTATGTATGATGTAAAAGGAAATCTTCATGAAGTGTTGGGCAGCTTGCCTGCAGGGGTTAGCCTTGTAGCCATCAGCAAGTTTCATCCCAACGAGTTTATTGAGGCGGCGTACGCCGAGGGGCAGCGCATCTTTGGCGAGAGCCATGAGCAGGAACTCGCCAAGAAGGTGGCTTCCCTGCCTAAGGATATCCAGTGGCACTTCATCGGTCATCTGCAGACCAACAAGGTGAAGTATATTGCTCCTTATATCTCCATGATTGAGTCGGTGGATAGCCTGAAGCTCCTGAAGGAGATTAATAAGCAGGCTGCCAAGCACGACCGCGTGGTGAAGGTGTTGCTGGAACTGCATATCGCCGAGGAAGATACCAAGTCGGGGCTTTCTATCGATGCTTGCCGTGAACTCCTGGAGTCTGGCGAGTGGAGAGAGATGCCTCATGTGCAGATATGCGGCTTGATGATGATGGCATCGAATACCGATGATGAACAGCAGATTGCCTCTGAATTTGATGAGGCAGCCAAGTTCTTCGATGAGGTAAAGGCAAAGTATTTCGCCGATGATGATGCCTTCTGCGAGCGAAGCTGGGGTATGAGCCACGACTATCATATCGCTGTCAAGCACGGCAGTACGATGGTGCGTGTGGGTACTACCATCTTCGGTCCTAGAATCTATTAAGTATAAAAGGAAATAATAAATCCCTAGACGATAGCTGATATCGCCTAGGGATTTTTGTTTTGTTCCTAATGGGAATTGTTCTTATCCTTAATGATATTTGTTCTTATCCTTAATGATAATCTATGTTCATAACTGTTGAACACACGTTCAACGACGCTGAACCTAACTTTCTATTCATAGTATAAGCTTTTTCCTCTTAGTATATTACCTTCTTTCCTTTATTGGTGATGTAAAGATGTCCCTTAAGAGGAGTGGCAATCTTCCTGCCTTCCAGATCAAAGTATTCGGTAGGGGTAGAGGTCGCATCCTTATCAATAAGAGTGTTCTCGATACCCGTAGCCTTGAAATCCTTGAGGTAGTCGAAGCTGATGATGCCGGTAGTCTCATCCTTTGCGATGTTGTAGAGTGGGCGGGTGGCCATCGTGCTCCAGTTGAACTTCACTTCAGTCAGACTGTTGATGTCGCTTCCATCCTTTCCTATTTTATAGGCAGGGAATGGGTCGTTCTGGCAGCTCTCCCAATATTGATCTGCAGTATATTTGTTGTTACCGATATTTGCCTGGTTGATGACCAGACCATCTGCAGGAACAATCGTTACTCTAGGAATACCTACGGTATTGTTTGGGCTGTCCATGAGGTGTACTTCATCAATATCGCTGTAATCGATGCGCCATACCAGCAAGCCATATCCTGGAAGCGCCCTGTACCAGCCTTCGTTTCTGATGTTTTGGAGGAGGAGGAATTCTCCCTTGGCTCTTTCCATCAACTCCTTCTTTTCCTGAACAGTTGGGTTGGTTGTAGGGTAATTCTCGTTGATGCGGAAATTATCTTCGTTCACATCAGCCTCTATCTGGTAGGATTTTGATGCCTGGTCGTATGGTTCCAGGGTGAGTTGCTGCGCCTGGGTATTATCAAGCGTGGTAGGGGTAGCCCATCCCATCAGCATCTTCTGCCATGGTGAATAAGGGGTAGGGCGGTAGCCGTTGTCTGTATATTCGCCTGCATCCATCACATCCCAGAACTCTGGTGACTGGTTGTCGGCATCCTTATACTCGGTATCATAATGATCTGGTAAGCCCATGGTATGAGAGAACTCGTGGCAGAAGAGTCCGATGCCATTGATGGAAGGAATTTTTGAATCAGGCGAACCGTTCAACTCGTTGTTGAGACCAAAGCGGCTAACTTTGTAACCATTGTATATCAGGTATTCTTGTGGGGAGAGCTTGTTCCCTTTTTTATCATATTTTAAAAAAGTGCCGTGACCTGATTTGGGCCAGAGATAGTCATCGGAATTTCCGGCAATACTCTGCGAATAGCCTGCGTATATGATATAAACCAAATCTACCAACTTGTCCCCATTGGAATCATATTTAGAAAAATCAACCTTGTCGGCAACCTGAGCACAAGCTTCGCTAATCATCTGCGGGAAATTCTTATCTTTATCATCTTTATCATCTGCTCCATAGTATGCAGATTTCTGACTGACAGTAACTGGACCTACGATGTCGAACTGTGGGGTGAATTTGCCCATGCTGCATTCCTTGAAATACTCCTTTACCGAACCGTAGTTGACATCTTCCTGGTTAAATACCTTAGCATCCTGGCTAGGTACTGCTGTGCCGAAATCAGCATTGAGGTAATGGTTGAAGGTGGCAACGGGGTCGCTGCTCTTGAACTTCACATCCTGAAAATCTACCAGGATAACCAGCGCCTTAGGCGATCCTGTGTGAGGAAAATAGGCAGGGGCTATTGAGCCGATGCCGTTTGCTCTAGTCTTGAGGGTATTGATAACTGTAGCTTTTCTGGCATTGAGCGTCTCGGTAGAGATGATTTCGTATTTCCCGTTATCACTCTTCTTCAGTGGAGTGCCGTCGAGAAGCGAGTAATACGAAAAATGTTCATCTCCATGGAGAGTTGCTGATACGATGGTACCATCCACCAGTTGCAACTGGGTGATACCTGGTTTCGCCTTGGCTGCAAACATGGTAGTGGCAGTCATCAAAGCGAGCGTTAGGCATAGGATAATCTTTTTCATCATTATCATGGATAAGTTACTGAATCATTATTATGGATTAGTTTTTGAGCCCACTTCAGAAGCGGGCTATTATTTGAAATAGTATTGTCCCTTCTTCTGAGTCTGGTTTCCAAACTCGATGGCGTGATGCGGACAATGGTGATAGCAGGTAAAGCAGGTGAGGCAATCCTTATGGTGCAGCCAGACTGGATATTCGCCATGACCACCCTTGATATCGCCTACCGGACAGACGTTGGCACAGATACCGCACTTCACGCAACGGTCTTTTTCTACGTGGAAGCGCTTGTCGGTGATGAGTACCTTCTCGAAGAAACCACCCACCACCTTGGTGAAGAACCATGGGATAGGTCCCTTTACCAATCGGGTGATGCCTTCCTTGCGGTCGAAGATCTCCTCGCAGACTACGGCAAGTTCCTGTGCCGCATTCTCCTTCTTTCGGATTTCACGCTCCTTCGGATCCACATCCATGAACGGCAGACCGATGTACGATTCCGGCATGATGAGAGAGTAGGAGGATGATACTTCCGTGATGCCCAGCGCCTGGAGCGAAGGGTTCAGGGAAATCACCTCGTTGAGATTCTCGATGGTAAGTCCGATGCTGTCGCCCGCCGTGCAGACGCAATAGGTGAAGGGGCGATTCTCCAGATTGTCATCGGCTTTCGCCTTGTTTTCGATGGTGGCATCAGATGTCTCTCTCTGAATCAGCTCTCTCTGAATCAGCATCTTGCTGATAAACTCCCTTACCAGTTTCGGCACACGCCATCCATGTACGGGGAAAACGAATCCGAGCCGTTCATTCTCTTTCAGAATAAACGGCTCGGCTAAGTTATGGCTTGAATCATCTGCCCTCATGTAAGGAGCGATGGATATCAAGTCTTCACGAGTAGCCGCCGCCAGTTTCGACGCCGCCCACTTGGTATTTCCTGTTCCAGAAAAATAAAATATCATATCAAGATATCTATCTTATTCTTTCTAATTACTTTCTTGAATTTTGAAAATGCAAGATTACTTCTTCTCGTTCATTACGCCCTCGATATAGATGCGAGACATCTCTACATTGCCATTGGTACGAACGGTGATACTCTTCTTGAAATGACCAGGGAACATACCCTTGCCATTGTAGGTAACACTGATCTGACCTTTCTGGCCTGGAGCGATTGGCTGCTTGGTATAAGATGGCACGGTGCAACCGCAGCTAGCGATAGCCTGGTTGATGACGAGAGGCTTATCACCCACATTGGTGAAGGTGAATGTAGCCTTCTGCACTGGAGCGGTCTCATCGAAAGTACCGAAGTTGTGCACTACCTTTTCAAACTTGATTTCTGCCTGAGCTGAGGCTGTTGCAACCATTGCTACGAGCATAGTCAAAGCCAATATGATTCTTTTCATCTTTATATCCTTTCTTTATTAAATTTACTTATTGATGTACCTTGATTATATACTAATTATACGATAATTGTATGCTAATTGGATGCAAAAGTACATATAAAGTTTATTATAGCGCTACTTTTTTACATTATTTTATATAATTCTTAAGAAATTTACCAGTTAAGCTCGTTTTGCATGCTGCTACTTCCTCAGGAGTACCAGCTATCACGAGGTTACCGCCCTTGTCGCCACCCTCAGGACCGAGGTCGATGATATGGTCGGCACACTTGATGATATCCAGGTTATGTTCGATAACTACCAAGGAATGACCACGTTCTATCAGCGCCTGGAAAGCATCGAGCAATCGCTTGATATCATGGAAGTGCAGACCGGTGGTTGGCTCATCGAAGATGAAGAGCGTAGGCGACTGGTCTTCCTTGCCGATAAAGTAGGCGAGTTTCACACGCTGGTTTTCACCGCCGGAGAGGGTGCTGGAGTTCTGGCCGAGCTTGATATAGCCCAGTCCAACCTCCTGCAAAGGCTTGAGCTTGCTGACGATGATGCGGCAGGCATCGAAATCGCCCACATGGTGCTGGAGCTTTTCATCGCTGAAGAACTCTATCGCCTCGTTCACGGTCATGTTCAGCACATCATTGATATTCTTTCCTCCGTAGTGCACCTCCAGGATATCGTGCTTGAATCGCTTGCCCTTGCATGCCTCGCAGGTAAGGGTGAGGTCTGCCATAAACTGCATCTCGATGGTTACGTATCCTGCTCCCTTGCATTCCTCGCATCTTCCGCCCTCGGTATTGAAGGAGAAGTATTGTGGGGTGAATCCCATCTGCTTGGCGAGTGGCTGGTTGGCAAAGAGGGTGCGGATGGCATCGTATGCCTTCAGATAGGTGGCAGGGTTGCTGCGGGTACTCTTGCCGATAGGATTCTGATCTACAAACTCCACATGCTTGATGGCATCCACATCGCCTTCCAGCGAACTGTATTCGCCAGGTGCATCTGCCACCAGGTCTAGATGGCGACGGAGGGCAGGGTAGAGGATTCCCTTGATGAGGGAACTCTTGCCCGAACCGGATACGCCGGTGATGACGGTGAAGATGTTGAGCGGAATCCTAACATCGATGCCGCGGAGATTGTTCATTCGTGCTCCCTTGATCTCGATGGCTCTGTTCCATGCACGATGACTGGTAGGAACGGCAATCTCCTCCTTGTGGGTGAGATACTGAATGGTATGACTCTCCGGGAATTTCTCCAGAAGGGCTTTCTGCTTCTCTGGGTCGGTGGATGAGTATTCGGATGAAGGACCGGCATATACTAGTCTTCCACCCAGTCTTCCTGCCTCCGGACCGATATCGATGAGATAATCGGCAGCACGCATAATCTCTTCATCGTGCTCTACTACGACCACGGTGTTGCCCAACTGCTGCAGCTCTCTCAGAACCTTGATGAGTCGGTCTGTATCTCGGCTATGGAGTCCGATACTTGGCTCGTCGAGGATATACACGCTGCCTACCAGCGAAGAACCGAGGCTGGTGGTCAGGTTGATGCGCTGGCTCTCTCCTCCGGAAAGGGAGTTGGAGAGACGGTTGAGGGTGAGGTAACCAAGTCCCACATCCAGAAGGAATTGCAGGCGATGGGTTATCTCTGCCAAGAGTCGCTTGCCCACTTCTCGCTCATGCTCTGTCAGCTCCAGCTTCTGGAACCATGCGCTGAGATTGGTAATCGACATATCCACCAGTTCGGTGATGCTCTTTCCGCCAATCTTCACATAGTTGGCTTCCTTCTTGAGTCGGGTGCCATGGCAATCCGGACAGATGGTCTTTCCGCGGAATCGGCTCAGCATCACGCGGTATTGTATCTTGTACTGGTTCTCCTTCACCATTCTGAAGAATTCGTCGATGCTCACTCTGTCGTGTGGGTCGCGCTTCTTATCTGAAGGCAGTCCATGCCAGAGCCAGTCCTTCTCCTTCTGGGTGAGTTCGTAGTAAGGCTTGAAGATCGGGAAGTTGTATGGCTCTGCACGTCGGATGAATTCCTTGAGCCACATACCCATCTTCTCTCCACGCCAGCATACCACGCATCCATCGTAGAGACTCATGGAAGTGTTAGGGATGACGAGCTTCTCGTCGATGCCGATCACGCTTCCGAATCCTTCGCAGGTAGGACAGGCGCCCAATGGGGAATTGAAGGCAAACATATTGTCGGTTGGTTCCTCGAAGGTGATGCCGTCGGCTTCGAACCGGGTAGAGAAATCGTAGCTGATATTGCTCGGCAGGAAGAGGAGACGGCAGGCACCGTCGCCCTCATAGAAAGCAGTCTCGGCAGAATCGATGAGGCGGCTGATGTCATCCTTCTCGTCGCTTACCGAAGCACGGTCGATGACGAGGAAGATATCCTCCGGCTTGGCATCGCCCTGGAAATCGTCGATGCGGATAAATTCACCTTTCACCAGTATGCGTGCGTATCCCTCCTGAAGATACATCTCCAGTTGCTTTTCCAGACTTCTGCCTTCTATGATATGTAAAGGGGCAAGGATTACAAACTTGGTGCCCTTGGAAAACTGTCGGGTGCATGCCAGTACATCTTCGGTGGTATGGCGCTTTACTTCCTGTCCGCTGATAGGCGAATAGGTCTTGCCGATACGGGCGAAGAGCAGGCGCAGGTATTCGTAGATTTCCGTGCTGGTGCCCACGGTAGAACGTGGGTTGCGGGAAATCACCTTCTGTTCGATGGCGATGGCAGGAGGCAATCCCTTGATGAAATCACACTCCGGTTTGCTCATTCTGCCCAGAAACTGGCGGGCATACGAAGACAGCGACTCCACATACCGGCGCTGTCCTTCGGCATATAGGGTATCGAAAGCCAATGAAGACTTGCCCGACCCGGAGACGCCCGTAATGGCTACAAACTTGCCCTGTGGTATCTTCACGTCGATATTCTTCAGGTTGTTGGCTCTCGCCCCCTTGATCTCTATATATTTCTCTTTTGACATTGAACTTTGAGCTTTGAACTTTATGATTAGTGATCCTCTTTTACTCGTGGTGGTAAGGTTCACCTTTTATAATAGTACATGCGCGATAGAGCGCCTCTGTAAAGATGAGGCGTACCATCTGATGCGAGAAGGTCATCTTGGAAAGGGAGATCTTCTCGTTGGCGCGGTCATATACTGCCTGCGAGAATCCGTAAGGACCTCCGATAACAAACACGAGTCTTCTGGCTGTAGCCTGCTTGCGCTCTATCCATTTGGCAAACTCGATGCTTCGGAACTCCTGGCCGTGCTCATCCATCAGCACCACGGTATCAGAAGGCTGAATCAGTTTCAGAATCAGTTCACCCTCCCGTTCCTTCTGCTGCTGTTCGCTGAGACTCTTGGTGTTCTTGAGTTCAGGAATCGTTGTTATGTTGAAGGGCATATAGTGGGTAATGCGCTCTGCATAATCCTTGATGCCCGCAATGAAATGCTTGTTTACAGTCTTGCCGACTAATATCAGTTCTGTTTTCATTTTCTAAATGGTATCCTCCTTATTATCGCATTAACTCTAAGCAGTAAGCTATAAGCTATTAACTCTAAACTATTAACTCTTATAGTATCCTTTCTTTTCCAACTTCGGGTTCTTAGGGAACCATCCCTTCTCGCAACGTTGTTTCTGTTCGAAGAGTTCCCCGATGCTCCAGAGACAGGAAGCACCCAGCACACCGAGAAGAGCAGAGCAGAGAACATTCGCAACCAGGAAGGCTGCGCCCACGCTGATGATACCCGAAACCAGGAACACCCACCAGTAGCGGGTACCCGTATGATATTCTACCTTGATGACAATAGGGTGGAAGAGTCCTATTATTAAAAAGGTGGAAACGGCGATGATGACGCCAGTATAATATAATTCCATAAGCCTCTTTTTTATTACTTTTTTGTTTCAATGTGCAAAAATACAAAAAAAACTCCAATCTTGTTTGGTTTCTCGAATATTTTATATATCTTTGTACGCAAAAAGAGAAATATTGTGCTGTTTTCGGGCACAACCCTCTGATTGAATAATATTAATAACAAAATAGAATCAAACTATGGCTAATAACGCAGAATTGATTAAGCAGTGTGAAGAAAGAGCACAGCAGTGGCTCACACCTGCTTTTGACGAAGAAACTCGTAACGAAGTAAAGGCAATGCTCGAGGCTGAAGACAAGTCAGCGCTCGTAGATGCTTTCTATCAGAACCTGGAGTTCGGTACTGGTGGTTTGCGCGGTATTATGGGCGCAGGTACCAACCGTATGAACAAATATATCGTTGGTATGGCTACTCAGGGCTTTGCTAACTACATCCTCAAGGCTTTCCCTGGTGAGGAGAACCTTTCTGTTGTTGTAGGCCATGACTGCCGTAACAACTCTCGTCTCTTCGCAGAGACTGTTGCTGCCATCTTCTCAGCTAATGGTATCAAGGCTTATCTCTTCGAGAGCCTCCGCCCAACACCAGAGATTTCATTCGCTATCCGCGAGCTCGGTGCCAAGGCTGGTGTCAACGTTACTGCTTCTCACAACCCTAAGGAGTACAATGGCTACAAGGCTTACTGGAGTGACGGCGCTCAGGTTCTGGCTCCACACGATACAGGTATCATTGAGGAGGTGAACAAGGTTACTATCGACCAGGTGAAGTTCGAGGCTAACTGGGATAAGATTCAGATTATCGGTGGTGAGATGGATTACGACTATATGACTGCTGTTCATTCTGCCATGATTGACCAGGATGTGATCAATCGCCAGAAGGACCTCAACATCGTTTACTCTGCTATGCACGGTACAGGTCGTGTCATCGTGCCTCTCTGCTTGCGTTCTTGGGGCTTCCAGAACATCAATGTAGTTCCTGAGCAGATGGTTGTAGATGGAAACTTCCCAACAGTGGTTTCTCCTAACCCAGAGAATGCTGAGGCTATGACTCTCGGTATGAAGCTCGGTACCAAGTTGAACGCTGACCTCGTAGTTGCTACCGACCCTGATGCTGACCGCTTGGCTATCGTTTGCCGCGACGACAAGGGTGAGTGGATGATCATCAACGGTAACCAGACAGCTATGATGTTCTGCTACTACATCATCGAGAACAAGAAGAAGTTGGGTAAGTTGAAGCCAACAGACTTCCTCGTAAAGACCATCGTTACAACAGAGGTTATCGCAGAGATTGCCAAGAAGAACAACGTAGAGTTGCGCGACTGCTACACCGGTTTCAAGTGGATTGCACGCGAGATTGCAATCTCTGAGGGCAAGCAGCAGTACATCGGTGGTGGTGAGGAGAGCTTCGGCTTCTTGCCATACGATAAGGTACGTGATAAGGATGCTCCTGCATCTATCTGCTTGATTTGCGAGATTGCTGCCTGGGCTAAGGATCAGGGCAAGACTCTCTACGATCTCCTGATGCAGATCTATGCAGAGTATGGCTTCAGCAAGGAGTTTACTGTAAACGTGGTTCGTCCAGGTAAGACAGGTGCTGACGAGATCAAGCAGATGATGGCTGACTTCCGTGCCAACCCTCCAAAGGAGTTGGGTGGCAGCAAGATTGTAACCTGGAAGGATTACCAGAGCTTGGAGGCTAAGCATGCTGATGGCAGTGTAGAGAAGCTCGATATGCCTTCAACAAGCAATGTACTCCAGTGGTTCTGCGATGACAATACCAAGGTAAGTGTTCGCCCATCTGGTACAGAGCCTAAGATCAAGTTCTATATCGAGGTAAAGGATCCTTCATTCAAGTGCGCTGGCTGCTACAACCGTTGTACAGCTGCAGCTATGGATAAGATCGAGGCTATCAAGAAGAGCTTGAATCTGGATTAATAAAAGCTATTGAACTTTATATGAATGTGTGGGGGAGAAATCATCTTCTGCACATTCCTCTGAAAGATATTTTTTGATGCATTATTTAGCTCCAACTTTAAATAATGCAATTTCTCGGCGAGAAGTCATCCTGACTTCTCGCCATTTTGAATTTGATAGGTTTATGGATAATAAGAGAAAGATCATTGCCCTTTTAATGGGACTTTCGCTAGGAGGTCAGTCTGTCTATGCCCAAGGGTATAGTTGTGGCAACGTGTCTCTGTTTTGCTCGCCCGATACACTCAGGGGTGTTCAGATAGGTGCCTTTTCCAGTGTGGTTCGACAGCAGATGCGTGGTGTGAGTCTGGCTGGTATCATCAATTCGGTGGGCGATGACATGCGCGGCGTGCAGATATCAGGCGTTTCCAATGTGGTGAAGGGTGGCAATGGCGTGCAGTTGTCTTTATTTAATAATGTATCCAGTTCTCCGTTCCGCGGCGTGCAGCTGAGCGGACTTTCCAATGTTTCCATGGGTATGAAGAGAGGCTTGCAGATTGCTGCTGCCAACGTCAGCTCTTCCTATATGCGTGGCTTGCAGTTGGGTGGTTACAATTATGCTGATACCCTGAATGGTTCTCAGGTTGGCTTGTTTAATGTTTGCCTTAGCCATCCTCGCGGTGTGCAGATTGGTATCATCAACTATAGTCGGGATACCGTAGCCCACAAGATAGGACTGGTGAATGTGAACCCTAAGACGCGTATTGACTATATGTTTTATGGCGGTTCTGCTACCAAAGCCAATCTTGCCATCAGATTCCGCAACCGGAGTACGTATAATATCCTGGGTATCGGAACCCATTACTTTGGATTGGCTGAGAAGTTCTCTGGTGCCTTGTTCTATCGCATCGGTCAGTATTTCCAGTTGTCGCCTAAGTTCTCCCTGAGTGGTGATCTCGGATTCTATCACGTAGAATCATTCCAGGAACATTCGCAGGATAAGCCTGAACGGCTCTATTCGCTGCAGGCTCGCATCAATGCCGACTATCAGTTGGGCAGATATACCAGCGCCTTTGCCTCTGTGGGTTATGGCGATACCTATTATTATCATGGTGGCAGGTATCGCCGTCGTGCCATCGTAGAAGCAGGTTTGGCTGTGCGTCTCCAGCGAAATTCTTCTTTTACGGATATCTCTGCCAAGAAGGAGAACGAATATGATATGGAGGCATGGAAGGAAGGTACAATCTTTGCCTTCGATGATCCGGAGCGACAGAAGAAGCATCCTTGGAAGGCTGCCCTGGAAGCTTTTGCCATCAATGTGGGTGTGCAATGCTTCGACCAGTTTGTGATGAACGAGGAGTTTGCCAAGATTTCCTTCCATAGCATCAAGCACAATATTGAAACGGGATTTGTCTGGGATAACGACCAGTTCTCTACCAATCTGTTTGCTCATCCATATCATGGCGGACTCTATTTCAATGCTGCAAGAAGTCATGGCATGAATTTCTGGGAATCGGTACCATATTCTTTCTGTGGAAGTTTGATGTGGGAGACCACCTGCGAGATAGAACCGCCTGCCATCAACGACCTGATGGCTACTACTTTTGGAGGTGTTGCCATCGGAGAGGTGACGCATCGTATGAGCAATCTGGTGTTTGATGACCGCCTGTCTGGTTTCCCTCGTTTCATGCGGGAATTTCTGGGCACCCTCATCTGTCCGATCAAGGGATTGAATCGAATCTTGAGTGGCGAAGCCTGGCGAGTGAGAGGCAAATATTATAAATATCACGATTACCAGCGCAGTCCTGTGAGCTTCTCTGCATCGGCAGGTTATCGATACCTCGCAGACAACAATACGCTGTTCCGTGGAGAGGGCAATCCATACGTCCGTTTCAATCTGGTTTATGGCAATCCGTTTGATGGTGAGACCACCAAGCCATACGACTACTTCACATTGGATGCCACTTTCGGCTTGAGCAGCAACCAGCCTCTGATTACCGGTCTGCATCTTCTGGGAAGATTGTGGAGCGTACCGGTGGAGGTGAGCAAGGGCACGGAGATGGAGTTCGGTATCTTCCAGCACTTCAACTATTACGATTCGCAGCCGGTGAAGGATGGTACCAGTCTGGTGCCTTACCGCATATCCGAGGCAGCCTCTTTCGGTCCTGGCATCATCTACCGCTTCCCTCAGGTGGGCAATCTCACCAGATTTGAGCAGCGTGTCTTCCTGGATGGTATCCTGCTGGGTGGAAGTCTGACTGATTATTATAATGTGATAGACCGCGACTACAACATGGGTAGCGGTTATAGCGTGAAGGCCAGCAGTTTCATGGAGTTCGGCAAGGTAGCCACCTTCCAGATAGGTGCCGACTATTATCGCATCTTCACGTGGAAGGGATATGAGGGAAAGGATCTGGCGACGACCGATCCGCTCTATCTCAACGCCCAGGGCGACAAGGGAAATGCATCTCTGCTGGTGCTGAATGCCCGCTTTGGTCTGGCGCTTTCCAATCGGCTGAACCTGGACTTCAATGTGTCCAACTATTGGCGTGATACCCATTACTCCTATCATGATGATGTAACGTCTAAAACCTTTGATATGAGTCTGGGATTGCAATACAAGTTCTAAGGGACAGTCGTCTTATTAGTAGAAATTTAGCGGATTTTTAGCAGAAATTAGGGGTGCAAAGGGAAACGATATACATAAAATTGTAGAAAAAACGCAAAAAGTTTTGCATATTTTCTGGATTTATATTACCTTTGCACCCATATTTCAAACATAAAACATAGAATTATACTCTTATGGGAGGCATTTTCGGAACTATTTCCAAGAAAAGCTGTGTCGCAGATCTTTTCTACGGCACCGACTACAACTCACATCTCGGTACACGCCGAGGCGGTTTGGCAACCTACAGTAGTGAGAAGGGCTTCGTGCGCTCTATCCACAACTTAGAAAGTTCTTATTTTAGAACGAAGTTTGAACCTACACTCGACAAATTCGAGGGTGCGACATCGGGTATCGGTGTGATTAGCGATACTGATGCGCAGCCATTGATCATGAATTCTCATCTTGGTCGCTTTGCCATTTGTACAGTAGCCAAGATATTAAATAAGGATGAACTTACTCAGTACCTGTTGGATAAGAACATGCACTTTGCAGAGATGTCTTCAGGAAGTACCAACCCAACTGAGTTGGTGGCTCTTCTCATCATCCAGGGAAAGAATTTCCGCGAGGGTATCGAGAACGTGTTCCATCATATCAAGGGTTCCTGCACCATGATGATCCTTACAGAGGATGGCATCATCTGTGCCCGCGACAGTTGGGGACGTACACCTATTATTATAGGTAAGAAGGAGGGCGCTTATGCAGCTTCCAGCGAGACTACCTCATTCCCTAACCTTGACTTCGAGGCAGCACACGAGGTAGGTCCAGGCGAAATCGTGAAGATTACTGCTGAGGGTATGGAGCAGATCCGTCCTGCCAACAAGAAGATGCAGGTTTGTTCTTTCCTCTGGGTATATTATGGATTCCCAACTTCTACCTACGAGGGCAAGAATGTAGAGGAAGCTCGTTTCACCAATGGTTTCAATCTTGCCAAGACAGATGATGTTGAAGTAGATTGCTGCAGCGGTATTCCTGATTCTGGTACAGGTATGGCGATGGGATATGCTGCCGGTAAGGGTGTTCCTTATCAGCGTTGCATTGCCAAATATACTCCTACCTGGCCTCGAAGCTTTACACCTAGCAACCAGAGCATGCGCTCTTTGGTAGCCAAGATGAAGCTGATTCCTAACAAGGCTATGTTGAAGGGTAAGCGAGTGCTGTTCTGCGATGACAGTATCGTGCGTGGTACCCAGCTTCGCGACAATGTGAAGGTGCTCTTTGATCAGGCTGGTCTGAAGGAGTGTCACATGCGTATCGCTTGTCCTCCATTGGTTTATGGCTGTCCTTTCATCAACTTTACTTCTTCCAAGAGTGATATGGAGTTGATTACCCGCAGAATCATCGAGAAGTTTGAGGGTGATGCCAACAAGAATCTTGAGAAGTATGCTACTACAGGTTCTCCTGAATATCAGAGAATGGTAGATGAGATTGCCAACCAGCTTGGATTGACAACATTGAAGTTCAATACCATCGAGCAGCTTGTTGAAGCTATCGGTTTGCCTAAGTGCCAGGTATGTACCCACTGCTTCGATGGCAGTAGTGCTTATACCTTGAATGAATTCGCAGACGAAGATTAAAATATAAAATCCCGATTTCCTGAACTTTGCATCAGATGAGCAAAGTCCTGGAAATCGGGATTCTTGTTTTTTGTTCTTTAGCTCTTGCTGTATTTCTAGCGATGAGCTAGATTCTTGCCTTCTCTTTTATTTCTTGCCGGCAAGGAATGATTATTTCTTCTTCAGCAAGGGTGCCAGGAATTTGTAGGTATAGCCTTTCTTGCTCTTTGCCATCTCTTCCGGTGTGCCGGCAAAGAGAAGCTGACCTCCACCTCGTCCACCTTCGGGACCCATATCAATGAGCCAGTCGGCGAGCTTGATGACATCCAGGTTGTGCTCGATGATAATCACCGTATTGCCTCTATCTACCAGTTTCTGAAGCACATCCATCAGGATACGGATGTCTTCGAAATGAAGACCGGTGGTAGGTTCATCCAGGATGTAGAGCGTCTTGCCGGTATCACGTTTGGAAAGTTCGGTAGCAAGTTTCACACGCTGACTTTCTCCGCCCGAAAGGGTAGTGGAACTCTGTCCCAACTTGATGTAACCCAATCCTACACTCTGCAATGCCTTGATCTTGTTGAGAATCTGAGGCACGTTCTCGAAGAACTCTACTGCCTGGTTGATGGTCATATCCAGTACATCGGCGATGCTCTTTCCCTTGTATCTTACTTCCAGCGTCTCACGGTTGTAGCGCTTGCCGTGGCATACCTCACAAGGTACATAGACATCAGGCAGGAAGTTCATCTCGATGGTCTTGTATCCATTTCCGCCACACGCTTCGCATCTGCCACCCTTCACGTTGAAGGAGAATCTGCCAGGTTTGTAACCACGGATCTTGGCTTCTGGAAGACCCACAAACAGCGAGCGGATATCGCTGAACACACCTGTGTAGGTGGCTGGATTACTGCGAGGGGTTCTGCCGATTGGACTTTGATCCACATTCACTACCTTATCGATATTCTCAATGCCTTCGATGCTGTCGTATGGCATCGGTTTCTTCAGGGAACGGTAGAAATGCTGGGAGAGGATAGGCTGCAGGGTTTCATTGATGAGGGTAGATTTACCCGAACCGCTGACTCCCGTTACTACGATGAGCTTGCCGAGCGGGAACTCTACATCCACTCCCTTCAGGTTGTTGCCCCTGGCTCCACGGATGGTGATGTTCTTGCCGTTTCCCTCGCGGCGATGCTCTGGAATCTCTATTGCCATCTTGCCGTTCAGATACTGGGCGGTGATGGTGTCGGTCTTCAGCATCTCCTTCGGAGTACCCTGGAAAACCACTTCGCCTCCCTTTCTGCCTGCCTTCGGACCAATATCTACAATCCAGTCGGCTGCTCGCATCATATCCTCATCATGTTCTACAACGATGACGGTATTGCCCAGGTCGCGCAATTCCTTAAGACTGTTGATGAGTCGCTCGTTGTCTCGCTGGTGCAGACCGATACTTGGCTCATCGAGGATGTAGAGCACATTGACGAGTTGGCTGCCGATCTGGGTTGCAAGACGGATGCGCTGGCTTTCACCACCTGAGAGTGACGCCGACTGGCGATTGAGTGAGAGATAGTTCAGACCCACATCGAGGAGGAAGTTGACACGTGAGCGCAACTCCTTGATGATCTCGTGAGCCACCTTCGCCTTCATGGCAGGGAGGTGAGCTTCCACCTGTTCGAGCCAGTCGCGCAGTTCGTCGATGTCGAGGTTGGCAACTTCCGAGATATTCTTGTCCCAGATGCGGAAGGCGAGCGATTCCTTCTTGAGTCGCTGTCCATGGCACTCCGGACATTCGATGGTAGAGATAAACTGGTCTGCCCACTTCTTTCCTGCAGCACTCTCGTCATTCTCTATCACCTTCTGCAGGTAGTCGATGATGCCATCGTATGCACAGAAGTAATCCGAAGAGGTATGCACTTTCTCTTTAACGATTTTCACGTTTTCCAGTGATCCATAGAGGATTTCCTGCATGGCATCTCCCGGAATCTCTGCGATAGGAGTCTTGAGTTTCAGATCATATTTCTCGAGCAAAGATTCAATCTGCCAGAAAATCATCTGGTTCTTGTATTTGCCGAGAGGGGCGATTCCCCCTTCGTAGATGCTCAGGCTGTCATCCGGAATCACCTTCTTGATATCTATCTGGTTTACCTTTCCCAGACCCTTGCAGTGGAGGCAGGCACCTTCCGGCGAATTGAATGAGAACATATTTGGTGCCGGATCCTGGTATGCCATACCGGTAACTGGATCCATCAGGCGTTTCGAGAAGTTCTTGCCCGTCTTTTCACCTTTCTCTATCACCATCACCATGCCGTCGCCCTGCTTCATGGCGGTAGCTACGCTCTTACGGATGCGTTCCTCATCAGCTTCCTTCACCACGAGCTTGTCGATGACAACCTCGATGTTGTGCATCTTGTAGCGGTCGAGCTTCATTCCGCTTACCACTTCCTGGATTTCTCCATCCACACGTACATAGAGATAACCTTTGCGACGCATGCTCTCGAAGAGTTCTCGGTAATGTCCCTTGCGCTGGCGAACCAGAGGTGCCAGCAGGAAGATTGCTTTTCCGGCATATTCATCGAGAATCATGTCGATGACCTGTTCCTCGGTGTATTTCACCATCTCTTCACCGCTGCGGTAGCTGTAGGCGGTACCGGCACGGGCAAAGAGCAGGCGGAGATAGTCGTAAATCTCGGTAGTGGTACCAACGGTGGAACGAGGGTTCTTGTTGGTGGTCTTCTGTTCGATGCTGATGACCGGACTCAGACCGGTAATCTTATCTACATCCGGGCGCTCCATATTGCCCAGGAAGTTGCGGGCATAGGCAGAGAATGTCTCGATATAGCGGCGCTGACCTTCGGCAAAGATGGTATCGAAAGCCAACGACGACTTGCCCGAACCCGAAAGTCCGGTTATCACGGTGAGGGAGTCGCGTGGAATCTCAACGTCAATGTTCTTGAGGTTATGAACTCTGGCGCCCCATACATTTATCTTTTCTTCTTCAGAAAACTTATCTTCTTCTATTTTTCCTTCTTCTGAAATCATAATCTTTACTGTTCCTTCTTTCTAAAACTATAAACTTACCTGCAGGCTATCGTCTTCTTCTTAATAGCTGCTTGTGGATTCTGAGAATCCTCTGAGCAGGTTGACATCTCTTTTGATCTGATAGGTCTTGCCATCTGCTCCTTTTGCCTTGACCAGACAGAAATAGACTCCCTCCTTGACCGGCTTTCCCTTGTAGGTGCCATCCCATCCCGTGGCAGGGTCGCTCCACTCAATGAGTTTCTGTCCCCACCTATTATATATATAGGCGTGAAAATCCTTGATGTTCTGGTAACCCTCCTTGGGTTTGTAGATGTCGTTGATGCCATCCCCGTTTGGCGAGAATGCGTTCGGCATCAGAAGGACACTGGTCTGCGTGCCATCCTCCTCTCCGATTTCTTCCTGTGCCATCATTGGAGGGGTAAAAAGTGCCAATAAGGCACCAAGTAATCCTATTTTTTGTCTCATTTTGCAAATTATTTGTGCAAAGATAATAAAAAGCTGAGAGATATTGCGCTAGATGCGAGATTTTTTGTATTTTTGCAGGAGAAAACTTTAATTCATGTCGGTTACGGCAGGATTTTTGGAAGATATAAACATTAAAAACAGGAAGATATGAAAAGAAACATAAGATATTTTTTGATGATTGTGGGGCTGATGCTCAGTGTTGGTATCTTTGCTCAGACAACGAAATGGAGAGACATCTACACGGTGAAGAAGAAGGATACTATTTTTGGTATTGCCAATAAGTATAGATTGAGTCTGCCGGAACTGATGGAGGCAAACCCTGAGATGAAGCAGGAAGGTTACATGCTTCAGAAGGGAACTACCCTCTTTATTCCTTTTGCCAGCGACCAGCAGAATCCTAATGCGCCTAAAAAGGCACAGAAGGAGGATAAGAATGCAGTTGCTGCCAGCAAACCGGCTGTAGCAGGAACCGCTGCCGCTCAGCAGAAGGTGGCGGCTAGTGATGCTGTGAAGATTGGCGTAATGTTGCCTTTGCATGATCTGGATGGTGATGGCAAGCGTATGGTGGAGTATTATCGTGGACTCCTGATGGCTTGCAATTATCTGAAGAAGAAGGGCATCTCTACCGATGTACATGCATGGAACGTGCCGATAGATGCTGATATCCGCGCCACCTTGCTGCAGGAGGGTGCCAATACATGTGATATCATCTTCGGTCCGCTTTATTCCAAACAGGTGGCTCCGCTTGCCGGCTTCTGCAAGACCTATGGCATCAAGCTCGTGATTCCTTTCTCCATCAGCGGTGACGATGTGGAGCGCAACAAGGAAATCTTCCAGGTATATCAGAGTCTTGAAACATTGAACGAGTGCACTATCAAGGCTTTCCTGAACAGATTCACCAATGTGCATCCTATCTTTGTAGATTGCAATGATTCTACTTCGCGTAAGGGAGCTTTCACTTTCGGACTTCGCAAGGAGTTGGAGAAGAGAAACATCAACTATAGTATCACTAATGTGAGCTCAAGCATCGACCAGTTTGCCAAGGCATTCCTGCCAAGCAAGCAGAATGTGGTAATCCTGAATACGGGTCGTTCGCCACAGTTGACTGCCGTGCTCAACAAGCTGGATGAATTTGACAGCAAGTATCCGGGTGCATCTATCTCTCTCTTCGGCTATACAGAGTGGTTGATGTACGCCAAATATAATCTGGAGCGATTCTATAAGTACGATACTTATATCCCTTCTACCTTCTATTACAATCCGGTAGCTGAAAGAACGCAGAACCTGGAGAAGGCATACGAGGGATGGTTCCATCAGCCGATGATGATTGCGCAGCCACGCTTCGCCATCACAGGCTATGATCATGGTATGTTCTTTATCCAGGGTATCAAGAAGAAGGGCAAGGAGTTTACGGGTGAACGCCAGCAAGTGAACTATCAGCCAGTGCAGACTCCATTGCATTTCATGAAAACGGCAAAGGGTGGATACAAGAACAAGAACTTCCAGTTGATTCACTACACCTTCAACCATCAGATTGAGTCGGTGAATTACTAGGACCGGTAGTTTTATAGTTAATCGTTTATAGTAAGAAAAGAAAGAATGAATAAAGTCAAGATAGGGACACTGCTAATGGGACTTCTCCTTTGGGGAGGACTCTCGGCACAGGCTCAGATAGGTGAGCATCGCAACGATTTCTCCATCGGATTCAACGGTGGCTATGTGCTCAGCTCCGTTGGATTCGAACCGGAGGTTCAGCAAAAACAGCATGGAGGAATGACTGCCGGTCTCTCGATGAAATATACTTGCGAAAAGTATTTCAAGACCATCTGTTCCATTTATGCAGAGGTCAACTACGCCAAGGTGGGATGGAAAGAGGATATTCTCGACATTGACAACAAACCTGTCATCATCACCGAAACCAAGCAGCCGATGGCTTATAGCCGTACCATCAATTATATCCAGGTGCCTGTTTTCGCTCACTTGGCTTGGGGTAGGGAAGAGAGAGGCTTGAACATCTTCGTGAATGCCGGTCCGCAGTTCGGACTCTATCTCAACGATTCTCAGACTACCAACTTCGATGTGAAGAATATGCCAAAGACAGATAATGACCGGGTAAGTATGGTAGTGGCACAAGATACGATGGCGGTTGAGAATAAGTTGGATTATGGTATCGCTCTGGGTTTGGGTGCAGAGTACAGCATCCCGAAAGTGGGACATTTTCTGGCTGAGGCTCGCTACTATTATGGATTGGGCAATATCTATGGTTCATCCAAACGAGATTATTTCGGAAAGAGTAACTACGGACAGATCGTGTTCAAGGTATCTTATCTCTTCGATATCACACGTACCAAGAACGTGAAGAGAAAGTGACTTCCGGCGATGGTTATGGAAAAATAAGTAATAATATAAAATGAGTACAACAGAAAAAATTCAGATGAAATTGAGCGACTCGAAGTCAGCTCGCTGGACCGCCCTCATCATCGTGAGCGTCACGATGATGTTCGGTTACTTTTTTACAGATGTAATGTCTCCACTGGAGCCTCTCTTGACAGCTGCCAAGGGGGCTGAGAATGGTCTCGGACTCGGATGGAGTTCGGATGAATATGGCTTCTTCTCTGGGGCCTACGGATACTTTAATGTATTCCTCCTGCTCCTCTTCTTCGGTGGACTTATCCTCGATAAGTTCGGTATCCGTTTTACAGGTATCCTCTCCACCGTTTTGATGTTTGGTGGAGCCGTGTTGAAATGGTATGCTGTAGGTCATGAGTTTGCCGGATCGGTAGCAGTACCATTCTTCGGTACTTATAGTACACAGGTAGTGATTGCTGCTCTCGGCTTTGCCATCTATGGTGTAGGATGCGAGATATGCGGTATCACTGTGAGCAAGGTCATCGTGAAATGGTTTACGGGCCATGAGTTGGCTCTGGCAATGGGAGTGCAGGTGGCTACAGCTCGTTTGGGAACTGCCGCTGCCTTGGGCTTTTCTCTTCCTTTTGCAAAGGCAATGGGCGGTGTATCTGCTTCTATTGCTTTGGGTGCAGTTTTGCTTTGTGCTGGTGTACTTGTTTATCTTGTATATTGTGTGATGGACAAGAAGGAGGATGCTTCTGCAGCAGCTGTGGCTACTGAGCCGGAAGAAGGTTTCAAGTTTTCAGACTTGGGTGGTCTGTTCAAGACAACTGGTTTCTGGTATGTGGCATTCCTTTGCCTGATGTTCTATGCTGGTGTGTTCCCATTCCTGAAGTTTGCCACCAAGTTGATGATTTTCAAGTATGGTGTCGATGCTAATTTGGCAGGTCTGATTCCTGCGATGTTGCCATTCGGTACCATCTTCCTTACACCAATCTTCGGAAGCGTATATGACAAGTATGGCAAGGGTGCTACACTGATGATTATCGGCAGTTGCCTCTTGACTCTGGTACACGTAGTATTTGCCCTTCCACTCAACTCTTGGGTGCTTGCCATCGTGATGATGCTCATCCTTGGCGTAGCTTTTGGTCTGGTACCATCAGCTATGTGGCCTTCTGTACCAAAGATTATCCCAATGAAACTCTTAGGAACTGCATACGCCCTTATCTTCTATATCCAGAATATCGGACTGGCTCTTATTCCTGTATGGATTGGTAAGGTGAATCAGGCTAACACGGATGCCAATGGAGTCATTGACTATACTGAGACAATGACCATCTTTGCAGCCTTTGGTGTGGTTGCTATTGTCATCTCTTTCCTCCTCTTGTTGGAAGATAAGAGAAAGGGCTATGGATTGCAGCAGCCTAATGTGAAGAAATAATACTAACAGGAGATTTCCCCTTCAAGTTCAAGGGGGGAATCTCCATAAACAAAAAGAAAGGAAATAACCATGAACGCTACACCTGAATCATTGATTAAGGAATATGCTGACCCTATTGAGCAGCAGGAAATAGACAAGTTTATCTGTTCTGAAATGAGCAGGCAGATTCACCGATATATCAAGGGTATGTCGGGAACCAAGCAGGCTATGCTCAAGTTTGAGGAAAAGCTGGCGAGCCTCTCTGTTACAGAGAAAGAAAAGGCGATTGCCAAATACATCGATTTGAATCGCAAGGCTTTGGATGGACTGGATCTGAAGATGATTCTCGTCCGTTCGGTGGCTAACTACTGTGATACCTTCCAGTATATGCTCGACTTTGTGAACGACAAGCGTAAGATGGTGTTCTATTATCATCGCTTGAAGGAGAAGTATATCCGTTACCATGAGGTCTTCGAGGAGAACGGCAAGTTTGGTATGAAGGATCATCAGGGCAACGTGATGCTTCAGCCAGTCTATGATTTCCTCCGCACTTGCTATATCTATAATGATGACCTGAGCATCATGCCTGTTATTGCAGAGAAGAATGGAAAGATGGGACTCGTGATGCCTGACGGAAAGGATACCATCGTGGCTGATTTCCTTTATGATGAAATCTGTCTGAGAGATGAGTATCCATATTTCGAGGCGGTGAGAGATGGAGTAAACGGATTGATTGATAAGTTCGGAAACTTCGTTAATAATTAGTTATTAATAGTAAAAAGAGAAAGGGCAATCAGATTGGGATGAACCAACTGATTGCCCTTTTTGTTTCAGTTGTGGGTAACACAACTGAGCTTTATTTATTTTTCTCTCGTCTTCGATATGGATTGAATTCCTGTTTCTAAATTCTAGATTCTTTTTTCAGAATTCTTGTTTTCTGTTTCAGAATTATCCCAAGTATTTCATCAAGATCTTGATCTTTCCGCTTTCACGGAGCTTGATGATGCTCTTTTCGCGAATCTGGCGTACACGCTCACGGGTGAGGTTGAATTCGCTTCCGATTTCTTCCAATCCCTTCTCGTGGCAACCGATGCCATAGCAGTAGCAGAGAATCTTGCGCTCGCGTTCCTTCAATACTGTTGCCAAAACGCGCTGGAGCTCGCTCGCCATAGACTCGAAGTCAACACCCTTGTCGGTGCGGCTGTCATCACCAGAAGCCATCACATCTACCATCGCATTATCATCGTCGTCGCTACCGAATGGAGCATCAATACTCATGTGGTGGTTGTCTGCCTTGATGGTCTGGTCAATCTTGCTTTCCTCCATCTTGGTAATCTGTGCCAACTCGGCAACAGAAGGCTTGCGCTGGTTCTCCTGCTCGAACTTGCTGATCTCGGCGCTGATCTTGCTCAACGCACCCACCTGGTTCAAAGGCAGGCGAACGATACGGCTCTGCTCAGCGATAGCCTGGAGTATGCTCTGGCGAATCCACCATACTGCGTATGAGATGAACTTAAAACCACGAGTTTCATCAAACTTCTCTGCAGCCTTTACCAAACCGATGTTTCCCTCGTCAATGAGGTCGGTCAGACCCAAACCCTGATGCTGGTATTGTTTAGCAACAGATACAACGAATCGGAGGTTTGCCTTGACCAGTTTCTCTTTGGCACGCTCACCCTCACGACCGCCTTTGCGAATCTTCTGGGCCAGCTCAATCTCCTCGTCGATAGAGACCATAGGTTCTCTACCAATCTCCACTAAGTACTTGTCAAGTGCTTCACTGGAACGGTTGGTTATACTCTTGCTAATCTTAAGTTGTCTCATAAATATCCTTTTACCTTTCTTTTTTTTAATCCAATTTATACTGTCGGAATCCACCTTTACGGTTTCGGGCTGCAAAGGTACAAAAAAAAACGCAATCTTGTTGTAATAGAAATGGAAAACTTTTGCATTATTTGTCTGTTTTTTAGAAATTTAGACGTTTTTGAATATAAAAATGGTATTTGGTATAATGATTTTTAGGCATTAAGTTTGAAATATGGAATAATTTGTGTATCTTTGCACAGAATTTGCGAGAAAAGAATAACTAAATAATAAAATTATAAATAAACAAAAAATTATGTTTGAAAATCAACCAAAAGGTCTATGGGCCTTAGCTTTGGCAAACACGGGTGAGCGTTTTGGTTACTATACCATGCTTGCTGTGTTCCTGCTTTATTTGCAGGCCAACTTCGGTTTTGAAACCGGATTGGCAAGTACGATTTACTCTACCTTCCTGATGATGGTTTATTTCCTTCCTATCATCGGCGGTATCGCAGCCGACAAGTTTGGCTTTGGACGTATGGTTACCACGGGTATCTTCATCATGTTCATCGGCTACCTGGTACTCTCCCTTCCTCTTGGCAAGGACACCGTAGCTGTTGCAGCCATGGGAATTTCGCTTATCCTCATCGCTTTGGGTACTGGTCTGTTCAAGGGTAATCTGCAGGTGATGGTAGGTCGTCTCTACGATGAGCCACAGTATGCCAGCAACCGTGATTCCGGTTTCTCTCTCTTTTACATGGCTATCAACATTGGCGCTATGTTTGCTCCTACTGCTGCCATCAAGATTATGAAGTGGGCACAGGAGAGTCTGAGCGTATCTGTAGAGGATTCATACCATTTTGCATTCGCTGTGGCATGTGCTTCGCTTATTGTCAGTATCGCCATCTACTATGCCTTCAGCTTTACATACAAGCATGTGCTTGCTTCTGAGACCAAGGGTAAGGACGACAAGACTCCGGTTAAGGAGACTAATGAGCTTTCCAAGGCTGAGACCAAGGAGCGTATCATCTGCCTCTGTCTCGTTTTTGCTGTCGTTATCTTCTTCTGGATGGCTTTCCACCAGAATGGTAATACCTTGACACTCTTTGCACGCGACTATACATTGAAGACTTCTGAAGGTCTGCAGTCAATGGCATTCGATGTGACCAACCTCGTAGCCTGCATCTTCGTGGTTTACGGTTGCTTCGGTCTGGCACAGAGCAAGACTGGCAAGGGTAAGGGCATCTCTCTTGGTGTCATTGTTGCTGCCATCGCTTTCCTCTTCTACAAGTACAACAACCTTGAAGGTGCCGTAGAAGTTGAGGCTCCTATCTTCCAGCAGTTCAACCCATGCTATGTAGTGGCATTGACTCCAGTGAGTGTTGCTTTGTTCTCTTGGCTCAACAAGATTGGCAAGGAGCCTACATCTCCTGAGAAGATTGGCTTGGGTATGCTCGTTGCAGCTCTCGGTTTCGTATGGATGGCTGTAGGTTCTATGGGACTTGAGCTTCCTTTGACACAGGGTGATCCTGCTACAGAGGGTACACGTGTAAGTGCAAACCTGCTCATCTCTACATACCTCATCCTTACATTCGCAGAGCTTCTGCTTTCTCCTATCGGTATCTCATTCGTATCGAAGGTAGCTCCTCCTAAGTATGCTGGTTTGATGATGGGTCTCTGGTTCGGTGCAACAGCTATCGGTAACCAGCTCGTTATGGTTCCTGGTATCATGTGGGGTCAGAACTTCAACCTCGTTACTATCTGGGGTGTTCTCGCAGGCATCTGCCTGGTTTCAGCCCTCTTCATCTTCTCTATCATCAAGAAGTTGAATCGCGTAAGCTAATACATTCTATCATATACAAAAAAGGCTTGCTTCATTTCCGAAGCAAGCTTTTTTTGTATTATGTTATTTCTTCAACCATTTGTCTAACCATCCGAAGAAGGTGCGCTGCCAGAGCACGCCGTTCTGTGGTTTCAATACCCAGTGGTTCTCATCTGGATAGATAAGAAGCTCGGCTGGAATGCCACGCATGCGAGCGGCATTGAAGGCGCCCATACCCTGGTTGGCATTGATGCGATAGTCCATCTCGCCATGGATGCAGAGGATTGGAGTATCCCACTTATCTACAAACTTGTGAGGACTGTTCTCGTAAGTCTTCTTGGCGTTGGCACTCTGATCCTTGTTCCAGTAAGCATCATCATACTCCCAGTTAGAGAACCAAGCCTCCTCGGTATCTGTGTACATGCTCTCCAGGTTGAAAGCACCATCGTGAGCGAGGAATGCCTTGAAACGCTTGTTGTGATGACCGGCAAGATAATATACAGAGAAACCACCAAAGCTGGCACCTACACAGCCCAGACGATCCTTATCTACGTATGGAAGATTGTTGGCTGCATCGTCGATGGCTGAAAGATAGTCGTTCATGCACTGACCGGTCCAATCTCCAGAAATCTCCTCGTTCCATGCACTTCCGAAACCTGGAAGACCACGGCGGTTAGGCAATACGATGACGTAACCGTTGGCTGCCATGATCTGAATGTTCCAGCGATAGCTCCAGAACTGGCTCACCGGACTCTGCGGACCGCCCTCGCAGAAGAGAAGGGTAGGGTACTTCTTGCTGGCATCGAAGTTAGCTGGCAACATGATCCATACCAGCATTTGCTTGCCGTCGGTAGTCTTTACCCAGCGCTGCTCGCACTTACCCATGTTCAACTGGCTCAGGATGTGGTCGTTCTCACGGGTAATCTGTTCTACCTTGGTGCTCTTGGCATCCTTGCCTGGAGTTACGATGTAGATATCGGTAGGGTGGCTCATGCTGGCCTTGGTAGCGAGAAGCTTGTTGCCGTTGTTGGCAAGAGCGATGCTTCCGTAGTCTGCCCACTCGTTGGTAATCTGCTTTACTTCGCCCTTGAAGTTTGCCTGATAGAGATTCAGGGTTCCGTGCCATACACCGATGAAGGTAAGGCTCTTGTTGTCCTTGTTCCATACGAAGCCCTCAACGCTGGAGTCGAACTTGTCTGATACATAGTTCTTCTTGCCGGTAGCAAGCTCATAGACACAGAGGCGGTTGCGGTCGCTCTCGTATCCGTCGCGGGCCATGCTCTGCCAAGCCACGTACTTGCCGTCGGCAGAGAATTGAGGGTTGATGTCGTAACCAGGATTGTTCTTCAGATTCTCTGGTGCATTCACAGCCTGGTTCTTCATGCTCTTGGTAGCATCAATCTTAGGCTCTACATAACCAGCCTCCTTGCAGAGGTTCTTGGTCTCGCGCGTACCTGTATTATATAGGTAGATGTCAGAATCGGTAGAGATGGCATACTGCAAGCCCTCCTTCTTGCGACAGGTATAGGCGATAGTCTTGGAATCTGGACTCCAAGCCAACTGCTCAATGCCACCGAATGGAGCCATAGGGCACTCGAAAGGCTCATTCTTCAGGATATCCTCGCCAGCGTTGATGGTGCCATCCTCAGCAACATCTGCCACGAAAGGATGAAGAATGCTCTCTACGTAGTGATCCCAGTGGCGATAGTTCATGTCGGTAACGAGACGACCTGTAGCCAGAGGAAGATCAGAAGGATTCTTCTTGATGGTTCCGTGATAAGGCAACTCCTTGATGAGGATTACCTTCTTGCCATCTGGAGAGAAGCGGAATCCCTGGATGCCCAACTCATCGTTGGTGAGCTGCTTTCTGCCAGTACCGTCTGGGTTCATGCTCCAGAGCTGTCCGCCACGGATGAAGGCAATCTTCTGTCCGCCTTGAATCCAGGCAGCATCAGTCTCGCTCTTGGCATCAGTAGTCAATGCCTTCTGGTTCTTGCCGTTGGCATCCATGATGAAGAGCATCTGGTGCCCCTTGTTCTCCTTTACACTGTAGTAACCTACCTGGTAAACCACCTGCTTGCCGTTAGGCGAAGCTTCTGCGGCACCGATTCTACCCATAGCCCAGAGAGCTTCTGGGGTCATCAGGTGGTTCTCCACCTTGATGTTGTTTTTCTCAATCATAGTCTGTGCATCGGCTGTATTTGCTCCCATGGTGAGAGCTGCTGCAGCCAAAATCATCGCTTTAATCATATTTTTAGATATTATTAATAATTTGTTGCAATCTTCTAAATATTCCGTGCAAAGTTACAGAAAATTAATGAGATAACAAAATTTATCTTCTTTCTTTACTAGAGTCTGCGCTTTTTTTCGTAAATTTGCAACTGAAATGATAATGTTTAGCTTAAAATGCTAAATCTACAGGAATATAAGTAAAGATATAAATATTTAGTAAATGAATACATTGTTTCTTGTGCAGTTTGCTTGCTGCATTATAGTGTCGATGTTGGGCTTGATATTGGTTTTGTCTAAGTTTCAGATTCGCTGGTCCAACCGTCGTTACGAGGTGTCTCGTTGGCTCCTTGCTTTTTCTATGTTTGTACTTGCATGGCATTATGTCTTGCAAATGACTTGTGGCTTCCGTGCTAAAGGCGATGAGATAGGAGCTGTTGTCAATGTTCTCTTCTATTCTCCTGTCTCCTTCATCATTTCCTATGCGGTCTATAGCCTGGTATGCTATCGGAGCGGGCGGAAGAAGTTTGCCTTGATGGGATGTGTGAGTTATGCATTGATATTGATTTGTTTCTTTTTCGGATACCATGATACTCCTAGGGGAATGCATATGGGCGAATGGCTCTATGTGATGCTCGCATTATTTGCTGTTACCATCATATATAGCGTTTATACCACGGTTATCGAGATGCGTTATCATCGAAAGATTATCGAAGAAAACACCACGGAAGACTTGCTTCCTTTTGATAGATATGCCTATGCCAGTTATGGAATGGTGGGTATTTTGGTTTTGGCGATGGTAGGCGCTATCTGCTATCGTCCGCTTCTTTATTGTGTGGCGCCCCTGATTCTCTTTTCTTTGATTTTCTTTACTATCACTTTCCTGGGATATGGTTATAATATGATTCCTGCGGAGGTGAGACTGGAGCAGGAAACTGCTGATGAACCTCTTGAGGTGATAGAAGTGAGTGAGGAAGTGGGTTTGGATTCTGAGAAATTTTCTATCATAGAATCGATGCTTGCCAGCTGGTGTGACAAGGGTGGCTATAGAGACAGTACGGTAAATATGCCGATGCTTTCTGTTAAGTTGGGCATTCCTCGCAATGAATTGAGCCTGTATTTCGAGAACTATCTGAAGAGCAGTTTCAGAATCTGGCTCAGTGATATCCGTTTCAAGGAGGCACAGCGTATGCTGCTGGAAGAATGCAGGTACAGCAATGATACCATTTCTACAGAATGTGGCTTCTCATCCCATGCCCATCTCTATAAGATTTTTAAGGCAAAGACGGGATTTACACCAGGACAATGGAGAGATTCTGTTCGGAAAAACCGGTAGAATGCTGCGAAAAACAGTTTCATTCCTACCAATGAGACACCTATTTGATAGGAATGAAACTATTTTCTTGAGCAATGAAACTGTCAGGTTATAAGATTTTCATTATCTTTGCACAACTGAATAATAGTATTTGATAATGATTCTTATTAATTTTTAAATGAATTGCGATATGACAGGCTTTTCTTTATTTCAATCGACTGGTCTAGCCGATATAGTAGGACTATGTATTATATTATCCATTGCATTGGGGGCTTTTTCCCTGATGTGGATGGATTATAAAAAATATCTTGAAGAGTATGATAGCAAGCATTTTCATGTCTTGGATTTCGTACTCAAGGAGCAGTTGTATATATTTATCTTCCTCGTCTTTGCCTTCCTGGTAGGGGGTGAGATGTTGCTGAAAGCCTATATGTACTAGTTCTCTTTTATTTTTTAGGATAAAAGATTTGTTAGAACGATACTTTTTTTGTAATTTTGCACCGCAAAATATATAAAACACAATGAAAATAGGATTTGACAACGAGAAGTATCTGAAGATTCAGTCCGAACATATCAAGGAGAGAATCTCACAGTTTGATGGAAAGCTTTACCTGGAATTGGGAGGTAAGCTTTTCGATGACCATCACGCCAGCCGCGTTTTGCCAGGTTTCCAGCCTGATAGTAAGCTGCGCATGTTTCAGAAGATTAGCGATAGCATCGAGATTGTTATCGTAATCAGTGCAGCTGATATAGAGAAAAACAAGAAGCGTGCCGATCTGGGTATCACTTACGATGAGGATGTGCTTCGCCTGCGTGGCGAGTTCCAAAACCGTGGCTTCATGGTGGGTTCTGTTGTTATTACTCATTTTAACGGTCAGCCTGCTGCCATCGCCTTCAAGCAGCGCTTGGAGCGTGAGGGTATCAAGACTTACTGCCATTATCTCATTGAGGGGTATCCTCATGATGTAGATCTTATTGCTTCTGATGAGGGTTTCGGAAAGAATGATTATGTTGAGACTGAGCGTCCGCTGGTAATTGTTACGGCTCCGGGTCCTGGTAGCGGTAAGATGGCTGTCTGTCTGAGTCAGCTTTATAACGAGAACAAGCGTGGGGTGCGTGCAGGTTATGCCAAGTTTGAGACATTCCCTGTATGGAATCTCCCGTTGAAGCATCCGGTGAACATCGCTTACGAGGCTGCTACTGCCGATCTCAACGATGTGAACATGATCGACCCATTCCATCTGGAAGCTTACAATAAGATTGCCATCAATTACAACCGTGACGTAGAGATTTATCCTGTGCTCAATGCGCTGTTCGAGGGTATCTACGGAAGCAATCCTTATAAGTCACCTACCGATATGGGTGTGAATATGGTGGGCTTCTGCATCTCTGATGATGAGGCTTGCTGCGAGGCATCCAAGAATGAGATCATCCGCCGTTACTATGCGGCTACCAACAAGATGGCAGCTGGTGCTTGTAACGAGGGTGAAATCAGCAAGATCCAGATGCTCTTCAAGCAGGCTAAGATTACTACCGCTTATCGCAAGGTAACTGTTGCGGCTAAGGATCATAAGAAGGAGACGGGCCATACTTCTGCTGCGATTGAGCTGGAGGATGGTACAATCATCTGCGGTCATAGCAGCGAGTTGCTGGGATGTAGCGCAGCATTGATTTTGAATGTTACCAAGCATCTGGCTGGTATCGACCACGAGTTGAAGTTGATTCCTCAGTCGATGATTGAGCCTATCCAGCATACCAAGATTAATTATCTCGGCGGTCATAATCCTCGTCTTCATACCGATGAGGTGCTCGTTGCTCTCTCTGTTCTCTCGGAGAATGATGAGAACTGCAAGAAAGCTTTGGAGCAGTTGCCTAAGCTTCGTGGCTGTCAGGCTCATTGCACCGTGATGCTGAGTGATGTAGATCAGAAGATCTTCAAGAAGCTCGGAGTGGATATCACCTGCGAGCCTGTATTGAAGAAGTAATTTCGGTTTGCCTCGTATAGAAGAAGCAGGTTTGTTTTAAATAATATACCCCAGAAAAGGTATAGTTAATCATATAGTTTGATTAATTATACCTATTCGGGGGTAATTCTTTGTATTTTCTACAGAATATTATCTCAGTGCCATGACTCTGCTGAGAATCAGCTTTTTGTATTCCTTCTTCATGCCATCAGGCAGGAAAGAGGCATCTATCAGGTCGAGCCATTTCACGATGGAGCGACGGAACTTCTTGGCGATGTTATTGATTACTTTCTCGCTGAGTCCCGATGCTGTCATCACCTTGATGAAATCTGATTTCAGAATCTTTCTTTTTCTTCCATTCAGTGTCAGGGCGAGTTCCTCGGTATCTTCTGGCATCACTATCTTCGTGCAGAGTAGGTCGTAGGCTGGGGTCAGACCATAGCCCAGTTTTCTGTTGTTATAGAGTGAGAAGTTCTTGAGGTGCATGTCGGCGTTGCCGGTAATCCACGAGAAGATGACTACCTCCCAATAGTTCACAAGATCGAGCTGTGAGAAGGATGAATACTTTTTGATGAGTTTGGCTACCTGTTCGTAGGAACCTTTGTATTTGTATTCGGTAAGGCGCTCGGACAACTGGCACATATCCTCCATCGGTACTTTGGTTCCATCGTCCAGTCGGTCTATTCTTCGAGTGATGTAACAGAGTTCACCATCGGAAAAGCGTATCAGACTATGTGGAACCACGGCGATTTTGGCAGCTTCGGCGAGATGCATTGTGAGGTCTTCGATTTCGGGAAGACACCGATAGCGATCGGTCTGTGGCTTCAGGATGTATTTGCCCCAAAGTCCTACGATGGTAAATCGGGATGGTTCGTTCTTGCCGCCAGGGTTCACATCGAGCGAGAGTTTCGCCTGCACACCCGTGAGGGTGGTTTGTGCGCGCACTACCTGTTTAGCCAAGTCGCCTATTTCCTTTCTTACATAGGGTAGGACTGGGGCTTCCTTGGTGCCGAAGAGTTTCTTGGCGCAAGCAGGGTGGTAATCTACCTGTCCTGGCTTGAGCGGTTTATAGCAATATAGACATTTCTCCATATTTCTTTTTCCTTTCTAGTTTTATTCTACAGGGATTACGCTGACGGCTCCAATGCAATCCTTGCAGCAGGCGAGGAGGAGCGACATTCTATCCCGCTGGTTGATTTTCCAACTGCTTTCTGCGATATTCAGCAGCCATCCTTCGGGTATCAGTCCATCGAAGAAGGGAAACAGCACGGTATCGTGGTAGGGCTCGTCGGATAGCGGGAGCGTCAGGCTTACGGCTTCCGCACCATCCGATGCCAGATATCCGGCATCATAGGCAAAGGTAAAGCCCGTCTCGTCTTCCGTCAGCAGACCTACGTATTGGTCGTAGAGATAAATTTTTCCTTGTTTCATGGGATTCTATTTTTATTCTTTTTTGATAGGAACGGGACCGATTTCCTGACCGAAGAGGAGGAGAACCTGATTAACTTTGTCGAGTCGCAGCGTTTCCTTTCCCTGCTCCAGTTCTCTTACGAATCTGAGCCCTACGCCCGATTTCGCTGCTAAATCCACCTGTGTCAATCCGAATTGCTTGCGCATCTCCTTGACGTATGATGATAATGTATTGCTCATATATTATTTGTTTTATACCCTTTCGGGTAATATGATGATATCTATCTTATAGTATTATACCCTATCGGGTAAAATGTATAATGTATAATATCGTATTATACCCTTTCGGGGGCAAATATACGAATAAAAAATGAAAATACCCCCGAAAAGGTATAATTTATAATATCATTTAACAAAATTATACCTTTTCGGGGGTAAATCCGTAACGAATCCTTTGGGAAATAAAAAAAAGCGTAACGAACACCTTTTTCGGGTAATCCATTACGCTTTTATTTTTATCTAGAAAACTTTATTTTCCGAGATTATTCTTTTTCTCGTTCAGTTCTGCCTGCTTACGCTGCATCTCTTCCTGCTGCTGGCGCTGCAACTCCTGGAGGGCCTGCATTCTAGCCATGAGGCCGCTTGCCTTCTTAGGGTTGTTCTTGTTCTCCTGATAGCGCTTCTCCAGGATGGCGAGGAGTTTCTCGTCGTTGGTGGTCTTGCGCAGAGTCCACATGATTGCAGCACTGAAAAACAATGAGATGAAGTAGTAGAAGTTCAAACCTGCTGAGTAGTCATTGAACATGAAGAAGAACATCAATGGCATGAGATACATCATCCACTGCATCATCTTCATCTGCTCTGCCTGCTGACCTACCATCTGGTCACGCTGCTGGCGCATAGTCATCCATGAGTACAACAGGTTGGCTACGCAGAAGAGGATACAGGTCAAACTCAAGTGATCACCAATCAACCAGATGTTGGTATTCCACTCGAAGATTGGGTCGAAGGTACTCAAGTCGTCCATCCACAGGAACTTCTCACCACGAAGCTGGATGGCGTTAGGAACGAAGTTGAACATCGCAACCCATACCGGCATCTGAATCAGCATTGGTAAGCAGCCAGACAGTGGGCTTACACCATACTTGGCATACTCAGCCATCATCGCCTGCTGCTTCTGCATCTGGTCCTCAGGCTTGTTGAACTGAGCGGTAGCTGCCTCGAGCTTTGGCTTCAATACACGCATCTTGGCAGAACTCATATAGCTCTTCTTTACCATAGGGTAGGTGATGAGCTTGAGAAGCAATGTGATGAGAATCAATACGATACCCATTGGGAATACATTGCTCAACCAGTCGAATACGTAGAGTGTGAAGAAACGGTTGATCCAGCGGATGATAGGCCATCCCAGATATACGAGCTTCTGGAACTCCAGGTCCTTGCCGAAGGTGCTCTCCTTCTCTGTATTCTTCAGAATCTGGAAGTCGTTAGGACCGAAGTAGAACTCAAACTCAGACGCCTTCTTGCCAGTTGGGTCGAAGGCTGTCTTCATCTTAGCCTGGAACTGCTTCAGGTAGCCCGAACCCTTCTCCTGAGGGATAGAGGTCATGAAGGCATCCTTGTCAAAGTTATCCTTAGCTACCATGATAGCTGAGAAGAACTGGTTCTTGAAAGATACCCAGTCGATAGTCTCTTCAATCTTCTCGTCGATTTTCTCGCTGCCCTCGTTCAGATGGTCGGTGCCGCCCTCTGCCTCATGATAGGTAAGGGTAGTGTAGCGGTTCTCGAACATGAAGCCACGCTCCTGCTGGCGCGCCTTGTCGCTCCAGTCGATGCTCATCTTGTTGCAGCTAGGTGAGAACAGTCCTGCCATACCTTCTGCCTGCAGACTCATGTGGAGCATGTAGTCGTCGCCGAGGGTATAGGTCATACTGAGGGTCTTGCCTGGACCAGCCACAGCAGTCATGGTGACAGACTTGTCGGTCACGTTGGATGGTGTGAAATAGAGATCGCTGGTGATGATGTTGGCCTCCTTTGCCTCGAGCATGAACTTGAGGCTCTGGTCGTTGCCGTCGAAGAGAGTAACGTCCTTCTGGTCGGCAGAGCCATCTTTCACCTTGAGGTTGTGACCCACGTATCCCTTGATGACTGCCTTCTCGACAGTACCACCCTTGGTGTTGAGAGTCAACTCAACCTTCTCATTTTTCAAAACTACTTTCTGAGCCTGACCCTTCAGCGCCGAATAGAAGAGGGCTGTAGAGTCTGCCTCAATTTTAGCCTTAGCATCCGCCTGGCGCTTAACAGCGGCAGCCTTGCTGGCTTTTTCCATCTCGGCGTGCTTCGCCTTGGCGATGGAGTCCTGAACGAATGCCGCTCTCTGCTCTTCGGCTGATGGCTGGTTGTACCAGCTAAAGCCTATCAGCACTACGGCAATCAGGAGGAAACCGATAATGTTGTTCTTATTCATTATTATTTTTATTGTTTTATTTTCTCTGAAGAGACAGCAAACGTTATGCCATTCTGCTGTCTGAAGCCAGCCAGCGCTATTTCTTGTTAGCGATGGCTGTCTTTACAAAGTCAACAAACAATGGGTGTGGCTTCAATACCGTGCTCTGGTACTCTGGATGATATTGTGTTCCAATGTACCACTTCAAGCCCGGAATCTCAACTACCTCTACCAGGTCGCTCTCCGGATTGCGGCCTACGCACATCATGCCGTTCTTCTCGAATTCCTTCTGGAACTCGTTGTTGAACTCATAGCGATGGCGATGGCGCTCCTGGATATGCTCCTTCTTATAGATGTTGAACACGCGACTGCCCTGTCTCAGCACGCACTCGTAAGCGCCGAGTCGCATGGTTCCACCCATGTTTGATATATTCTTCTGCTCCTCCATGATGTCGATGACATTGTGTGGAGTCTTCTCATCCATCTCGCGGGAGTTGGCATCCTTGTAGCCCATCACGTTGCGGGCGAACTCGATCACGATCATCTGCATACCCAGGCAGATGCCGAAGGTAGGGATGTCGTGGGTGCGGGTATAGTGGGCAGCGATTACCTTGCCCTCGATGCCGCGCTGGCCGAATCCTGGGCAGATGACTACGCCATCCTGACCCTTCAGCTGCTCAGCCACGTTCTCTTCTGTGAGATACTCTGAGTTGATGAATGTAATCTTCACCTTATGGTCATTGTAGGTGCCGGCATGCGAGAGGCTCTCGCGGATGCTCTTGTAGGCATCCTGCAGGTCGTATTTTCCTACGAGACCGATGTTTACCACCTCGGTAGCCTTGTTTCTGCGGTCGAGGAATGCCTTCCAAGGACCCAGCGCTGGCTTCTCGCCGATAGGCTCGCCCATCTTGCGGAGGATGGCGGTATCGAGACCCTGGTTCTGCATGTTTACAGGCACCTCGTAGATGCTAGGAAGGTCTTCGCTCTGGATCACGCAGTCTAAATCTACGTTACAGAAGCTAGCTACCTTCTTCAGAATTCCCTCTTCGAGATGTTTCTCGGTGCGGAGAATCAGAACATCAGGCTGAATACCTACGCTCTGCAGTTCCTTCACGGAGTGCTGGGTAGGCTTTGTCTTCAGCTCGCCTGCAGCCTTCAGATAAGGCACGTAGGTGAGGTGCACATTGACGGCGTTCTTGCCCAGCTCCCATTTCAGCTGTCGGATAGCTTCCATGTATGGGGCACTCTCGATGTCGCCGATGGTTCCGCCAATTTCGGTAATCACGAAGTCATAGTGATACTTCTTGCCGAGCAGCTTCACGTTGCGCTTGATCTCGTCGGTGATGTGAGGCACCACCTGGATGGTCTTGCCGAGATAGTCGCCGCGACGTTCCTTGTCAATGACTGCCTTGTAGATACGACCAGTGGTGAGAGAATTCGCTTTCGTAGTCTGAATACCGGTGAATCGCTCGTAGTGTCCGAGGTCGAGGTCGGTCTCCATACCATCTACCGTTACGTAGCACTCACCATGCTCGTACGGGTTCAGTGTACCCGGGTCGATGTTGATGTATGGGTCAAACTTTTGGATAGTAATGTTGTAGCCTCTTGCTTGAAGAAGTTTACCGATGGATGAAGATATGATTCCTTTACCCAAAGAAGAAACCACACCACCGGTAACGAAGATGTACTTTGTATCAGCCACGATGTTTATAATTTAAATTAGAATTATTTGGGTGCAAAGTTACGATAAAATTATGAATTAGCCAAAATATTTGTAAAGAATGGCGTTGAATTTAGAATTATTTTGTTACCTTTGTGCCCAAATTAGTATATGAAGGAATGAAAATAAGATTTGGATTACTCATTTTAGCTTTGCTTGCGGGTGCTGTGACGGCAGATGCCCAACGTTCCCGCAGGCATAATGTGGTGGTGAAAACTCCATCGATAGTGAAAAGTTATGTGGACTCGCTGGCTCACATCAGGGAGCGTATCGACTCTACAGAGATGTCTTTGGATGACTCCCGATATGCCATGCTCTTCACCCCACTCACGTATTATCGCTCGCCTGCCAATCATTTCCTGCGCCTCCGTCCTGATGGAGGGGTAGGCGATTCGCTTGGCGTGATGCTCGATAAGACCTTGATGGATGTTTATCTCAGCCGACCAGACCTGGTGAAGACTACGCAGAGACACCTGGAAGAGGTGGGCGCTCCGATTGTGGCGGATTCTAAAGCCAAAAAGCCGAAGCGCGACATCATAGAAGAGGTGGCGCCTAAGGTCTTCGAACCGGAAACTGCGCCATCGGACATCGTAATCTTCAAGCCTAATTTCTGGACTTTCGGCGGAGATTACTATCTGCAGTTCCTGCAAAACTATGTATCTGACAACTGGTATAAAGGTGGTGAGAGCAACTACTCTCTGTTGGGACGCGTAACGATGATGGCGAACTACAACAACAAGCAGAAGGTGAAGTGGGAGAATAAGCTGGAGATGCGATTGGGCTACCAGACTTCCAAGGGAGACTCGGTGCATTCGCTCAAGACATCCGACGACTTGATCCGATACACCAGCAAGTTGGGACTCCAGGCTTCCCGCAAATGGTATTATACCATCCAGATGGTGGCGCAGACGCAGTTTGCCCATGGTTACAAGAGTAATGACAAGAAGGTTTATTCCGATTTCTTCTCACCATTCAATCTGAACCTCTCTGTCGGTATGGATTATACGGTAGATTGGTTGAATCACAGGCTGAAGGGTAGTGCCCATCTGGCTCCTCTGGCGTTCAACTGGAAGTATGTGGGCCGTGAGGATCTTGCCACAAGATACGGTTTGAAGGAGGGACAGCATGGCATGACCGATTACGGTTCTGAGTGTACCTTCGATCTGACCTGGCAGGTGATGGAGAACCTGAAGTGGAAGACCCGTCTCTGGGGATACACTACTTACAAGCGTGCTGAGATTGAGTGGGAAAATACGATTACCTTCCAGTTCAATCGTTATATTTCATCGAATATCTTCCTCTATCCTCGTTTCGATGATGGAGCAAAGCGTAAGGATGATCAGAGCTATTGGCAGTTCAAGGAGTTCATGTCTATCGGATTCTCTTACTCATTCTAGCAAGAGATTGAGCATATATATGATAAAGGCTCGTTCCAAATCACTGGAACGAGCCTTTATCATATCTGTTAGAAGCGGAAGCAGACTTCTGCATCTGCCATGGAGTAATTGTGCTTGGCGAGGGTCTTGTCATTCACCAATGCATACTCGGTGAGGATGCTGATTCGCTTGCCGATGTGGAAGTTCAAACCTGCCTCATACTGCGTCTTCTGCATGTTGTTCTTGCCGTTAGGCTGATACATGTCGTAACGTGCCTTGATGTCGATTCGGCTGTTCTTTGGCAGCTGAGCCAATGGGGCGATGACGAGTCCGTAAACACCCTGAGCCTTATCGCCGATATTTGCATTCAGATTGCAGTCCTTGGCGTTGGCGTCGTTGAAGTTGGTGATGCTCTTGGCAAAAGCCTTTCCTGTGGAGTGGATATATTCGGAGCGAACGGTCCAGCCATCCTGCTTGTATTCGAATGAGAAGGCATAGCGGTTTTGGCTGAGCTTGCGAACGCCAGAGCGTTTCTGAATGTCGGCAGTATAGGAGGCATCATGCTCGTCGGTCCAGGTTCCCTTTCTTGCATAAGAACCGGTCCATCCGAAGGCACCGATGCGCATGCCGCTTACTGGCATTACCCATACACCTCCGATGATGTTCTTCTGATTATCAACGTCCTTTGTGTTGGTTCCCTGTCCGTTGAATACGCCCACCTGATAGTGCAGCAGGTTTCTGCCGTTGGCATTCTTGAGGAAATCACCCTGCAGCTGCAGACCGATGTCACGACCGTTGGAAGCATGCTCTCCGGCACGGTCACTGAAGCCAGCCAGCTTACTTACGTTCTGAGAGTATCCCATGAATCCCTGATCGATAGGGTGCATCGGATTCTCGAAGGTGAATGGGTTCTTGAACTGTCCTATCTTCACCTTGAAGTACTCGTACTTCTGCCACTCAGCAAACAGGTCCACCATTCTCGGGCTTGAACCGAGGTTGGAAGTATTGCCGTTAAACTGAATCTGGGTCTTCCAGTAGAAGTCGTCTGCAATGCGACCTTCTAAGGCGATACGGCCCATTCGGATGTTGAACGAGTTGGATTCAGCGTTCTTCTGTCCGCTATACTGATACTGGGTCATGCCATAACCCGACAGCTTTACGTTGCTCAACCACGAAGGCAATTCGATGGTCTGCTTCTTTTGGGCGCTGGCTGCGACCGTAGTCAAAGCCATGAGCGTCAGGATGATACCTTTTTTCATCTTAATTTCTATTTTGTTTTTAGGTTTATTTCTTTGCCGCAAGCTCCTCTGCAGTCAAGTCTTCCGCTTTAGCAGCTTCCAATGCGAGCTTTTCTGCCTCCTTGGCAGCCTTGGCTTCAGCTATCGCCTTTTCACGCTCTCTGCGCTCCTTCTTCTTCTGCTTGATTTCAGCGTCGCTGCGCTTCTCGAGCAATACCACGTTCTCTACGTGAGGAGTATGAGGGAACATATCAACTGGCTGAACAGCAGCTGCTTTGTAGTGGTCGTCCATCAGCTGCAGGTCGCGTGCCTGAGTAGCAGGGTTGCAGCTTACATATACGATGCGCTTTGGCGCTGCGTTCAGAATCACGTTCACTACATCAGGATGCATTCCGGCACGTGGAGGGTCAGTGATGATGACATCTGGGCGACCGTGCTGAGCGATAAAGTCATTGGTCAGGATATCCTTCATATCGCCTGCGTAGAAGAGGGTGTTCTCGATGTTGTTCACCTGGGAATTCACCTTGGCATCCTCGATAGCCTCTGGTACGTATTCGATACCGATGACCTTCTTTGCTTTGTGAGCCACGAAGTTGGCGATGGTTCCGGTACCGGTGTAGAGGTCGTAAACCAGCTCGTCGCCGGTAAGGTTGGCAAACTCGCGAGCCACGCAGTAGAGGTGGTAAGCCTGCTCGGTATTGGTCTGATAGAAACTCTTAGGACCTACCTTGAACTTCAGGTCTTCCATCAGCTCGAAGATGTGGTCGTTGCCCTTGAAGAGGCTGAGCTCCAGGTCGTTGATGGTATCGTTGCCCTTTTGGTTATCTACATACATGAGTGAGGTAATCTGAGGGAACTTGTCAGCCACCTGCTGCATCAGCTCCAAGGCTCTCTGCTCATCTCCCTCCTCATCGTAATGGAACTGGAATACGAGCATCCACTCGCCGGTGTTCGAATTGCGGATCATCATGTCGCGGAGCAAACCGTGCTGCTCACGAAGATCGTAGAAGGTATAGTTGTGAGAGTCTGCGTATTCGAAAACGAAGTTGCGGATTTCGTTGCAGAGGTCATCCATCAGCCAGCACTTCTTGATTGGATAAATCTTGTCGAAGGCACCGGTGATATGGAAACCGATGGCATTCTGGGCATGGCGTTCCTTGAGAGAAGTTACGGTATCATCTTTTTTCTGAGGGAGTTGAGCCAATTCTTCTGACGTAAACCAGCGCTTGTTGCTGCATCCGAACTCAATCTTGTTGCGGTACTCCTGGGTTTTCACGCTGCCCATGATAGGGCGGAATTCAGGGAGTTCGATCTTGCCGATGCGGGTGAGCTGGTCTTCCACCTGCTTCTGCTTCGCCTTGATCTGCTCCTCGTAAGGAAGGTTCTGCCATTTGCAACCGCCACAGATGCCGAAGTGTTCGCACATCGGTTCCTGTCTCACGTCGCTCTTCTTGATGAAGCGAACTACCTTCGCCTCGCAATACTTATGTTTTTTCTTAACTACCTGCAAATCTACTACATCGCCAGGCACGCAGAAAGGCACGAAGATGACCTGGTCATCTACGCGAGTGATGCACTTACCCTCGGCTGCTACAGCCTCGATGGTGATGTTCTCCAAGAGAGGTAATGGTTTACGTTTTCTTGCCATAATTCAAATTTGTTTTTTTATGGCTGCAAAGTTAATACATTTTTGTGAGAAATGAAAGAGTTGTCCCGGATTTTTTCAGTCTTTGTCCCGGATGTTGTGAGGTAGGAAGGAATGGAAGAAGGGGAAGATAGGAGGGGAATGGGGGAAGGAGAGGAAGGGAAAAGGTGAAAAAGTGAAAGTGAAAAGGTGAATGAGGTGAATGGTGAACGAGGTGAATTTGATGAAAATGGTGTATGCAGCGAATTGCAAAAAGGTCAAAAGGTCAAAAGTGACTTTTCGTAAAAAGACGAAGGGTTGATGACTGGCTCTTGAATATCGTTGATGACAGGTTCTTGTATATTCATGTTGAAGATTTCTTCTATATATAATTGTAGTACTTACGCGCGTACATTATTATATGGATTTTTAATAATTAATGGTATTTAATAATCTTAATCTTGGCATATTGATAATTATTATATGATATTTAGGATTCGTCTCATTTCTGTTCTTTGAAAAATCACATTCGTAAATTCGGCAGATTCACCCAATTCACCATTCACCACATTCACCTTTTCACTTTCACCTTCACTTTTTCACCTTCACTTTTTCACTTTCACCTTTTCGCTTTTGTCAAATGTGACTTTTGACCTTTTGACCTTTTGACCTTTTGCCCCTTTTGGATCTTCACCCATGCTCTCTCCCGATGTCCCCTTCGAACCCCAGTTCCAGGCGATTCCATCGCCTGTCCCTTTCCTCTCTCGATGCCCATTTTCCTACGTCGCGACGTAGCAATTCCTGCGTCCCGACGTAATAATTCCTGCGTCGCGACGTAGGAAAAAGAAGGCCTTGAAGGGAACTCAGCCCCTCAAACTGTCAGAATCTCTTTCTTTGCCAACTTATAATTTCCTCTCAATCGTTGCATATTGATAGTAGATTGTTAAAAATAGCCCCGTGTGTGCGACAACAGTGTGAAATGTAATCTCGAGATAGCAAAAAAGAGTATAAAAGTTTGGTGGTTTCAGAGAAATGTTGTATATTTGCATCATCAAAGTAGTTTGATAATAACTAGAATTATATAATATTTTTGAACCTATAACAAAATGAACGAAAAAAGAGTTTATACATTCGGTAATGGACAAGCCGAAGGTAATGCGAAGATGCGCGAAGTTCTTGGCGGTAAGGGTGCAAACCTCGCTGAGATGAATCTTATTGGTGTACCTGTTCCTCCAGGTTTCACCATCACAACCGATACATGTAATGAATATTATGAGGTAGGTGAGGAAAAAATCAAGGAACTTCTTCAGGATGAAGTAACTGCTGCTGTAGCTCATACAGAGGCTTTGATGAACTGCAAGTTCGGTTCCGTTGAGAATCCTCTCCTCGTTTCTGTACGTTCAGGTGCTCGCGCGTCTATGCCAGGTATGATGGATACAATCCTCAACCTTGGTTTGAATGATGAGGTGGCTGAGGGTATGGTCAAGAAGACCGGTAATCCTCATTTCGTTTACGATTCATATCGTCGTTTCGTACAGATGTACGGTGATGTTGTTATGGGTCTTAAGCCAGTTAACAAGGAAGACATCGATCCATTCGAGGCTATCATCGAAAAGGTGAAGGAAGAGCAGGGCGTTACTCTCGACAAGGACCTCTCTGTAGAGTCTCTCAAGAAGCTCGTTGAGCTCTTCAAGGCTGCTATCAAGGAGCAGACTGGTCAGGATTTCCCTACCAACCCTATCGAGCAGCTCTGGGGCGCTATCTGCGCAGTATTCCGTTCTTGGATGAACGAGCGCGCTATCCTTTACCGTAAGATGGAAGGTATTCCTGATGAGTGGGGTACAGCTGTTTCTGTCATGGCGATGGTATTCGGTAACATGGGCGAGACTTCTGCTACTGGTGTTTGCTTCTCTCGTGATGCAGGTAATGGTGAGAACCTCTTCAATGGTGAGTATCTTATCAATGCACAGGGTGAGGACGTAGTAGCTGGTATCCGTACACCACAGCAGATTACAAAGATCGGTTCTCAGCGCTGGGCTGAGCGTGCTGGCATCTCTGAGGAGGAGCGCATAGCTAAGTATCCTTCTATGGAAGAGGCTATGCCTGAGCTTTACAAGGAGCTCGATGCTCTCCAGGATAAGCTGGAGCACCACTATCACGATATGCAGGATATGGAGTTCACCGTACAGGAAGGCAAGCTCTGGTTCCTCCAGACCCGTAACGGTAAGCGTACAGGTACCGCTATGGTGAAGATTGCTATGGATCTCCTCCACGAGGGTATGATCGATGAGAAGACTGCTATCCTCCGCTGTGAGCCTCAGAAGCTCGATGAGCTCCTGCACCCAGTATTCGATAAGCTGGCTCTCTCTAAGGCTAAGGTCATCACTCAGGGTCTCCCTGCTTCTCCAGGTGCTGCCTGCGGTCAGATCGTATTCCACGCTGACGATGCTCAGGAGTGGCACGAGGACGGCAAGAAGGTCATCATGGTTCGTATCGAGACTTCTCCTGAAGACCTCGCTGGTATGTCTGCTGCTGAGGGTATCCTTACCGCTCGTGGTGGTATGACTTCTCACGCTGCCGTTGTAGCTCGTGGTATGGGTAAGTGCTGTGTATCAGGTGCTGGCTCTATCAATGTTGACTACAAGTCAAAGACTGTTGAGATCGAGGGCGTAGTTTACAAGGAGGGTGATTACATCTCTCTGAACGGTACTACAGGTCAGGTTTATGCTGGTCAGATCGAGACAAAGGCTGCAGAGCTTTCAGGCGACTTCAAGGAGCTGATGGACCTCTGCGACAAATATACAAAGATGGAGATCCGTACCAACGCAGATACTCCACATGATGCTGAGGTAGCTCGTGCATTCGGTGCTAAGGGTATCGGTTTGACACGTACAGAGCACATGTTCTTCGATGATCAGAAGATCGTTGCTATGCGTGAGATGATTCTGGCAGACTCTGTTGAGGGTCGTGAGAAGGCTCTTGCCAAGCTCCTCCCATATCAGAAGGCTGACTTCTACGGAATCTTGAAGGCTATGGATGGCTGCCACGTGAATATCCGCTTGCTCGACCCACCTCTCCACGAGTTCGTACCACACGATTTGGCTGGTCAGCAGACTATGGCTAAGGAGATGGGCGTAAGTGTTGAGGAAATCAAGAAGCGTGTGAACTCTTTGGCAGAGAACAACCCAATGCTCGGTCACCGTGGTTGCCGTCTCGGTATCACATTCCCTGAGATTACAGCTATGCAGACACGTGCCATCCTCGGCGCAGCTTGCGAGTTGAAGAAGGAGGGTTACAACCCATGCCCAGAAATCATGGTTCCTCTTATCGGTACTGTTCAGGAGCTCAAGCAGCAGAAGGCTATCATCCTCGCTACTTCTAAGGAAGTATTCATCGAGTACGGTGTAGAGGTAGAATTTGAGATTGGTACTATGATTGAGATTCCTCGTGCTGCTCTTACTGCAGGTCAGATTGCAGAGGAGGCTCAGTACTTCTCATTCGGTACTAACGACTTGACACAGATGACCTTCGGTTACTCTCGTGATGACATCGCTTCATTCCTCCCTGCATACATGGAGAAGAAGATTCTGAAGGTTGACCCATTCCAGGTTCTCGACCAGGAGGGTGTTGGTCAGCTCATCAAGATGGCTGTAGAGAATGGTCGCGCTACCCGTCCTAACCTCCGCACAGGTATCTGCGGTGAGCACGGTGGTGAGCCATCATCTGTTAAGTTCTGCGCTAAGGTTGGTATGAACTATGCTTCATGCTCTCCATTCCGTGTGCCTATCGCACGTTTGGCTGCGGCGCAGGCTGCTGTTGAGGAGTAATCCTCTCTTCTTTAGGAAGGCAGTACGATTAAAAGATTAGATAATTTGAGGGGGAAGTGTTTTGTCAGAAACACTTTCCTCTTTTTCGTTTTTTTAGCGATTATTGGATAGAAAAACAAGAAAAAACTTGCAGATTACAATTATTTTCTGTACTTTTGTCGGAAAATAGAGAAATATGACTGCAAGAGAAGATAGAGAAAAGGAAAAGTTTACCAAAGAAACTGTAGTAAAGTATTTCTTTGATATGAGTAAATCCACTTATACTATTATGGTTTTAGGTGGGTTGGCTGCATTATTTGGTATAGTTGAGACTAATGAAACTGGCACCATAAGTGCTATTTTGTTGGGCGTAGTGTTGTCTGCAGTCTTGTCTATTATTGGTTATGTAATTTCTAAACGTTAAGAGTATGAATACATTGGCTTTAACTTTTGCAATATGCTTAGTTCCTGCAACTGCATTTTTGATATGGCTCTTTACTCCTTGGGGAAAGAAATGGTCGAAGGAATTGTAAGAATGAAGAAGATGAAATATATAATGTTGGCTTGCTTGCTGACTGCAAGCCTGGGTGTCGGGGCCAAGTCGATGAAAGACCTGCTGGTTTCGATGCCTGATGAAGTTATGCCTTGTCTCAACAAGAACATGCGACTCGAATTTGCTGAGTTGCAGGAGATGGGAGTGAAGGCTGAAGTGAAGAATCTCCTGGAAGAGGTGAGCGTGATGGATACGCTGACCCAGGACTTCGTGCAGATCCGTGTGACCAAGGCTTCTACCTTGCAGATGAAGAAGTTGCCTGTGGAAAACGGAGATTCTGTGCTCTGTGTACTCAAGACTTTCGCTGGTCCCGAGAAGGAGAGTGAGCTCTATTTCTACAATCAGGATTGGAAGAAGATGGATGCTGTTCCCCTCTTGGATGGTAAGCGAATGGAGGATCTGGCAGAAAGCCTTATCCAGAAACCGGATACGATGAGCGAAACTCGATTTTCAGAACTGAAGGCGATGATAGAACCGAGAATGGTGAGTGCCTTGCTTTTGCAGAACGAAAACTCGCTGGTTGTACGCCTGTCTTTGCCATTGCTCTCTGCTGAAGATAAAAAGGCAGTTAGTGCAATAAAAGTGCAAAGAAGCTTTAATTGGAATGGGAAAATCTTTAAATAGAGTTAAAACTCTGTAGGTTTTTGCAATAAAATATGGAAAGTTGCAGGATTATTTGTAATTTTGCAGCGTGTTTTTCATGGTATTAGATTATTAAGGTTAATAAAAGATTGGTTGTCGGGAGACAATCAATTTTTTTTTGCCCTTTGCTTTTCTCTTCGTCCGATGACCGGTGGTTCTGGACGTATGGGGTGTTTTAGACGTGTGGGTTGTTTAGAAGATAAACAACCCGATGATTCCACAGATGAAAAGCAGCAGAATTGGATTCGCTTTTCTTACTTTGGTAAAGTAGAATGCACCCAGGAACACTGCTACGCTGGCACCGAAAGCAAATGGATTTTCTGTTGGTGATCCAAAATTCTCCTTGTTCATCAAGAGCACAGCAGCTGCGGCAATCAATCCGATGATGGCAGGGCGAAGACCGGCGAAGATATCCTTCACAATCTTGGAATCCTTGTGAGTTATCAGATAACGGCTGATGAGAATCATGATGATGAATGGCAGCCACATGATGGAAAGTGATGCCAGGAAGGAGCCCAGCCAGGCTACCCAGACAGGATAACCCGCATGGAGACAGGATGTGTAGCCTACATAAGTGGCGCAGTTAATGCCGATAGGTCCCGGCGTGGATTGACTGATTGCCACGATATCCGTAAACTCGGCATTGGTGAGCCAATGGTTCTTTACTACTGTTTCGTTGTGAATGAGCGACAACATCGCATATCCACCACCAAAATTAAATGTACCAATCTTGGTAAATATGATAAATAACTTCAGAAATAGCATATCTTTACTTTGAACTTTATGATTAGCTTTGCTTCTTGTACTTGCCGTAAAGCCAGCCGAGCACGCCGGCTGCTATGAGAATATAGATAGGTGAGATGCCGAATGCAGCAATCAGCGCACAACATACAAACGGAATCCAGATATTGTAGCGGTTGATGTTCGCCGTCTTTGCCATCTTGAAGCAAGGAGTCGCAATCAGCGCCACCACGGCAGGGCGAACGCCGGCAAAGAACTTGCCCACCCAGTAATTATCCTTAAACTGCTGGAAGAACATGGCGATGATGAGGATGGCGATGATAGAAGGCAAGGCGATGCCTACCGCACCCACGATGCCGCCCCATACACCCTTCGTCTTGTAGCCGATATGGCTCGCCATATCAATGGCGAAGATGCCCGGGGTAGTTTGAGCCACCACCATGATGTCCATAAATTCCTGTTTATCCATCCATCTGTTCTTATCCACGAATTCTCTCTCCATGATAGGTATCATGGCGTAGCCTCCACCTAGCGTAAAGGCACCAATCTTATTACACGTTAGGAAAAACTTTAATAACATTTTATCTTTTGTTTTGATTTCGCCTGCAAAATTACATATTATTTGTTAAATAAACTAGCTTTTTGGCGGATATTCTTAAAAAATCTGCGTTCTTTAAGAGATTTTGTGTATCTTTGCAGGATATAATCTGCAATGGCGCATCCCTTGAAAAGGAGGACATAGCAGACAGAAAAAGAAAATTAAAACCATAAGGAAATATAAGAATATGAATCTAAAAGTTCGCTTGGCGCTGATGAACTTCCTGGAGTTCGCAGTTTGGGGAGCCTATCTCACATCTATGGGCAACTATCTCGGCAAGGCCGGAATGGGTGCTGAAATCTCCTGGTTCTATACCATCCAGGGTATAGTATCTATCTTCATGCCTACATTGATGGGTATTGTTGCTGACAAGTATGTGCAGCCGCAACGCCTCTTGGGTTATTGCCATCTTCTGGCTGGTTTGTCGATGATAGCTCTTTTCCTGATGGGAGAGGCGAGTGCTACTCCTAACGAGGCTGTCTTCATGGCGGTCTATACCTTCAGCGTAGCTTTCTATATGCCAACGCTGGCGCTGTCGAATACTTCGGCGTTCACCATCCTGAAGAATCATGGACTCGATACCGTGAAGGATTTCCCGCCAATCCGCGTCTTCGGTACCGTAGGATTCATCCTTACCATGTGGATTGTCAACTGTGCTACCTGGGATAACGGTTCGTTTATGTTCCTCTTTACCGAGAATGCACATAAGTTCCAATACACCCACTTCCAGTTCCTGGTATCTGGATTGTTGGGCATCGTTCTCTTCCTCTACTGCTTCAGTCTGCCACAGTGCCCATTGGTGAAGAAGGAGGCACGCAGCTGGGTAGAGACCTGGGGCTTCGATTCCTTCAAGCTCTTCAAGAGCCGCGAGATGGCGATGTTCTTCATCTTCTCAGGCTTGCTGGGTATGAGTCTGCAGGTAACCAATGGTTATGCTACTCCGTTCATCACCAGTTTCAAGGGCGATCCTTCCATGCTCGATACCTTTGCAGCCAATAATGCCACTCTCCTGGTATCTATCTCCCAGGTGGCAGAGGCACTCTGCATTCTCCTGATTCCATACTTTCTCAAGCGTTATGGTATCAAGATCGTGATGCTCATCGCCATGTTTGCATGGGTGTTCCGCTTCGGATTCTTCGGATTGGGTAACCCTGCTTTCCCAGGCGTAACCCTCTTCATACTCTCATGCATCGTCTATGGTGTGGCATTCGATTTCTTCAATGTGTCGGGTGGACTGTTCGTAGATCAGAAGTGCGAGCCTAAGGTGCGTGCTTCTGCTCAGGGACTTTTCATGCTGATGACCAATGGCTTGGGAGCCTCTATTGGCACAATTCTTGCAGGACAGGTAATCAACCATTATTGTCATTGGGAGAATGGATATTTGATGGGCGATTGGCAGACTTGCTGGTTTATCTTCGCAGGTTATGCACTTGTGGTCGGTGTAGCCTTCGCCGTATTGTTTAGACCAAAGAAAGGATAATGAAAATGGAAAAAATAAAATTAGTTTATCAGGGAGCTTTCGCAATTCCTGATGCTGAGGAGGCTTGTGTTGTTACTCTTACTGATGTCCAGGAGGTACGTGCACTCTCCATCGTAACAGATAAGCCGATGGCTAATGAAATCAAGTTTCATCAGCTTGATAAGGATGTAAAACATCCGCATCTGGTAGATGTGTTGGCTAAGATGATTTGCGAACAGGGTCCTCAAGCCTATCATGTTGTTTTCGAGGCTAATGGAAACATCGGGCCTAAGGCAAAACTGGTAAATGCTACATCAGGATCAGAGTATTCTCTTCCACAGGATGAGGCTATCCTGCTGGCGGTAGCTGCAGGTCTGGAGATCTTTACCAATATGGATGTGCTTCAGAATTTTTCTACACCTTTCAGCAAGAATGTGATGAGTGTGGCGCTTCCTATCGTGGGATTGCCGGATTCACTTCTCAAGAAGGCACTGGAGAAAGCGGTAGAAGAAGAAAACTACGAGGGAGCTTCCTTTATCCGTGATGAGATGAAGCGCCGACAGGAAGAAAAGGATGAAAAAGACTTGACTGATAGATAATTGATAACGAATGAAAGAGGTTAGATATTTCTATGTGCCGGATGCGGCAAACCAGGTGGAATTGCCTGCTGAGGAGGCTACCCATGCGCTGAGAGTGTTGCGACTGAAGGGTGGTGATGAGATTTTCCTCATGGATGGGGAAGGATCTTTCTACCGTGCAGAGGTGACAGCTGCCTCCAGCAAGCGCTGTCTTTATGAAATCAAGGAGAATATGCCTCAAAAGCGTGCGTGGAAGGGGCATATCCATCTTGCCATTGCTCCTACCAAGATGATGGAGCGTATTGAGTGGATGGCTGAGAAGGCTACGGAGATAGGATTCGATGAACTCTCTTTCCTTAATTGTCAATTTTCTGAACGAAAGGTTGTGAAGACTCCTAGAATAGATAAGATTGTCATCTCTGCCGTGAAGCAGAGTCATAAGGCGTGGAAACCGGTAGTGAATGAGCTGGAGAGCTTCAAGGAGTTTATCCAGACTCCTCGTCCGGGCCGCAAGTTTATCTGTCATTGCTACGAAGAAGTAGAGAAGAAGGATTTCTTCCAGGAAATCTCGTCATTATCTAATGATGCTGATGGCAAGGACGCAGCATCTCAATCTTCAGTTGATAACAAGGACGCAGCATCCTCTTCTTCATCTGCTGATATCACTGTATTGGTAGGCCCAGAAGGCGATTTCTCTATAGATGAAGTTCGTCTTGCCTTGGCGAATGGTTATGAGAGCGTATCGCTGGGAACCAGCCGGCTTCGTACAGAAACGGCGGGACTTGTAGCTGTTCACATGGCGCATATTGCAAGAAGAATATAAGAAGATAATATGAGTGTTAGTGTGATGAAAAGATTGTATAAGAATTTGGTTTTGAAGAGCTTGGCACTTCTCGTTGTAGTGTTAAGCTCATGCTCAGGCAGCGATTACCTCAATGCCATTCCTAAGAAAAGTACAGCCCTTATCTCGGTGGATTTGCAGCAGATGGCTTCCGATAAGAATGCGGAGGACAAGGCTGGTATGCTCAAGTCTCTGCTCCATGTAGATGATGTAGATAAGTGTGGCATCGATATCTCTGAAAAACTTTATCTCTTCGAGAGTGCCGATGGTAACCTCGGTCTCTGTGCCAAGGTGAGCGATGAGGGGGATGTGGAAGACTGGCTTGCCTCGCTTGCCAAGAAGCGCATTGCTTCGGAAGTGAAGGAGCGCAAAGGTTTTCATTTCGCAGTATTGAAGGATTCATGGCTCGTCGGCTTCTCCGGTCAGGCGCTCCTCGTGATGGGTCCTGTTGTCGCTGATGCCCAGGCTCAGCTCCAGCAACAGATGGTAAAATATCTTAAAGCTGAAGAGGAGAATGGCATCACCGTTTCTCCTATGTTCGAGCGTCTGCAAACCATCTCTTCTCCTATGGCAATGGTAGCTCAGGCACAGGCTTTGCCAGAGAAGTTCGTAGCTCCATTTACCCTGGGTGCTCCTAAGGATACCGATCCTTCGCAGGTGGTTATCGCTGCCGATATGGAGGTAAAGAATGGCATCCTGCAGGTTCAGGGTGAGACTTTCTCCTTTAATGAAACCATCGACAAGGCGTTGCAGAAGGCGGCACAAAACTACCGTCCTATCAAGGGCAGTTATGTGAAATCGATGCCGGACGATGCCTTGGCGGGTATCTTCATGAACGTAAATGGCGAACAGTTCCTGCCGATGATGCAGAGCAACCGCAGTCTTCAGACTCTCCTGATGGGTATCAACCAGGCGGTGGATATGGATAACATCATGCGAAGCGTAGATGGCGATATGGCCATCGTCTTGCCTACCTTGGGTGATGCAGACCTGAAGATGATGATGGCTGCTAAGTTGGCGCATAGCAAGTGGTTGGGTGATGTAGATTACTGGAAGACTTCATGTCCTGCCGGTGCCAAGATAGCAAACTGGGGTAAGAATTCCTATTTCTATACCGATGGCAAGACTTCCTTCTATTTCGGCGTAACCGATGATAAGCAGTTCTTCAGCGGCAGCGATGAGCTGACGGCTCAGTATGCGGTGAAGCCAAGCAATCATCCGATAGATTCCAAGATCCAGAAGCTTATCGTGGGACAGAAGCTGGCGATGGTCATCAATCTCGCCAAGAGTTCTGATGGCAGCGGCACAGGCAAGGATGATGCCATCTCAACGGTTACCGGTCTGCTAGCCCCAGTCTTTGGCAATCTTACTTCTGTGGTTTATACTTTAAAGTAAAAAGATAAAACATTAAATAAAAAAACAAAGTGGAAAAGATTCAGCTTCATTCCGTTCTTCCTCAGGTTTTCGCCCAGCGTGAAGACCTGCATTCGGAGATATGGAAGCAGGATGTTACCTTCGAGAAAGGTCATCTCTATCTGGTAGAGGCTGAGAGTGGTAGCGGAAAGAGTACTTTCTGCAGCTACGTGCTCGGCTATCGTCACGACTACAGCGGAAGTGTGATGTTTGATAATGATGTTACCGCCAATTATAAGGTTTCCGATTGGGTTGAGATGCGAAAGCGTCATATCAGTCATCTCTTTCAGGAACTCCGTCTCTTCCCAGAGCTTACGGCGATGGAGAATGTAGAGATCAAGAACAAGATTACCGGTTTCAAGAGCCGCGAGCAGATCCTGCAGTGGTTTGATATGCTTGGTATCGCCGACAAGGTGGATGCCAAGGTAGGGAAGATGTCGTTCGGTCAGCAGCAGCGTGTAGCGATGATGCGTGCCCTCTGCCAGCCTTTCGATTTCATTCTTGCAGATGAGCCGATCAGTCACCTTGACGACAACAACTCCCGCATCATGGGCGAAATCATGATGAAGGAGGCGAAGGAGCAGGGGGCTGGCGTCATCGTGACCAGTATCGGTAAGCACATGGACTTAAACTATGAACATATATTTAGATTATGAATCTGGTTTGGAAGTTACTTCGTCAGCATATCAGCATACCTCAGTTTGCAGGCTTTGCCTTTGCCAACCTCTTCGGTATGCTCATCGTACTTTTCGGTTTTCAGTTTTATCAGGATGTGCTGCCTGTCTTCACCCAGCAAGACAGTTTTATGAAAGCCGACTATCTCATCATGAGCAAGAAAATAGGTATGGGCAATACCATCAGCGGCCGCTCCAATACCTTTTCGGGAGCTGAGATGGATGATGTCAGCGACCAGAAGTTCGTGAAGAAGATAGGCAAGTTTACCTCTACCGAGTACAAGGTAGATGCGCAGATGAGCGTAAATGGTGTGAATGTATTAAACAGTGAGCTTTTCTTCGAGAGTGTTCCTGATGGTTTCGTGGATGTTCCGCTCAAGGATTGGAAATACACACCCGGTGAGAAGGTGGTGCCAATCATCCTCCCGCGTACCTATATTAATATGTATAACTTCGGATTCGCCCAAAGTCATTCGCTCCCTAAGATCAGCGATGGACTGATGGGAATGATCGATTTCAACATCTGCATACAGGCAGGTGGCAAGAAAGAACTGTTCAAGGGAAAGGTCATCGGATTCTCATCCCGTCTCAACACCATTCTCGTGCCACAGGCATTCATGGATTGGAGCAACCAGGAGTTTGCGCCTAACCAGAAGAGCGATCCTACCCGTCTGATCGTAGAGGTAGGCAATCCGGGCGACGAGAACATCACCAAATATCTTGATGACAACGGTTATGAAGTAGAGACCGATAAGCTCGATGCCGAGAAAACCACCTATTTCCTCCGTATGATGGTATCGATGGTGATGATTATCGGTCTTGTGATTTCCGTTCTGAGTTTCTATATCCTGATGCTCAGCATCTATCTCCTGGTGCAGAAGAACTCTTCCAAGTTGGAGAATCTGCTCCTGATAGGTTACAGTCCGGGCAATGTAGCGAAGCCCTATCAGGTGCTCACCATCTCTCTGAACATCGTGGTACTGGTCATCGCCTGGCTCATCCTCTTCTTCCTGCGAGGATACTATATGGATTTCATCGAAGCACTCTTCCCTGACATCGAAGAGGGAACGATGTTTCCAGCCATAGCCTTAGGCTTTGCCCTCTTCCTTGTGGTTTCGGTTCTGAATATAGTAGCCATCCGTCGCAAGGTAATGAGTATCTGGCAGCGAAAGGAGTAAGCGCCCATACCCCCGTTCCAGGCGATTCCATCGCCTGTCCAAAGAGAAGAGTCCCCCTCCGCCACCCTCAAAAAAACTATAAGCAAACACCCCTTATTAATAACAATTTAAAGAAAATCTGCGTTATTTGCTTAACGCAGATTTTTTTTGTGTTATAAAACATCATTTTTAATGCAGATGTAACATTTATATCGATTTTTTTGTTTATATTTGCACTCGAAATCAATATTAAGGGAATGTTTCCCGGTATTATTAATTAATTTTTAGAAAAAAGGTATGCAGAAAAGATTGCATTTATTAATGGCTTTGCTGGCCTTTATGGTTACTACAGCCATGGCACAGATTACTACTTCTGGTTTAAGTGGTTCTGTGACTGCAAGTGGTGAAGACGTGATTGGCGCAACGATTGAGGCCGTTCACGTTCCTTCTGGAACTCGTTACAAAGCTGTAACCAACATTGATGGTATGTTCACTATCAATGGTATGCGTGTCGGCGGTCCTTACGAAGTCAAGATCAGCTACATCGGCTACAAGACTAAGGTCGTAAAGAACGTCACCCTTCAGCTTGGTGAAACTTACAACTTGAAAGAAACTCTTGATGAGGATGCTAAGCAGCTTGGCGAAGTTGTAGTAGTAGCAAAGGGTTCCAAGTTCAGTGTAGAGAAGACTGGTGCTTCTACCAACATCTCTAATGCACAGATTGCTAACATGCCAACTGTTAGCCGTAGCATTACAGATATCACCCGTCTTTCTCCTTATGGTGGAAACGGAATGTCATTCGCCGGTGCTGATGGCCGTACAGCTAACTTCACTGTGGATGGTGCAAACTTCAACAACAACTTCGGTTTGAGCTCAAAGCTTCCTGGTGGTGGTGCTCCTATCTCTCTGGATGCTATCGAGGAAATGCAGGTTGTTATTTCTCCTTATGATGTTCGTCAGACTAACTTCGTAGGTGGTGGTGTCAATGCGATTACCAAGTCTGGTACCAACAACTTCAAGGGTAGCGCTTATGTATATCACAAGAATGAGAACATGCGTGGTGATGCTATCGAGCGTGAGCAGATTTCTGGTGCACGTGAGAAGGATCAGCAGACTACTTGGGGTTTCTCCCTCGGTGGTCCTATCATCAAGAACAAGTTGTTCTTCTTCGCTAATGGTGAAATGGTCAAGACTCCTACAGTGGTAAACCGCTGGAGAGGTTCTGAGGATGGTATCGGTGATGCTGAGAACTATATCTCTCGTACCAAGCTTGCTGATTTGGAGAGAGTTTCTAAGTTCGTAAAGGATAAGTATGGTTACGATACTGGTTCATGGACCAACTTCCCTGCAGACGAGAGCAACTACAAGCTTCTCTTCCGTGTGGACTGGAACATCACAGACAAGCATCACTTGGCTGTACGCTACAACTATACCAAGAACCGTTCTTGGCAGGCTCCTAACGCATCATCTATGGATGGTGGTACACGTGCATCTGGTAGCCGTATGTCTCAGTACTCTATGTCATTTGCCAACAGTATGTATGCCAATGACAACCTCGTAAACTCTTGGACTGTTGACTTGAACAGCCGTTTCACAGATAATCTGTCTAACCAGTTCCTGTTCACATACTCTAAGCTGGATGATAGCCGTTACACCAATTCTTCTGAGTTCCCATTCATCGATATCCTCGATGGCGGACAGAAGAGCGTAGATGGAACTGCTGATGCTGATGGTACCAACAACTACATGGCTCTGGGTTATGAGTTGTTTACTTGGAACAATGCCGTACACAATACTGTATGGAATATCAAGGATGACGTAACTTACTATCTCGGTAAGCACAAGATCATCGCTGGTCTCAACTTCGAGCACCAGATGGCAGACAATGCTTATCAGCGTAATGGTTCAGGTTACTATCGTTACAAGAGTCTCAACGACTTCCTGAATGGAGCTGCTCCTGAGATTGTATGTTTGACCTATGGTTATGGTGGCAACAACAATCCTGCTGCCCGTGTACAGTATAACAAGGCTGGTATCTATGCTCAGGATGAGTGGCAGATGACTCCTCAGTTCAAGTTGACCTATGGTCTTCGTCTGGATGGTCTGTTCTTCAACAATTCAGATTTGATGACTAATAATAGGATTCTCCAAGAAGATTACAATGGTCGTCACATCGACTCAGGTAAGTGGCCAAATAGCTCCTTGACTGTATCTCCTCGTATCGGTTTCGTATATGATGTATTTGGTGACAAGACTTTGAAGTTCCGTGGTGGTACAGGTTTCTTCCAGGGCCGTTTGCCATTGGTATTCTTCACCAACTTGCCAACCAACTCTGGTATGGTACAGTATCAGGCAAATATCAATGCAACATCAAAGAATCCTCTTACAGGTGAGAAGAAGACAGATATGAACCAGTTTGCTGGTGGTCTTGTTGTTGATAAGGATGGTAAGCCAACAGCTGCAGCTCTCCGTGACAAGTTGATTTCTATGGGTTACCCAGAGAACATCACTCCAGAAGATGGTTCACTTCCTTCTGCTATCTCTGCTGTAGATAGAAATTTCAAGTTGCCACAGGTATGGAAGACATCTTTCGCTGTAGATTATCAGATTCCTGTGTCATTCCCAATGTCAGTTTCTGTTGAGGGTATCTTCAACAAGACATTGAATGCTGCTACATTGACCGACTGGAGCGTACAGGATGCCAAGGGCTTCCCACGTTTCAATGGTGCAGACAACCGCCCTGTATATCCTAAGGGATCTTCAGTAGGTACTCATGCTTATGTACTTGAGAACACAAGCCGTGGTTACGGTTGGTCATTCTCTGCACAGGTAAATGCTCAGCCATGGGAATGGTTGAACTTGATGGCTGCCTATACTCATACTGTATCTAAGGAGGTTACATCACTTCCTGGATCTAACGCATCTTCTGTATTGAACTACATCTCTACAGTATATGGTCCTAACAACATCAAGTTGCACAACGGACAGAATGTAACTCCTGATCGTGTCATTGCTTCTGCAACTATCCACGACAAGAGCAACAACCACTACAGCTTCATCTATGAGGCATGGCGTGGTGGTTACAACTACTCTTACATGACTGTAAACGATATCAATAATGATGGTTACAACTATGATGCTCTCTACATCCCAACCGACAAGCAGGTAGCTGACAATGAGTTCCGCTTCAAGTCAGAGGATGATAAGACCCGCTTCATGGATTATGTACATGCCAACAGCTACCTGAAGAATCATCAGGGTGAGTATGCAGAGGCTTACAGCCTTTACAACCCTTGGGTACATCGTATCGACTTCAGCTACAAGCACGACTTCAAGTTTGATGTGGCTGGTCATACCAATACTCTTCAGTTGAGCTTCGATATGAAGAACGTACTCAACTTCTTCAACTCTAGCTGGGGTGTCATGAAGTACTTGAACCCTGAGATTGGTTCAGATCCACGTATCTTGCGTTACGAGGGTCAGGATGCAGAGGGTTATGCAACCTTCTCTACTCCAAAGTCAATCAATGGTAACACCAAGACTTTCGTACCAAATCATGCTATCGGTCAGTGCTGGTATGCATCAGTGGGTCTCCGTTACATCTTCTAATTAATAAAGTATCGAAATTATGAAATTTAAATATTTATTCATCGCATTGATCGCCGTAGCAGGCTTCTTTGCAAGTTGTAGCGATGATAAGGACTTAGGTCAGCTTGATGGCATTCAGCTTTCTCAGTCATCTCTCTCTATTCCAGTAGAGGGTGGAAAGGTTGAATTTGATGTTACTTCTGCTGCTGACTGGAAGTTTGTTACCAATGACAAGAAGGGCAATCCTGTGGATTCTATTCCTGCCTGGATTTCTTCTTCTTGCACGAGCGGTAGTGCTGGTACAACTCATGTTGTTTTCAATGCTGCTGCTACAAAGGGTGCTAACAACAGTACCTTCAAGTTGGTAAGTGGTGCATATACTCAGTATATCACTGTAATCCAGGGTGTATTGAATCCTCCATTCTCTACCTGTGCTGAAATTCTGGCAGGTAATGATGGTGAGACTTATAAGGTGAAGGGTACGCTCACCAGGCTTTCTAATACTCAGTATGGTAACTGGTATATCAATGATGGTACTGGTGAAGTGTATGTTTATGGTACACTTGATGCCAATGGTAGTGAGAAGAACTTCGCTAGCTTGAAGCTGGAGGAGGGTGATGAGGTTACCATCCAGGGTCCAAGAGAGACTTACAAGGGTACTCCTCAGTTGAAGAACGTAACCGTTTTGAGCTATACCAAGTCTTTGATCAAGGTTGAAGAACTCGATAAGGATACCTTGAATAAGGCTGGTGAGGACTTCAAGGTTACCTTGACTGTAAAGGGTGAAGGCGTAACTGTTGACATCCCTGAGGCTGACCAGAGCTGGTTGTCTGTAAAGGGTATCGTTACAAGCGGTACAAAGGCAGAGATTACATTCCATGCCAATGCCAATGCCGGTGGTGCTCGTTCTTCTAGCATCGGTTTCATTTCTACCAAGGGTAAGCAGAGCTCTACTGTTACTGCTGCAGTTTATCAGTTGGGTTCTATCATTGAGTGCCCTATTGCTGACTTCAACAAGGCAGAAGCAGGTTCTACCGTTTATCGTCTGACTGGTGTCATTACTAAGGTTGCTAATGCAACATATGGTAATTGCTACATCAAGGATGCTACTGGCGAAACATACGTTTATGGTATCGGTGTCAAGGGCGACTTCGAGAAGAAGGGCTTGAAGGTAGGTGACGTCGTTACACTTACTGGTGTGAAGGATATCTATAATGGTACAGGTCAGATGAAGAAAGCAACTTTGGAGGATGTGAAGGTAGTAACCAAGATTTCTGTAGCTGACTTCCTGACTAAGAAAGATGACGAAAACGTTTATTACATGTTGGAAGGTACCATTACAGAGTTTGCCGGTCAGAAGAATGATTTGAAGACATACGGTAACTTCGGTTTGACTGATAAAACTGGTTCTGCTTACGTCTATGGCTTGACAGCAGGCTGGGGAGGTGAAGGCAAGAAGGCTGGTGAACTTGGCTTGAACTTTGGTGATAAGATTACCATCATTGGCTATCATACATCTTACAAGGGCAATCCTCAGGTAGGTGGTGCATTCCTCTTCTCTAAGGGTGAATAAACTGATAAGTAAGTTTAATAAATAGATAAGGTTAAGCGAGAATGTTACTGAATAGGTGATGTTCTCGCTTTTCAATTGTAGTTATGAAGACAAAATGGTTTTATCTTCTTTCCTTGAGTTTCCTCCTGGCTTTCTCTGCGTGCAGTAGCGACGGAGATGACCAGGGCTCGCGAAAGATTCGAATGCGAATAAGAATGTAGTTTCTGCTTCTGTTCCAACAGAAGCAACAGGGTTGTAATTCCCTAAGATTGTGGCGAATGGTACCTCTAGAAATGTGGTGCTCGTTCGCAGAACGGCTGACTATGGCGTTACCTATTCCACTTACTACGATTTGGATAAGAAGTCGCCAAGATGGTGCTGCTATCAGGTCTGCCAGTCTAATAATAAGAAAAACTGGACTAGAAAGCAGTGGAAAGGTGCCACCTGGATGGGTAAGAAATGGAGTGGGGAGCCGTTCCAGAAAGACCCGGATGTAGATGCTGATTGCCAGCCACCGGTTAGCAATGAGTTTAGCAAAAGTGGATATGATCGTGGTCACATCGTGGCTTCTGAGGATAGAGTTTACAGTCAGGATGCCAATGGACAGACCTTCTATATGACCAACATGTTTCCCCAGATGCATGATTTCAATGCCGGTATCTGGGAAGATATGGAGAAGCTGATCCGTAATTTCCTTACCTACGATATGAGTACCCAAGCATCTCATGCCAAAGACACGCTTTATGTGTGCAAAGGTGGTACCATTGATTCTTCTGATAAGATTTTGAATCATACGAAGAATGGTTATATCGTTCCGAAGTATTTCTTCTGTGCGGTTCTTCTGAAGAATGCCAAAGGTTATCAGGCTATCGGCTTCTGGTTCCGCCACAGCGCTTACGGTTCATCTGAAACGGTTAAGGGTCATGTGGTCAATATCAAGAGGCTGGAAGAGCTGACGGGACTCGATTTCTTCTGCAATCTTCCGGATGATATTGAGAGAAGCATAGAAAATGCTTCTTCTGATCCGAATACGGTTAAGGAAAAGTGGGGGATTCTAATCATTTCTCTTGTTGTATGCAATAAGAAAGAATCCGTATATGAAAAAGGGTGCGTCATCAATCCGTGACGCACCCTTTTAATTTATATGATACCAGTTGGATATTAGAACAGTTGGGCGAAAGCCTCGGCTGTCTTGCCTGTATAGGTTACCATCTCTGTAACTGGCTGGTAGCCGAAATCCTTGAAGGCAAGGAGCTGGGTGGCTACAAACTGATGGTCGTCAGAGAGGCACGCCTGCAGCTTCATATTACCCATGCTGATGGCTGATACCGGGAACTTCTTTATAGAAGATTCTACCTCGCTAGGGGCAGAGTTAAGGATGTTGAGGAGCTTCTTGCCATCCTCTGCTGAATATTCCTTCTCCTTGATCTTGATAGCACTGTTGGTTGGTTTGTAGATCAACTTGATGGTCAAACCCATGAAACCCTTCTTTACCTGTACATCGTCGAGTGCCAATACTTCCGCACCCATATCTAAATGATTAATCTTTGCCATAATCTTATTTCTTCTTTAAATATATATATATATATCTGTTTTTTTGTAATTGAAAATAATAACCGTATGCAATGCTTCAATGAGCCTTGCAGACATAACTATACTGTAAGCCTTCTCTACTGGGAATGCTTACACCTTATAATATATAAAAAGAAGAACTAACAGATGAGATGCCGCAGGCAAATGACATAATACTTGCTGGCGACATCAAAGTGGATAGGGGCGGTTTCCTGACGGAAAGGCTCCTTCGCACCTTCTATGACTGATAAAAGGGATGATAAAAAACGGATTCTATTGGTTAGCAATCTACTGCTTGCAGATGGGTTGCCATATATATTGCCACTTGGCAATAAACGCTGTGGACGACTGCTGCATACTCGATAGGCGGCATTGGATGCATCTTCCAGCTGGGCATCCTGCTCCTGCTGGTGAGGTGTAACTTTGGCAAGTCTATCCTTCGTATGGCTGGCTTCTGTTGCGTATGCTCCCTCTTTCTGTTGCGTAGCATCAGCAGCTTCAACAGCTAAAGAATCCTGATGAGATAAAGAAATAGAAGCAGCAGATACCTCTCCATAGCCTGAGAAGACCATGGACATCAGAAAAATGATGTAGAGTATCAACTGCTTCATATTTGATATTTGATGGTGCCGGGAATCTCCCGACACCGTTTTTTAAAATAATTAATAACTTCTTGCGATGATAACGCGAGCTACGGCAGGCTTGCCGCTCACCATATCAACACCTGGAGTCTGCTCGTAAGCGAATGGCACGCAACGGATGGTAGCCTGAGTCTCCTCCTTGATCTTTGCCTCGGTCTCGGCTGTACCGTCCCAGTGGCAGAGGAAGAAACCGCCATTCTTTACACGCTCCTTGAACTCCTCGTAGTTATCGCACTCATATACGTGAGCATCACGGTAAGCACGAGCCTTCTCGAAGATGTTCTTCTGGATGTCTTCCAACATATCCTTCACGCGCTCTACGATGCCGTCGAAGCTTACATTCTCCTTCTCCAAAGTATCACGACGCATGATCTCGATGGTGTTGTTCTCCAAGTCACGGCCACCCATTGCGAGACGAACAGGTACACCCTTCAACTCGTAGTCAGCAAACTTGAAGCCAGGACGCTTAGCTGTGTTGTCATCATACTTCACGCTGATGCCCAACTCGCGGAGCTGGTCGATAACAGGCTGCAGCTTGGCAGTAATCTGAGCCAACTGCTCCTCGCCCTTGTTGATAGGAATGATAACCACCTGGATAGGAGCCAGCTTTGGAGGCAATACCAGACCGTTGTCATCGCTGTGAACCATGATGAGGGCACCCATCAGTCGGGTAGAAACACCCCAAGAAGTAGCCCATACATACTCAGGCTTGTTCTCCTTGTTCAGATAGGTAACGTCGAAGCTCTTGGCGAAGTTCTGACCCAGGAAGTGGGAAGTACCGCTCTGGAGAGCCTTGCCATCCTGCATCATTGCCTCGATGGTATAAGTGTTCAAGGCACCGGCGAAACGCTCAGTCTCACTCTTCACACCCTGCAATACAGGTACACCCATATACTTCTCGGCGAACTCAGCATATACCTTCAGCATCTCCTGAGCCTTTGCCTCAGCCTCTTCCTTGGTAGCATGAGCGGTATGACCCTCCTGCCAGAGGAACTCAGAAGTACGGAGGAATGGACGGGTACGCATCTCCCAACGCATCACGTTACACCACTGGTTGCAGAGGATAGGGAGATCACGCCATGAATGGATCCAGTTCTTATAGGTATTCCAGATGATGGTCTCTGAAGTAGGGCGGATGATCAGCTCCTCATCGAGCTTGGCATTAGGATCCACCTCAACCTCTGTGCCATCCTCTGTAGAACGAAGACGATAGTGAGTAACCACAGCACACTCCTTGGCGAAACCTGCCACGTGCTCAGCCTCACGAGAGAAGAAGCTCTTCGGGATGAGGAGAGGGAAGTATGCATTCTGTACACCTGTCTGCTTAAACATCTTGTCGAGCTGCTGCTGCATCTTTTCCCAGATTGCGTAGCCGTATGGTTTGATGATCATACAACCACGAACTGGTGACAACTCTGCGAGGTCAGCCTTTACTACCAAATCATTGTACCACTGACTGTAGTTGTCAGCGCGCTTGGTTAAATTCTTAAGTTCTTTAGCCATATTACTAATTATATATTTTGTTTTTAAATTCTGCTATATATCTTGAGCGTGAAGACACGATGTATCTTGAGCGTGAAAACACGCCCAATAGGGAATTTCCGCCCCGAAATAGGCGATTTCCTTTCGCCATTTGGACAAATACCCTTAAATTTGCATGCAAAATTACAAAAAAATATTAGAAAACCCTCCATATTGGAGAAAAAAGACGTATCTTTGCATTTAAATAACATAAATATAGGAGAATTATAGTATGAAAAAGATGAAATTTACTGCTGCAGCGCTCTCAATGCTGCTCGTTTTGGGAAGTTGTGGAACTAGTCAGAAGACTGGTACAGCTGCTGGTGCAGGTGCTGGTGCTGCTCTTGGTGCTTTGGTTGGTGGTTTGCTCAACAACAGCCATCGTGGTACAGGTGCAGTAGTAGGTGCTGCCATCGGTGCTGCTGTTGGTGGTACAGCGGGTAACTTGATTGGAAAGCACATGGATAAGGTAAAGGCTGAGGCAGAGGCTGTGAAGAATGCGCAGGTTTCTACCGTTACAGATGCCAATGGTTTGACAGCTGTTAAGGTAACCTTCGATTCTGGTATCCTCTTCCAGACCAACAAATATGCGCTCAATGCAAGCGCTAAGAACGACTTGGCTCAGTTTGCCCAGGTTTTGAAGAACAATGCCGACTGCGAGGTAGCTATCCAGGGTTACACCGATGCTACAGGTAATGATGGCATCAACCTGCCTTTGAGCCAGAATCGTGCCAATGCCGTTTCTACCTACTTGAAGTCATGCGGTGTTACCAGCAGCCAGATCAAGAGTGTAGAGGGCTTGGGTTCAGCTAATCCTGTGGTGAATACTACTGCAGCCTGCGCTCAGAACCGCCGTGTAGAGGTTTACATGTATGCTAGCCAGGCAATGGTGAATGCTGCCAACAATGGTACATTGAAGTAAATAACGAATCAGATTCCCGATAAGGGAAAAAGAAGATAGATGATTTTAAAAAAGATCAGAAATATCGTAAGATGGGTGGTGGTGCTGTTTTTCAGTACCACCATTCTTGCTGTAGTAGCCTACCGTTTTATTCCGGTATATGTTACTCCGTTGATGATTATCCGCTGTTTTCAGCAAGTGGCTGATGGTGAAAGTATTACCTTGCATCATCATTGGGTTTCGATGGATAAGATTTCCCCTCACATGCCTGTGGCGGTGATGGCGAGCGAGGATGCCCGGTTTCTCAAGCATCATGGTTTCGACTTCAATGCCATCGAGAGTGCTGCCAAGAATAATGCCCGTGGCGGTAAGGTGCATGGTGCCAGTACCATCAGTCAGCAGACCGCCAAGAACGTATTCCTCTGGCCGGGCCGTTCCTGGACCCGCAAGGGATTTGAGGTGTATTTCACCTTTCTCATTGAAATGATGTGGAGCAAGCAGCGTATCATGGAAGTCTATCTCAACAGTATCGAGATGGGACCGGGTATCTATGGTGTCGATGCCGTGGCTGAGTATCATTTCAACAAGAAAGCGCAGGATCTCTTCCGTGGCGAGTGTGCCCTGATAGCTGCTACGCTGCCTAATCCTAGAAAGTTCAGTTCCCTGTATCCGAGTGCTTATATGAAGAAGCGCCAGCGACAGATTGAACATCAGATGAAATTCATCCCTTCCTTCCCTCGTGAGGGTGAAGACTACGACCCAAGCACGGCTGTAGGCGGATATAGGGGAAAGTGATTGTTAGTTAACAGTTGATAGTTAATAGTTTATGGTTTTTCCTGCTAAATATTGATTAATGGATTTATTGAACGACTTGAATGATGCGCAGCGTGCTGCGGTAGAGTATATTGACGGACCTTCGCTGGTGATTGCCGGTGCAGGTTCGGGCAAAACGCGTGTGCTTACCTATAAGATTGCTTATCTCCTGAGCCAGGGCATGAAGCCTTGGAGCATCATGGCACTTACCTTTACCAATAAGGCGGCAAGGGAGATGAAGGAACGTATCGGAAAACTGGTGGGTGATGACCTTGCCCAGCATCTCTACATGGGTACCTTCCATAGCATCTTTTCCCGTATTCTCCGTGCCGAAGCTGAGCATATCGGTTTCAATAATAACTTTACCATCTATGATGAAAGTGATTCTCGCTCACTGCTGAAGGCGATCATCAAGGAGATGGGACTGGATGACAAGGCCTATAAGCCTGCTGCCGTTCATGCCCGGATTTCGATGGCGAAGAACAACCTGGTAACTGCTGAAGCCTACGATAGCGACCCTGCCATCCTGGAGCAGAACAAGCGTGCCAAGATGCCTGCCATCGGAAAGATTTATGTGGCATACGTGCAGCGTTGCCGTCAGGCGAATGCGATGGACTTTGATGATCTCCTGATGCTTACTTTCCAGCTTTTCAGAGATCACGAGGAAATCAGACAGAAGTATGCCGGCAGGTTCGATTATATCCTGGTGGATGAGTATCAGGATACCAATCATGTTCAGATGTCTATCGTGATGCAGCTCTGTAAGGAAAAACTGCGTGTCTGTGCCGTAGGTGATGATTCGCAGAGCATCTATAGCTTCCGTGGTGCCAATATCGACAATATATTGAATTATCAGAAACAATTGCCTGGAACCCAACTCTTTAAACTGGAACAGAACTACCGGTCAACTCAAACGATCGTGGAGGCTGCTAACAGTCTGATTCATCATAACCGCAATCAGATTCAGAAAGAGGTGTTCAGCAAAAATGATAAAGGAGAGAAGATACTGTATAAGCCAGCCTACAGCGACAAGGAGGAGGCTCTGATAGTGGCGAAGAATATCCAGCGCATCAAGCGGCGGGATGATTGCGGATACGATCAATTTGCCATTCTCTATCGTACCAATGCCCAGAGCCGAAGCTTCGAGGAGGAATTCAGAAAGCAGGGCATCCCATATCGTATTTACGGTGGATTGAGTTTCTATCAGCGTAAGGAAATCAAGGATATCATCGCCTATTTCCGTCTCGTTGCCAACCCGGACGATGAGGAGGCTTTCAAACGTATCATCAATTATCCGGCTCGTGGCATCGGTGCTACCACCGTGACGAAGATTGCCGATTGTGCCCATCAGAACCAGGTGAGCTTCTGGGAGGTGATAGGTAATATAGAACATTACGGACTGAATGTCAACAAGGGTGCGCAGACCAAACTCGAGAATTTCCGCCTGCTCATCTCTTCCTTCATCGACCGTTCGCATACCCTGGATGTCTATGAACTGGGTGATGCCATCATCAGGGAGAGTAGAATCAGCGAGGATATCATGTCGGGCAAGAATGCCGATGATCTGGCTCGCCAGGAAAACCTGGAGGAGTTTCTGAGTGGTATGCAGACCTTCGTGGCAGGACGCCAGGAAGAGGGACGAATGGATGAAGCCTATCTTACCGATTATCTGCAGGATGTGGCGCTGCTGACGGATGCGGATAGTGAGGGAGAGAAGGATGAACCGAGAGTTTCGCTCATGACGATTCATGCGGCAAAGGGTCTGGAGTTTGCTACTGTTTTCGTAGTAGGTTTGGAGGAGAATATCTTCCCGAGTCCGCTTGCTGCAATCTCTGTCAGGGAACTGGAAGAGGAGCGTCGTCTGCTCTATGTAGCGATTACCCGTGCCGAGAAGCATTGCATCCTGACCAATGCCAAGAACCGTTTCCGATATGGCAAGATGGAATTTGATAATCCGAGCCGATTCATCAATGAGATTGATGCCAGTTTGATAGAGGGTGGTGACGAGGCTCCTGAATCTTCATTCGGTGGTGGCTATGGCGGAAGGATGCCATGGGATAGGGACCGATCAGGCTATGGTCGTGATTATCAGAACGCTAAGCCAGTAGCTTCGCAGTTCATTGCTGATCCAAAACCATCCTATACATCATCTTCCAGAGTAGGTGTTTCGCGAGGAGTTACTTCTCGATCTGAAGAATCACGTCCAACATTAACCCGTCGTCCTGAAGGCTTTAAATCTGTAAGAGCTGTGAATGCTGTACAGAGAATCATGGGTGATACTGCTACCTCTTCATCCGTTGCTTCAGCTGGTTCTTCAGCTTCTAATGCTTCCTCAGTCGCTGGTTCTCTCAGCGAGGGCTGTAGAATCGAGCATCAGCGTTTTGGAATAGGAACGGTATTGAAAATAGAAGGTACGGGCGAAAATACGAAGGCTACCGTAGAGTTCCAGAATGCAGGAACCAAGCAGTTGCTTCTGAAGTTTGCCAAGTTCACCATTCTCTCATAGAAACAAGTTCACCATTCTCTCATAGAAAATAGAAAGAAGATAAAAATGAGGATATGAAAAATCCCAGCAGGAAAAGCACTTCCAGCTGGGATTTTTCATATAGAATCTTTTATAAAGCTTCATCATCAGGACGCTGAATGGCAGGCTTCTTGATCTTTGGGAGATGCTTCTTGCGTCTCAGCCAGGCAGCCTTGCGCTGCTCGTAATCTTCGCGGTGGCGTTCCAGGAAATTATCTGCCATGAATTTATTCCTTGAACTTACTGTAGATTACCTTGATTTGAACAGGTCCTGTAGCCACTCGCTTGCCGTCCTTGGTGGTGTAATCCTTTTCTGGATCATCCGTTGCCTTGACCAGTCGGGTAGAGGTGAGCTGCATATCGTGATTAATCTTGGTAATCACGGTAGCATTGTTCTGGGTACTTGTGGTCAAAGTCACAGGTACCAGTACCACCTTGTTCCAGTTTTCACTCTTGTCCTTGTTCCTGTACATCGCAGTAACCAGGTTACTGATGTTATAGAAGGTATAGGCATTCTTCACGCCTGTTGAGTTCTTGTTGTAAGAAGCCGTATAAGATGTACGGTTGTCTGTCAGCTTGTTCTTCTCGAAGAAGGCATCCAGACTGTCTTGCTGTACCATCAGGATCGTAGAAGGAACGCTGAACTGATAGTCGTTGTTGTTATCTACATTATTCATTCTTGGGAAAGAGATGGTAGCTGTATTCAGCGTATCCTTCTCATGACCCTTCATGATATCCTCTACTGGCAGCGTTACTTCTGTGAAGATGCCGGCTGGTGACTTCAGATAGGTACAGCTCTCATCGTTTGCCAGACTATCCAATGTCTTGGTGTCGTTGGTAATCTTGTTGAGCTGCAGCACCTCTTCTGTACCGTCAAAGCGGTTGAAAGCGAGACCTGTTACGATACTGTCGTTGCCCGCAGAGTTCTTCACCGTCTTCTGGATCTTGTAGTAGAACTGCAATTCGGTATTCCAGATGTTGGCTACGTTTCCGATACCGCCGGCATGCTTGATATAGAAACCAGGACAAACCTTGTTGAGGAAGTCCCAGTTGGTCTTGAAGTACTCAGGATGCTCCACGAAGGTATTCATCACGTAAGAACCGTAGTTCTTGTAAGTCTTGCCATCCTTTGCCGGATATGGCTTGTTCAGATAGATCTTGAAAGCCATCGTCGTGCTGTTCAGGTTATAGGTGGCGCTCGACGAATAGTTTTTCTCGCTCACCCAGTTGTCCTTGAAGGCATCATAGTCAGAGTAATACTCCTGATCCTCGCTCATCGGCTTGCTCATCTCGTAGGCAGTAGCCTTCATCGGTGCGAGGGTATCACCGTATGTCGTCTTGTATGATACCAGGAGATAGCATGAATCCGCCTCGATCTTGCCATCGTGTGCATTGCGGATGTACTCCAAAGTGTCCAGACTGAATGATGACAGTACGCCAAACTGGGTCATATAGTCGCCAGCTACGTAGGTACCGGTCTCAGGATCCTTCACCTTACCAATCATACCCGTATTGTTTCGGCTCAGGACCGGGCCGGAAACGATGGAGCGTGAGGTGACGTTGAACACCTGGTCTTTGATAGAGATGTTATCAACATCGTTGGTGATCGACGATCCGATGTTATCGGTGGTGTCATCACATGCAGCAATAGTCATCGCTGCTATAAATAACGCTGTAAATAGTCTTAAAATCTTCATTATCCTTGAAATGTGTCTAATTTCTGAAGCTTACTCCTCATCAGGGCATACTTCGTTGATGAATGTCTTGTAGGCATCCGCAAAGTCCTCGCCAGGATAAGCGAGGGTTGGCTTGCTCTTCTCATTGGCATAATCCAATAGAGTTCTGTTTGCCAGGCTTTCGCCTTCAATCACACCGTCGCTGTAGTCGATGGCCATCTTGCCCAGCTCTGTGAAGTCGAAGTCCTCCTTGTAGCCAGAGAGCAGTTCCGACTTGGCATCACGGAACTCCACGCAGCGCTTGAAGTGTGTGCCGAGTTCGCCTTTCAGCTCGTTGGTATAGAGTGAGAGGATCACCTTTGAATTGGCGAAGGATGGCTCCTCTGCGTATGCTGTCTTGATATAGAAAGGAACCACAGCGCTTACCCAGCCCTGACATACGATGACGTCTGGTTGCCAGCGAAGCTTCTTCACGGTTTCCAATACACCGCGTGCGAAGAAGATGGCGCGCTCTCCATTATCTGTATATTCCACACCCTGCTCGTCGGCTGCCATTTGGCGGCGGGTGAAGTAATCGTCGTTATCAATGAAATAGATTTGTTGACGTGTTGTTGGTATAGATGCAACCTTGATGATCAGCGGATGGTCTGTATCATCTATGATAAGGTTCATACCAGACAGGCGAATCACCTCGTGCAACTGTCCACGACGCTCATTGATGGTGCCCCATTTAGGCATAAAGGTGCGAATCTCAAAGCCTGCTTCCTGCATCTTCTGAGGTAATTCGCGTCCCATGATAGACATGTGGGTCTCGGCTACGTATGGGTCGATCTCCTGATTGATAAATAATACTTTCTTTGCCATAAATTTAATTTTTATTCTTACGAATTAGGTGCAAAGGTACAAAAAAAACTCCAAAAAAGCGTATTTTTCTTCTGAAATTCAATAATTTCGGCAATAATTCGCATATTTTTAGGTTTTTTCTTTCTTATTTGAGAAAAAAGTTGTTATTTTGCACCCGAAAACAGATAAGAAGATGAAAGTAATCAATAAGATTGTTGACCTCCAGAACGAACTTTTCGATCGTTGCAAGGAGGGAAAGGAAATCGGCCTTGTGCCAACTATGGGCGCGCTTCATGAGGGTCATGCCTCTCTGGTTAAGCGCAGTGTTAAGGAAAACGGTGTTACGGTAGTTTCCGTTTTCTTGAATCCTACTCAGTTTAATGACAAGGGTGACCTGGAGCGTTATCCACGTACACTCGATGCTGACTGCAAGCTCCTCGAGGCTTGTGGCGCTGACTATGTGTTTGCTCCTTCTGTAGAGGAGATGTATCCTACACCGGATACCCGCCACTTCGAGTTCCCTCCGGTAAGTACCGTTATGGAGGGTGCCAAGCGTCCGGGCCACTTCAATGGTGTATGCCAGGTGGTAAGTCGCCTGTTCTATATCGTTCGTCCTACCCGTGCTTATTTCGGTGAGAAAGACTGGCAGCAGATTGCTGTCATCAAGCAGCTCGTGAAGTACATCAACAGTGATGTGCAGATTGTGGAGTGTCCTATCATCCGTGATGAGGATGGCTTGGCTAAGAGCAGCCGCAATACCTTGCTGACTGCTGATGAGCGTACCATAGCGCCTAATATCTACAAGGCTCTGAAGGCGAGCGTAGAGTTTGCCAAGAATCATACCGTGCAGGAAACTCACGACAAAGTTGTGAACGACATCAATGCCGTAGAGGGTCTGGAGGTAGAGTATTTCCAGATTGTGGATGGCGACAGCCTGCAGGATGTTTCTTCATGGGAAGATAGCGCCTATGTGGTAGGTTGCATCACCGTATATTGCGGCAAGACACCTATCCGTCTCATCGACCATATCAAGTATAAAGGATAATTCCTCTATAGAATGATGAAGGAATCATTCTTCTATAGGTTTTCTTTATGATTAAGTTTAATCCGTAATAGAAGTAATAACAGAACAATGCAGATTGAAGTATTGAAGAGTAAGCTCCATTGTGTGACAGTAACTGAGGCAAACCTGAATTATATGGGTAGCATCACGATAGATGAGGATCTGATGGACGCTGCTAACCTGATAGCAGGAGAGAAGGTGCAGATTGTGGATAACAACAATGGTGAGCGCCTGGAGACCTACATCATCAAGGGTGAGCGTGGCAGCGGTTGCATCTGCCTGAATGGTGCAGCAGCTCGCAAGGTGCAGGTGGGTGATACCGTCATCATCATCGCCTATGCCCTGATGGATTTTGAGGAGGCAAAGACCTTCAAGCCTACCGTGGTTTTTCCGAAAGAGGGAAACAAGGTATAAATATCGTATGATGATATAGCATCATATGATTGATTATCTCCCATGATGAGAAATGAATATGCGTTCCTGTGGATAGATGAATCCGTAGGAACGCATATTTGCTTTAAGGCTCTTTTGAAGTTGCTTTAAGGCTCTTTTGAAGTTGCTTTAAGGCTCTTTTGAGGTTGGTTTAAGGCTTACGTAACGTTTATCTAAGCCTTAAACCAACTCCAAAAGAGCCTTATTTCGATTTCAGTTTATACTTTGTTTTTAGAGAAATGACTCATGATGAAACGGCCCCCGAAGCTCAATATCAAAACGATGATGGTGAGCACCACGGCTGCGGCATACGCTCTGTTCTGGACATCCTCCTGCGGTGCGCTTAACTGGAAGAACACGCTCAGGGGGAGGGTGGCAGCCTGCTGGTTCAATCCATGCGGGATATGATCGGAGAATCCTGCCGTAAACATCACTCCGGCGCAATCGCTGATGGCTCTACCTATACTTAATAAGGTAGCGGTGGCGATGGCTGGCGCAATCTGTCTCAATACCACACCGATGGTTTCTATCCTCGTGGCACCCAGACTATACGATGAGTCGAGAATCTCCTGCGGAATCGTCTTCGCCACTTCATCCATCGAACGGATGAGTATCGGAACGATGAGAAGGGTGGTAACGAGGATACCTCCGCCCAGCGATGCCCTGATTCCCAACCATACCATCAGGGTAAAGGCGAAGGAACCATAAACGATGCTCGGAATACCGAAGAGCGTATCGTATGCCAGTCGGGCTACATATCCGAATCTCGAATTAGGCTTGAGATACACATTCATATAGAATACCACGGGCAGCGAGATGATGAGTCCGAGCAGCGTAGAACCGCCCACGATATAAAGGCTTCCCACAATGGCATTGAGGAAACCGCCCTTGCCGCCCAGATAGAATCCGCCACTAGGCAATTGGCTCACCATCTCCCAGGAGAGCACCGGAAGTCCTCGCCTGAAAATGGTATAAAGAACGCTCAGTACGAAGAAGGCAACAATGCCTATCGACAGGAGCATCAAAACACCAGAAGGTACCGGCAAGGAAAGGCAGGAATCCGAACTTGCCTTCCATCGGTCGCCAGTTGCTCTCTGTGAGGAGTTCCCACAGGCTATACTGTCTCAATATCGGCTCCGACTTGATAAACAGTCCCACTGCCATGATGATTACCAGGAATATGGAGGCGATGGTCAAGAGAAACATCACCTGTCCTGCTATCTTATCCTTTGCTATTCTATAATTCATACTCGTATTTTATTATCCGAATAGGCTAACGCCCAATCCCAGCAGCAGGAAAGCTGCTGCCTCCAGGATATTGATGATCAAATTCTTCATAAGCCAATCCTATTTTATAATCTCAGAAAAGAGAAATTTTAACTTCTCTGATGCAGTCCGCATTCTCGGTGCTCCGGCGATTCCTACCACCATCTTCCGGCTCGGATATCCTCACCTGGTTGGATGGCCCTTGTACAAGGTTGGCAGCCGATGCTCGGATAGCCCTTGTCCTGCAGCTTGTTATAAGGCACATGGTGTTTCTTTACATACTGCTCCACATCCTCTTCACTCCAGTTGATGAGCGGGTTCACCTTGATCAGGTTATGGATGTCATCCCATTCCACCACCTGCATATCCTTGCGGGTCACGCTCTGCTGCTTTCTCAATCCGCAGATCCATACATCCTGTCCCTGCATCGCCCGTTTTAAGGGTTCCAGCTTTCTCACCTGACAGCAGCGGTGTCGGCTTTCTATCGAATTATAGAAGAGGTTGATGCCCTCTTCCTTCACCATCTGCTGCACCGCCTCGTAGTTCGGGAAGAACACTTCCAGGTTGATGCCATACGTCAGATTGGTCTTGTCGATGAGCTGGTAGGTCTCCGGAAAGAGTCTGCCGGTATCGAGTGTGAAGATACGGGCAGTTTTATCCGTCTTCACGATGATGTCGGTAAGTGTCTGGTCCTCGATGCTGAGAGAAGAAGAAAGAGCGATGCGCCCTTTGAATGCCTGCAGGAAATAACCGACGATATCCTCGGCAGGCGCATCGCTGAATTTCTTATTGAGTTCCGGAACGAGAGACTGAAATTTCTGCATTTTATATATCATGCTGTAATGTTTTGATGTCTAATGTTCTATATAATATTCATTATTTCGAGAATAGATATAACTATGAACACAAAATAAATGATTACATCAGTGCTGTTTTGTATTCGTAACTGTGACATTTGTCTTTTTCCTTTGTATCTGTTTTCAATCTTTATCCTATATAATAGGGTAAGTATAAAACATAGCGAGGAAATTACAAACCAAATATAAGCTCTCATAATTATGATAATTATTCTGCAAGACACATAGCCATGTCTATTGCGAAAAATGCCCATCCAACATAAGGTATGGCTCTTCTAGCAATAATTTTTCCTATGGCTCTTACTGCTCCTCTTCCTGTTACAAGACTTCTTATTCCTAGCCCTTCAAGTACGCATCCTCCCAGAGATGTTCTTGTTGTTGTCTGCATTGCTTCTGTTTTTTGAAGTTCTGCTATAGCAATTGCGTAAACAGCAATTCTAGGATCAGAATTATCACTAAAAAACTCTTCGTAATCAACATCATTAAGTTGAAGAAAATTAATACTCTCTTTTACGAGTAGTGACACTGTTTCAGTTTGTTCTTCGTTTACGCTTCTTGTTTCTTCGTGTTTAACGATTTCACCAATTTTTGAAATATAGGTTGGAACTCCTTTTATTTCTATTTTATCAGAAGGCAGTTCTGGTGTGTTATCTACAGAAGAAATCTCAGGTGTATTATCGTCGGAAGTACAACTTGAGCCTACGAACAAAAATAGTAAGAGCAAGATACTATTGCTTAGAAAATCAAAAACTTTTTTCATTTGTTGTATTTTTTATTAATGTTGTTAACTGTTATTTTAATTATTTAATCAATCCTGCTCCCACGGTCTCATTCGTATCCGGGTCGATGAAGATGAGGCTGCCCGTTACTTTATTCTCCGTGTATTTGTCGAATACCAATGGGGTGGCGGTGTGGATGGTGATTTCGGCAATATCGTTCATTTTCAATTCCGATACACCCTCTTCCTTCTCCAGCGTGTTGATGTTGCGGCGATAGTTGATGCTGCGAATCAAACCCTGAGTCTCGAAGGTTGCCTGGCGAATAACGTATTTGTTTCTTACGGCAGCAGGGCGCTCGTTGAACCAGCAAACATCCAATGTGATATCCTGTTCGATGCTAGGCTGCTTCTCGTCTGCCTTCACGAGGGTATCGCCACGCGAAATGTCGATATCATCGTTCAGCGTCAGGGTAACGCTCATTGGGGCATACGCCTCTTCCAGATGCTCCTCTACGAAGTCGATGCTTTTTACGGTGCTCTCCGTGCCCGATGGCAACACTCTGATCTTATCGCCCGGACGGATGATGCCACCGCTTACTCTGCCCGCATAACCACGATAGTCTGGGAACTGGCTGCTGATAGGACGAATCACATACTGTACTGGGAAGCGGAAGAAATCGCTCACCGTTTTATGACCCACCGGAACCGTCTCCAGATAGTTCAGTAAGGTAGGACCCTCGTACCAGGTAGTCTTATTGCTCTTGTTCACCACGTTGTCGCCATCCTTGGCGCTGATAGGGATGAACACCACGTTCTTGATATCCAATGCCTCCGACATCTTCTTATAGTCGGCAACAATCTTATCATATACATCTTTACTGAAATCAACCAAGTCCATCTTGTTGATAGCCACCAGAATATGAGGTATTCCGAGCAGTGAAGAAATATAGCTGTGACGCACGGTCTGTTCCAACACGCCATGGCGTGCATCGATGAGAATGATGCTCAGATCGGCTGTACTGGCACCCGTCACCATGTTGCGTGTATATTGAATATGTCCCGGAGTATCAGCGATGATAAACTTGCGTTTTGGTGTGGCAAAATAGCGGTAAGCCACATCGATGGTGATGCCCTGTTCGCGCTCTGCACGGAGACCATCCGTGAGCAAAGCCAGGTTCACTTCTTCATTACCACGGCTCTTGCTTGCAGCCTCCACAGCCTCCAACTGATCTTCGAAAATCGACTTGCTATCATAAAGCAATCTTCCTATCAAAGTACTCTTTCCATCGTCCACGCTGCCCGCAGTAGAGAAGCGGAGCAGCTCCATATCTAAATAACCTCTTGTAGATTCCATCTTGTTCTCTTTTAAATGTTAAGTGTAAAAACATCAGCCTTGAAAGCTCAAGGCTCAAAGTTCAAAGTCCTAGAAGTATCCCGCCTTCTTGCGGTCTTCCATTGCCGTTTCGCTTCGCTTGTCATCGGCTCTTCCTCCACGTTCAGTCACACGGGTAGAAGCAATCTTGTCGATGCTTTTCTGCACGCTTCCCACGATGAGTTCGGCTCCGAGTTTCTTAGCCAGTTCATCACGATACTGGATGGTTTCCTCAAAGTTATGTCCCGTGTCGATATGGAGCAGCGGGAACGGAATCTTCGCCGGATAGAAAGCCTTGTAGGCAAGATATGTAATCACGATAGAATCCTTGCCACCCGAAAAGAGGATGACTGGACGCTCGAACTGGGCAGCTACTTCGCGGAGCACGTAGATAGATTCTGCCTCTAGTTCCTTGAGATGTTTGATAGTCTTATTGTCCATAATCTATGTCTTTTTTATTGTTATTTTTCTGGGTGCAAAGGTACTGCGATTTTGCCACTTGGGCAATACCACATGGGGTGTAAAAAGACTACCATACAGGGAGTAAAGAACATACCATACATTTGGTATAAGACTGCCAAACGTATGGTATGTATGACGGATAAGGATGTGTATCCTATATATAATAAGGTGTAATTACTTTATAATGAAGGGTGTAATTACGATGGGTTAAGGATAGATCTCGATATGGCTGCTGCCGGAGTTGCCATTCTTGATAATCCTTATCTGGGTGGTGATGCGCTCGCTCATCGTGTCGGTATGACTGATGACGCCCACCTTCTTGCCTTGCGAATTTTGCAGCATGGCGAGGGAGTCGATGACGGTGGCGAGGGTATCGGGGTCGAGGGTTCCGAAGCCTTCATCAATAAACAGGTTCTCGAAGGAGATGTTGCGGGAAGACAACGCCGACAAGCCCAGGGCGAGACCGAGACTCACAATGAAGGTTTCGCCACCTGATAGGGAGGTGGTGTCTCGGATATCGTCGGCACGGTCGTGGTCGATGACTCGGATGCCAAGGGAATGCTTCACCTGCTGCAGTTCGTAACGGCTGTTGAACTTTCTGATTTCCTGGTTGGCATGAGCTATCAGGAAACTGAGCGTATAGCATTGGGCTATCTTGCGCAGCGTCTTGCCGTCTGCTCCGATAGCATCCGTAATGGCTGTCCAGTCGTCCTTTTCCTGTGTTACGAGCTTCAGCGCCTCAGCCTTGTCACCCAACTGCTTCGCGGCTTCCTGATGGTTCTGCATTCTGGCGTTGGCAGCAATCAGTTCGTTGCGCTGGCTTCTCTCCTGATACTCCTGCTGAATGGCTAAGAGAGCATCCCGCGACTTGGCAGGCTGATGTTCCAAGTGCTGCTGATGTGCCTTTTCTGCGCTCTGGTAAAGGGCGGTAGTTGAAGCCACGGCTTTCTCCTTTTCGTCCTTTTCCCGTCGGATGGCATTCCAGTCTTCGGCAGAGTGAAGCATCTCCCAGATGGTATTACGGTCGATGAATCGTGGCTGGATACTTCTTTCGTCAGAGCCTTTTTCTTCTGAGTTTATCTCTTCGAAACCTTTTTCCTCGATGCCTTCCTCCTCGAAGTCTTTTCCTTCGATGCTCTTTTCTTCAAGCTGCTTATTATATTCCTCAATCCAAAGATCGAGTTCCTTTTCCTTCGCCTGCAGATTCTCTTTCATCGTCTTGTTATGAGACAGCATGGTTTGATGCGAACCTTTACTGTTGGCGAGTTCAGCCTTCAGTTTGTTGATGTTCTCGTTCTGGTTATCTGCAGCTTTCGTAGCTTCGTCCTTATCCGCAGTCAGTCTTTGTTCAGCCGTATCAGGCTCTTCGCCATTCAGAATCTGCTTGTATTGCGCCTGCCATTCCTCCATTTCCTTCCTGGCGCTATTCCATGTCTGAAGGGCTTTCTCGTAAGCCTCCTCCTTGCTCTTTTGCTGCGAGGTGAGGTTGATGGTAAGTACTTTCTGCTCAGCTAGTTTTGTAGCGCAGGTTGAAGCGCATTCCTGAGCTTTGTTCTGTCTCGTTGAAGCCTTGCTTTCATACGCTGCTTCGTCCTTTACAGACTTATCCTTGAGTTGGGTCAGCCGTTCTATCTCTTTCTGAATCTGATTGAACAGGCTCAGTTTGCTGGTCGCATCTTTCGCCTTGTCGTCATAGATAGGCAAGAGCGATTTCAGTTCAGCTTCTGCCTTCGGAATCTTTGGATACTGAGCGATGAGCACCTTCCATTCCTCTTCGTAAGTTGCGATTTCTCCCGACAGTTTTTCCTGTTGCTTCTGGAGCGTCTGTACTTCGCCGTCGTTCTGTTTTCTTTCGCCGGAAAGATCCTTCTCCAGTTTCTGCTGCAGTTTCAGCAGATCCTCCTTGGCTTTCAGAAGTTGCGAGAGTTCCGTGGTGGCTTCCTCAAACTGCCTGTTGTCGGTATGATAAGGATGAGTCGTGCTGCCGCAAAGCGGACAAGGCTTGCCTTCGGTCAGGTTGGCGCGATGAATCTCCCATTTCTCACTCACCATCAGGGTATAGGCATTTCTCAGCGTCAGGGTCTCTTGGGTCAGCGCCTCGATGGTCAACTTGCCCAGCGCCTCATCTATCTCTGCGTTTCTCTTGCCCAAGACCAGAATCCGCTCCTCATTCTTCTTTTTCTCTACTGTGGATGCGTCGAGATGCGCCACAACCTTGATGGCTTGCTGGACATCTTGCAGTTTCCGGTCGGCTACAGTCTTGCTGTTCTGCAGTTCCTCTATGTTCTGTCCGGCAGTCTTGTTCTTTTCCGTCTCCCAAGCCTGTTCTGCAGCTTGCGTCGCTTCGTGCAGAACCTGTTTCTGCTTCGCAATCTCTTCCTTTGTCGTTTTGAGGGCAAGGTTCGCTTTCTCCGTTTCAGCTTCCCATTTCTTGATGTTTCGGGCGTTTTCCTCCACGTCTTTCTGGGCAGATTGATTCTCTTTCTTTGCCGACTCCAATGCCTCTTTCTTTTCTTTCAGATTCGGCATTGCCGCTTCCATTTTTGTTTTCAGCGCTCTTGCTTCAGCGATAACCGGCAGGGTCTTTTCCTGCTGTTCCTGTGCCTTGCTGACTGCTTCCTTCAGACTGGCGAGAGTTTTCTCGCTTTCATCGATGGCAGACTCTTGGCTTTTGATGTTTCCTTCCGCTTTCAAGATGTTTCCTTCCTGTTCGTGGATGCTCTGCGTCTGTCGCTCCACTTCCTGCAGCAGGTTGACGGCTGGCTGTACTTCATCGTGCAACTGCAGACGGAGAATCTGGGCTTGCATCTCTTTAACGGCATTTGCTGCTTGCTCCATATTCTCCTGACAGATAGTGATTTGCTTAACTTGCTTGTCGCTTTCCTCAAACCATTGCAAGTCTTTCGTGATGGCTTGCAACTGGCTGTCGAGTTCCTTCTCTGCCTTTTCCAGGCGGGCGATTTCCTCCTGCAGTTGGGCGAGTTCTTCATCGTTCAGCAGGTTCTGTTTTACGGCTTCCACCGATGCAGCCATCTGGTTGTAGGCATCCGTTGCCTGGTCTTTCGCCTTCTTGATTTCAGTAGCGATGTTCGTATAGGTTTCTTCGCATCCTATGAGTTTTTCCAGGAGTTCGTACCGCTCGTTTTCCTTTGCCGTCAGGAAGTTGGCAAACGAGCCTTGGGCGATGAGTACGGTGCGGAGAAACTGGTCGTAGTCGAGTCCGATGATGTTCGGCAGCTCGTTCCAGTCGGCAGTTTCCTCTGTTATCTCTTCTCCGTTTCTCGTGATTTTATAGAGCGCAGTCTTGGCGTTCTCGTAGCGCACTCTCTGGAATCTGACGTGCCATTCTGCGCGGTAGATGCTGCCGTTGTTGGCAAGGAAGGTGAGCTTGCTGTAGCCCTCTTTCTTGCCACGGGTCAGGATGTTTCTACTGTCGGTAGGAGCCAGACGGTTGTTTTCGCTGGCATCGGCTGCTCCGAAAATCTCGATGCTCTGGTTCTTGTCGCCTTTCTTTCGAGGGTAGCGAGGGGCGCGGTTGTAGAGGGCAAGGCAGATGGCGTCGAGGAGGGTAGATTTGCCACTTCCCGTCGGACCAACGATGCTGAAGATGGTGCTCTCGCCTAAAGCACCTTTCTCAAAGTTAATGACCTCGCCTCCCTGTTTGTCAAGCGAAGCGAGATTGAGTATTTCGAGTTGTAGGAATTTCATAATGATGATGTCGTTAATAAATCGGATAACATTTTCTCCTGTCTTTCGTTCATCGGAGCGTTGTGTTTGATGGCGAAGGCTTCCTTCAGCGTGTCGAGCGGAGGACGGTTGATGATGTCTTCGATGCTGGTGATGTGCTGGGAACCCTGGATGGTGGAGAGGTCCAGCTGCGGGATGATGCGCTGGATTTTGCAGAGCACGGCATCCTTTTCGTTGACGAGTTTCTCCAGTTCCTTGATGTCATCGCTGGTCAGTTTCTCCTGTTTCACCTTCAGCATCACGTAGTCGAAGTGGTCGCTCAGTTCGCCGTCTGTTCTCTCTGAAAGTTCAGAATTGATGAGCTTCTGCCATTTCTTGAAGGTCAGCTCTTCCTCGTTTTCGGGCAGGATGCGAAGGGAGTGCTGCGGCTTGTATTCCAGGAAATCTACTTTCCATTCCTTACTTTTGCCGGTTTCCTTTCCTTCATCCTCTTCTCCGTTTTTTTCTTTCCTTCCTCGTTACATCCGATGGTGATGAGGTCGATGCCGTGGGTGTAGTCTTTTTCGGCAAACGACATCGGGAGGATACTTCCCGTGTATCTTGCCCAGTCGGTGTTCCAGATATGTTGCCGCTTGTGGATGTGTCCGCAAGTCATATAGTCGGGATGGTCGTTCCATCCTTCCAGATCTACTTCCTCCTGTCCGCCGATGATGATCTTCTCGCTCGCATCCTTTTTGGCGATATCCGAACCCTTGGCGTACATGTGTGCCATCATGATGCACTTCCTGCCTGGGTATTTCTTTCGTGCCTCAGCCGTCAGTTCTCTCAGAAAGTCGTTGACTCCCTGCGAGTAACTGGCGTTCTGTACCACATCGCTCCTTAGGAAAGGAACGGCGAGGATGATGACTTCTTCTCCTTCCTCGTTGGTTACGGGGATGATGAGGTCGTCGAAGGAATAGAGCCAATGTCCGCCGGTTTTATCATCAGTTTCCTTTCCGTTCTCTTCGTCCTCGCTTTCTCCCTGCAGCCAGATTTTCCTTACGTTTCCTCTTATTTCCACGTGGTATCGGGTGAGCAGCGGGCGGGGAGCCTCCAGTCGGCTGGCGGAATCGTGGTTGCCGGCGGTGATGATGACCTGCATGTTCGGGCACAGTTGGGTAGCATCGGCAAGAAACTCGTAATAAACAGTCTGTGCCGCTGCCGATGGATTTCCGTTATCGAAGATGTCTCCTGCGATGAGGAGAGCATCGGGCTTTTGTTCAGCGATCTGTTCCAGGAGCCATTTCAGGAAATGCTTGTGTTCAGGCAGACGGTCGTTGCCGTGAAACAAGTTACCCAGATGCCAGTCGCTGGTTGCTAATATCTTCATACTCATAAGGATGTCTAATCTTAGTCTTTTGTTTTGCAATCTGACTACAAAGTTAACACAATTATTTGTGATACGCAAAGAAATAGGGTGAAAAAACAAAGAATTATGAATGGAAAAGTGAAGATATTCAGGAAAAGTCTTGTTTAATATAGGATAAAGTTGTATCTTTGCCTAGTAGAAATCTCCGTTCACCGACGTTGAACCGACATTCAGCGACGTTGAACCGCCGTTCACCGACGCTGAACGGATATTCAACGTCGGTGAACGGAGATTCCTCCTAGGATTAAATACTTTTCTTCCTAGGGTTGTGGTCTTTTCTTCATAGGTATGATAATAAATACTGTAGAATGCAAAGACCGCTGCAATAAGGAGTAATAACAATCTTAATAAGTAAGGAAACTGATATGGCTAAGTACAAGTTGCAGGAGTTGACAGATATGCGTGATGAAGGCAAGCGCAGAGTTTATCCCAAGATGGTGACCAATCGGACACTATCCAGAAAAGAGTTCATCAAGATGATGCAGGGCTACCATCGTGGCATTTCGGAAAGTGCCACGGAGGCAGTATTGATAGATGTGGCTGATATGCTGGTAGAAATGCTCTCCATGGGCTACAATGTGAATCTGGAAGGCATCGGCACCTTCTCCCTCTCCCTCGGTTTCGAGGATGATAAGCCTACGGAAATGCAGAGTGCAGAGGATAAGATGACGTATCGCAAGGTGGGAGTGAAGGATATCAACTTCAAGGCATCTCCTGAATTTCTCAAGAGTGTGAAGCATGAAACCGACCGTGACCTGGAGCGTGATATGGGTGGTGTAAAGGTGATTCGCAAGCAGCTCTATTCCAGAGAAGAGCGCATCGCCCGTGCCCTGGAGGTGATAGAAGCCAATGGTCTCATCACCCTCTCTGATTATGCCTACATCAACAACCTGAGCCGCACCGCTGCCTCCCTGGAGCTGAAGGAAATCACCGCCGATAGAACTTCGCCGATAGGTTCGATGGGCAGCGGCAGCCACAAGGTTTGGGTGAAGAGGAAAGAATAATTTATATGGGTTTTTATACGATTTTATTGGGATTTGCAAGAAACTTTCCGATTTTCTTGCAAATCCCAATTCTTTTTCTGTACGTATTGCTTAGAGTATAGTTATACCATTGTCAGATAGTGTTATTACATATAGCTGTCATTGAAATCAGGTCTTCTACCACTTTCGGGCAACATAGTATCCTTTAAATTCTGTTTTCTTTGAATAAATTGCTGGTTTTTGAAAGAAATTGTGTAATTTTGCAACCGAAAAGGAATAATATTCAGTTTTTAATAGACAAATGGTAGATACATTACAAAACTTTTTAGTTCAGGTTAGCGATTTTCTCTGGTCGTATATCATCATCACCGTATTGATATGCTGTGCCCTGTTTTTCACTTGGCGTACTAGGTTTGTACAGTTTCGACTCATCAAGGAGATGATCAGGCTGCTGTTGAATCACGACAAGATTCAACCGGAGGAGATAGGCCATGATGAGCTGTCGATGGAGGTAAAGGTGGATGGCGAGATGAAACATATCTCTTCCTTCCAGGCTTTCGTGGTGGCATTGGCCAGCCGTATCGGTACGGGTAATCTTGCAGGCGTAGCTACTGCAATCAGTATCGGTGGACCGGGAGCCGTGTTCTGGATGTGGGTACTGGCTTTACTGGGTTCATCATCGGCTTTCATCGAATCAACTCTTGCCCAACTTTATAAGCGTAAGGGCAAGACATCCTTCTTTGGTGGACCTGCCTATTATATGAAGTATGGATTGGGAAAGGGATGGATGGGTATTCTCTTTGCCGTCCTGATGATCATCACCTTTGGCTTTGCCTATAATTCTGTTCAGAGCAATACCATCTGTCTGGCTTGGCAGAAAGCGTTCGGTATCGAACCAGCTACCATGGGAATTGTGCTTACTGCGCTTACCCTTCTCATCATCTTCGGTGGTATCCAGCGAGTGGCTAAGTTCTCTTCTATCGTGGTTCCTGTGATGGCTGTCGTCTATCTTCTGATAGCTGTAGGAGTAGTGGCTTGGAATATTGTCAGTCTGCCTAAGGTGTTGCTTGCCATAGTGGAGAATGCCTTCGGATTCAATCAGGCTGCCGGCGGAGTGCTGGGTGTTACGGTGATACAGGGCATCAAGCGAGGTTTGTTCAGTAACGAGGCTGGTGAGGGTAGTGCACCTAATGCAGCAGCTGTGGCTACGGTAAGTCATCCGGTGAAGCAAGGTTTGATTCAGGCTTTGGGTGTTTTTACTGATACCTTGGTGGTATGTTCCTGCACCGCCTTCATCATCCTTCTGAGTGGGGTAGATGTTACCGCATCCAATGGTATCCAGCTGACGCAGGATGCCTTGACCCACGAAATCGGAAGTCTCGGCAATCCATTTGTGGCTGTGATGATCTGGCTCTTTGCCTTTAGTAGCATCATCGGCAACTATTATTATGGCGAGACCAATGTGAGATATATCAGGGATTCCAAGTTGGGCGTATTTATCTATCGCCTTGCTGTGGCAGCGATGGTGATGGTAGGAGCTGTGGTATCGCTGGATTTCGCATGGAGCTTTGCCGATATCACGATGGCTCTTCTCACGCTCTGTAATCTGGTGGCCATTGTTCTGCTTTCTCGCCAAGCCGTCTTCCTGCTGCAAGATTATCGTCAGCAGAAAAAGGAAGGAAAGAATCCTGTATTCAGCAAGGATAAGATGCCTGAGATTGCTGATAAGCTGGAGGCATGGTAATATACGGCTTTTATCTGAATGATGCAAGAAAAAAGGAAAAAGCTTTGAAAATAAGATTGTTTTCAAAGCTTTTTCCTTTTTCTGTACGTATTGCTTAAAGTATAGTTATAACATTGTCAAATGGTGGTATAACATATAGCTGTCTTTGAAATCAGGTCTGCTACCACCTGCGGACAACATAGTATCTTGTAGGGAATGCCAGACTTACAATCAGGGCAAAAATCAGTACAGCAACAATTCCCACAATAATATAGGCTATTACAACACAAACCAGATATATTGCCACGATGCTGAGGAACGAATAGAGCATCATCCATCTTGCAGCCTTCTTGCCATATTGTTCCTTGTCTTTCTTATATCTGTACCAAAGACACAGAACGGGGGTTGCTATAGTTAATGCTACACCTGTCAGCGATAGGAAGATCTGCGAAGTGCTGTCCTGTTCTACCAGCGTTGCCAGATATCCAAACGATATGGTAATCACTACAGTAGCTAATGCTGCCAGTACTGGAACGAGGAGCAACTTGTTGAATCGTTTGTAAGGTATCACTTCCGTTCCACATTTCCCATTCATCCATTTTGCCAATTTCTGGTATCTGAAAACATAAAAGAAAGTAAACATGATGGCGATAAGACCGAGGGCGCCTCCAACAAGTGACAGGAGCAGCATTCCTATGCCCATTAATACTCCTGTTTCTTCCTTTTCGGCACTTTGCTGAGTTCCTGCTGGTGCTTGCATATCCTCTTTTCTGGCATCAGCCTTGGAGGCTTGTATCCCTTTCTGTTGGGCAACAGCAGCCAGTTCTGTCTTTTCATTCTTAGCGTCTTCCTTGGCATCCTGCTGTGTGGCAGCTGCAGGCATTTCTTCTTCGACATCAACATCAGAATCCGGTTCCGGCTCAAATCGTTGGCAGCAGTAAGAAGCCACATAAGCCGTTTTGCCTTTGTAGAGGAATCTGATCATGTCGCCATCCATACCTTCCTCCTCAAAAGTATCACCCTGATGCATCATGCCCAACTTCGTAAGATAATTAGGCGAATCCCACACCGTCAGGTCGGCATCTTTCACCTCCCACATATCGCCTTTCTCGGCAAAGCCAGCCATCGAAAGCAATGCGAAGGCGAATACTAACAATAGTTTCATGTATTTCATAAGCCCTGTTCCCTTTCTTCCATTTTCTTCATTTCCTGTTTCTCCTTTGCCTTGTCCCATGCAAAGGAGAATAACTTGCCGAAGAGGCGCAGCACACGCATGGCTATCCATTTGATAACACGCACGATATCCCACAAGATTTCTTCACCAATATTACGCATAATCCTTAAAATTTAAGTTAGACATTTATTATTTGATTATTTACTACTACATTTCGCCGTTCACTTAGAGCTACTAAGTATAACAAGAGAATGACTGAATGCAAAGATAGCGACAATTACCATACAAAGCTTCAAACGACAGTAAAAAAAAGGATATTTAAAATCATTTCTACGGAATACCACAGCATATAGCCTATGGTTTTCCGTAGGTAAAGTGACGCATGGGCGGAAAAATAACAGCCGCCACCTTTTTTAACAATAGAAAAAATGTCTCTTCCGATTATTTTTCATATCTTTGCACGGACAATCGTTTATGATAGTAATTGCAAATAACGTAAATATAATAGCAAATGAAGCAAACAATACATCACAGACAACAAGCCATATTCACATATATTTTCCTTCTGTTATCATCCATTGCTTTTCTTGCCGCTTGTCAACGGGACAGCAGCAAAGACGAGAAGCGTGCATATTCCTTGTTTCTGGAAGCCGTCAACTATAATGCTGATGGTGATAAGAAACAGGCCATCCTTCTGATAGACAGCGCACTCAATATGAACTGTGCCGACACCACTCGCAGTTGGCTTACCAGCGAGAAGATGACTGCATATACAGACCTGGGAAAGATGAGAGAAGCCATAGAAATCGGAAAGAAAGGCATCCCGTTTGCCGAGAAGATTGAAGATTACGATGGTATGCTTGCCATGTGTGGAGCAATGGGCATCTGTTATCGTAGAATCGGAGACCTGGATTCCTCGCTTATCTATTATAAGAAGGGCATCCAGAAAGCCATCAAGAGCGAAAATGCGGAATATGAGATTTATCTCTACAATTGTATCTCCGTGCTTTTTAACGAACAGAAGAGATTCAGAGAAGCCATAGAGTACTCCGACAAGGCTGAATCTAAAGCTATCGCTATCAACGATACCATCGAACGACTATCGGCCCATGCCAATAAAGGTGCTATTCTGATGCGACAGGGAAATTACCGGAAAAGCGTCAACAGCCTTACTCCGTTGTGGAACATGGTAAAGCAAGCCAATTATAATGTGTTGACTCTCAAATACCTTTCTCCGTTGCTCAAGTCGTACTTGCAACTGGGTAAGGCCGATTCCGTTGCCTTCTATCTCACTTACGCCAATGAAGCCTGCCGCAATCTGGTACCTACGAGCAATGGGGTACTTGGCATTTTGGAAATCAAGGCAGACTTGCTGGGACAACAGAAGAAATACGCTGAGCAATGGATACTTCTGGACAGCATCGGTAGGTTGGCGGGTACCAATCTGCCGATGCCTAAAGACAAGCTTCTCGCCACCCAGGCCAGATGCCTCTACAATATGAGTAAATACACTCAGGCATACCAGGCAATGCAAGAGGCATACATGAAAAGTGACTCCCTCAAGCAGAGTGACATCGACAAGCAGTTGAGTGAGTTCAATATCAAGTACAAGACCTTGGAGAAAGAAATACTGATAGAAAAGATGAACCACGAACAGAGTTTGCTCTATATCCGCATCTTATGGCTCATCCTGGCACTCATCGTATTGTTGATAGCCATTCTTGTCATCCTATACCGCAGGAAACTCGACAGGCAGAGAGCAGAATTGTCGGAAAAGACATCCTATATCAATGGTGTGGAGAATGAGCGCAAGCGTCTGGCTAAGGAATTGCATGATGGAGTATGCAACGATATTCTGGCGGTGAATATCATGATGCAGACCGATAAGGGGGAAGCAGAAAGAATGCTTAAAAACGTGGGACATGACGTACGCCGTCTTTCGCATGAACTGATACCACCTAGGTTTGACAACACTTCGCTTGCAGAGCTGGTAGAAAGCTTCTGTCAATCGGTAACAGTTGAAAACGGAACCATCGTCAAGCCATCCATCAGTACCTCTTTCAATGCACGGAATCTCCCTGACGGCAAGGCGGTAGAAATCTACCGCATCATCCAGGAATGCGTATCCAACGCCATCAAATATGGATACAGCAAGATGATAAGCGTCACGCTGGATACTTATGGAAAGCAGGGGAGCATATCCATCATCAACGATCTGTCACCATTTCACCCTATCAGCCAGGACAAACCAGGCATCGGCAAAGATACCCTGAAGATGAGAGCAGATGCTCTGCAGGCAGAACTCAATATAAGAAACAATGGAGAAGAGTATCTGGTAGAACTCAAGTTTCAACTATAATCTGCGAGCCTAGGTTTGCGATAGACAACGTTTAAAATTGTATCATCATGGAAAAAAGCAAAAGCATCCTCATTGTAGATGACCATCCTGTCGTCCTGGTTGGTTTAAGAGCACTCATCCTGCAAGATGGTGTCTATAAAAATGTACAGACCGCCTCTAGTCTCCTATCCGCCAGGGATTTTATCAACAGGGAGAATATCGATACCGCTATCATCGACTTGGAACTGAGTGATGAGAATGGTCTGCAGCTTGTCAAGCAGCTTCATCATAAGCATCCCAAGACCAAGATCATCGTCTATACGATGCACGAAGAAATCTGGACGATACGCCAGCTGATGGACGAGGATGTAGATGCCATAGTCTTGAAAGGCGATGACCCGCAGGAACTTCTTACCGCCCTGCACAAGATAGAAGAAGGAAAGGGGTATTACAGTCAACAGTTTTTCAGACTGATCAATCAGCAGAATGTCGAGCAAGTCAACCTCTCTAACAGAGAACTCGAAGTTTTAGAGCACATAGCCGAGGGACATTCCACCAATACCATCGCCCGGGAGTTGAACATCAGCAACAATACCGTAGAATTTCACCGCCACAACTTGATGAGCAAACTGCAAGCCAGCAATGTGGCAAATATGGTGAAAAAGGCGATGCAGATGGGGTTGGCGTTCATCAAGCATTGAAAACAATCTTATTTTTCAAATAAAAAGATTAATGAGTAAACTGATGACTTTCCCTCGTAGAAGTATAAAAACTTCTAATTTTAACAAAAATATAACGCATAATTTGTTGGGGATTCATAAAAAATAGGTAATTTTGCAACCAGCAATTGCATACAATGTCAATATTAAAAATAAAGAACTATGATTAGATTAAATGTATTTTTTGAGAAAAAGGAAGAGGTAAAGGTTGAGGAAATCAACACTTTGTGTAAGGAGCTGGTAGAGAAGTCCTTGAAGGACAATGGCAATATTGCCTACGACTATTTCACCAGTGGAACTCGTAATGGGGTGATGATGATCTGCGAGACATGGGAGAACGAGGACGTTCTGAAAGCTCACATGGCTTCTGAGCATTTCACCACATTGGTTCCAAAGATTGAAGCCCTTACCAAGAACGGCTTGAAACTGGAGCAGTTCACTTTCTAAATCTTTTCGGACATCAGCCAGTGGTGATATTTTATCTTCTCATCACCGGCTGATGTTCTACATTTCAAATATGTTATTTTTATCTTACTGGCGTATGGAAAAGAAAACACCTGTCATTCTTCTGAACTTTACTGGCGTATATAACTATGAGACATTTGCCTCAAACAAGCAAATCATCCATGTAGATTGTCAGGACATGAAGGGAGTGGATTGCTATTGTGATGAAGAAGGCAGAGAAGAACTGCATCGCAGGCTTGCTCCTTTTCCTGCAAAGGCTATCCATTTCATAGACTCCGGTGATTTTCATTATCTCACCGAATATTGGGTATCCAGACTCCATGAACCTTTTTCCTTGATTATTTTCGATCATCATCCAGACATGCAGCAACCGGAATGGGAGGGTGTAGTGTCATGTGGCGGCTGGGTGAGAGATGTGTTGGAGAAGAACCCGTTTGTCAGACACATTATTGTTGTTGGGGCATCGGATGAGTTGATAGCTCAAGTACCCGTTCATCTGAGAGAAAAGGTCTTGTTCTATAGTCAGGCAGAAATAAATCACCATCAGGCATGGCCATCCAAGGCCGGTAAACTCATTCACGAACCTGTCTATATTTCCATCGACAAGGATGTTTTAAGAAAGCAGGATGCCATCACAGATTGGAGTAATGGCAACCTGACGGTTATGCAGCTGCAAGCCGTACTTCGTATTATCTATGCCCATGAGAAAGTGATTGGTATAGATATTACCGGAGAGTGTTCTGCCACTCTTGATTATTTTACTGAAGTAGAAGATGCTGCGATTAACAACAATACTAATGTTGAGCTGATGCAGATGATCTTGATCGAAAGTCAGATTCACAGTCTTGTTTAATTCTCTTAGTGAAAAGAGAAGTCTGCCGGCTGTAATTAGCCTTTCAGGTCCTTATCCACCATAGCACAGACACAGGAGTCTGACCATACATTCTCTGCCGTCTCTATCATGTCGATAATGGTATAGATTGGCAGGATAATGCCCATGATGCCGATAGGAGCATTGACACCAGACATCAGAGACAGGGTCAGGAAATAACATCCCATCGGTACACCTGCATTACCCACTGCTGAGATAACAGAAATGAAGAGCCAGAGAATCATCGTCGACCAAGGTAAAGGCATTCCTCCATTCTGCATCAGGAATAAGGAGGTTACGAGGATAAACGCTGCGCAACCATTCATGTTAATGGTGGTACAGATAGGCAATACAAAGCGGGAAACTTTATTCGAAACTCCCAATCTGTCTTCTGCAGTCTGCATCGTCACAGGCAACGTAGCAGCAGAACTCTTTGTAAACAGAGCCATTAATACAGCCGGCATCATCTTACCCAATGTACGCACAGGATTCAAGCCTCTTGCCAGGAGGAAGAGCGGAAGGATGATGAAAAATTGGATGACATTACCTCCCAGGATAACAGCAACGTACTTCCCCAGCGAAGCCATCACGATACCAGCAGAGAACTGGGCTGATAGTTGTGCAGCAAAGGCAACGATACCCAAGGGCAAAGCCCAGATTAATCCATGAATCAGCATGAAAAGCAGATCCTGCAATCCAAATAATCCTTTCATCACGACATCTTTCTTATCGCTATATGGCATTTTGGCCAAAGCAATACCTGCAGCTGCTGCCAAAATCAGTATGGAGAGAACGTTTCCTTCTGAAAACGGCTTGATGATGTTGTTGGGTATTACCCCAAGAATATGGTCATAATAGCTGGTTTCTCCCAGGTTTTGGGGAACATCTGCCATACCGCTCTGTACCAAAGTGGTAGGTAAATTGCCTGGAGAAACAATGTTGTAAAGTACCAGTCCCACAGCTGCAGCAGCTATCGTTGTGAGCAGGGTGTAGGTGATGGCATGGCGGAATATCTTACCGGTATCAGCTTGGTTGCCCAAGGATGCCAGAGTCGTGATGACAGCCAAGGCAATGGTAGGTACTGCCAGAAGCTGGAATAAGCGGGTGTAGACCGTGGCTATGAAATTCATCAGACCATCCAGCCAGCTGATGCCGAACATACCCAAGACGGCGCCTACTATCAAAGCACCAATCCATAGTGCCAGCTGCCGGGTTTGCTTATTCTTCACTCCTTTTTGCTTACTGCAGCCAGCATTGCAATCTGTCTGTCTATTTCCAATATCATTCATTGTTTTTACCATGATTTTAAACTATTGATTTTTAAAAGGCAAAAGTATTATTTTTTATCCTTGTCTGCAATCCCACAAATATGGTATTTTGCAATATATTTCGGTTCTGCTAGCAATATTGTTACTATCCAGGGAGAACCATGGTAACATTTTAAATTTTAATCTTGACTTATCCTTTATTTTACTTCTGTGAGCTTACCCGTCTTGGAATCGATGATATAACCATGCAGATTTACATCCTTTGGTACAAGAGGGTGAGTACGGATCGTATTGATAGTATTCCTTACAGAATCCTCGGTGTCGTGGAAGCCCTCCAGCCAATGGTCTAGATCGATGCCGCAAAGTCCGATGGTGTTGATGACATCCTGATGTATGCCACGCTTGAGCATCAATTCCTTCATCTGCTGGCCGTTCATGTGGCAGGCACCGCAGTTGGAGTGGGCGATGACCATGATTTCCTCTACCCCCAGTTCATAAATGGCAACCAGAAGGCTGCGCATGGCAGAGTCGAATGGACTGATAACCAGTCCGCCGGCATTCTTGATGAGCTTGGCATCTCCATTCTTCAATCCCAATGCTGCCGGCAGAAGCTCTGTCAGGCGGGTATCCATACAGGAAAGGATGGCAAGTTTCTTGTCTGGGTATTTGCTCGTAAGATACTTTTCGTAACCTTTGCTGGCTACGAATTCTTTATTATACTTGATAATTTCCTCTATAATCATAGTAGTGCAAATGAAATGTGAAACGAAATTTTCCTATTTTTCTGGGGTAGGCTTGAGATAAGCCATGAACTTCTCCGGCTGATAGTTGAGTACCAGTTCTTCTGGGAACTCAGCTTTCTCTACCAGCGGCATGATGTTGCTGTAGTCGGCAATCATGGTAGAGAAGTGGGCATCACTTCCGAAGATGACAGGTGTCTCGTACTTCTTGGCAAGTTCCAGCAGTTCCAAGTTATAGGGAGCTGCTACCGTCTTGTGACGGATGGGAGCCATGGAGTGGTTGTTGATTTCGAGCAGGGTATGCGTCTCCTTGGAAACCTTCATCAGAGCTTCGAAATCCAGTTCAGCCGTTCCATCTCCTGGATGGGAGATAATCTGCACGAATGGATTGCGCATGGCATTGATGACACCCTGTGTATTCTCTTCCTTGGTTCCTCCCTGCCAGCAAAGGCTATGAATGCCGGCGATTCGGATATCAAGCATGCGCCAGTAATCTTCATCAAGGTCAATATCGCCCTGGGTATTGAGGATGTTGAGTTCTGCTCCCAGCATCAGCTTGATTCCATAGAGCTGACGGGGAACGCAATGCAGGTTTCTGAAATAGATGGGATCACAGGTGCCCGGGATATGAGGTCCGTGCTCTGTGATTCCCAGTATTTCCAAACCCTTTTCTTTTGCTGCCATGGTCATTTCCTGCAAACTGCTGTAGGCATGACCCGATGCTATTGTATGCGTATGTACGTCTAATAATGTTTTCATACTGCAAAGGTACGGATATTTTGCGAATTAGTTTATTTCTTCATGATTAAAAAACATTTTTTCTTCGAAAAAAGATGTTTTCCCACTTTTTATACCTCCTCCTTCTTCGTTTTAGGAAGTACGAGGTTGAGAACTACGCCAATGACGGCGGAGAGACCGATGCCGGAAATGGCGAAGGAACCGGAGGAGAGGACGGCGCCACCCAAGCCCATCGTCAGCATCACCGAGATGATGATGACATTGCGGGTTTCATTCATATCTACCTTGTTCTGCATCAGATTCTGAACACCCACACTGGCGATGGTGCCGAAAAGAAGCAGCATGATGCCACCCAATACCGCCTGAGGTATGCTCTGTAGCAAGGCACTCAGCTTGCCTACGATGGAGAAACAGATGGCAGTGGCTGCGGATATGCGAATCACGGCAGGACTCGTAACCTTGGTGATAGACATGGCTCCCGTTACTTCAGAATAGGTAGTCTCAGGAGGACCACCCAGAAAGGCGGAACAGAGACACGCCACTCCATCTCCCAACATCGTGCGATGCAATCCCGGATCTTCCACGAAATCCTTCTTCGCCACGGCACTCACCACATACACGTCGCCGATATGTTCCAGCACCGGCGCTATCGCCACAGGCAACATATAGAGGAATGGCGCCCAAGAGAAATGGGTGATGGTATCGAAGCTTACCGGACAGGAGAACCACGATGCCTCTGCCACGCCCGAGAAATCTACCTCGCCCATGCAGATGGCGATGACGTAACCCACGATAACGCCCGAAATGATAGGAACCAGCTTCATCAGTCCCTTGCAGAAGGTAAGCACCAGGATGGCGGTGATGAGCGATGCAAAGGCGAGAATCCAGTTGGTCTTAGCCATATTCACAGCGCTGCCCGAAAGGGAGAGACCGATGAGGATGATGGCTGGTCCGATGACTACTGGTGGGAAAATCCTATCCAGCAGTTTCTTGCCCTGCCATTTTACCAGGGCGCTCATGATGAAATACACCAGGGAGACGCTGGTAAGTCCGGCGATGGTTCCCGGCAGTCCCCACTGCTTGGTGGCAGCGATGATGGGGGCGATGAAGGCGAAGGAACTGCCCAGGAAGATAGGCACTTTGCCCTTGGTGATGAAGTGAAAGAGAAAGGTTCCCACACCTGCGGTGAAGAGAGCCGTTGCCGGATCGATGCCTATCAGGAGAGGCACCAGAACCGTTGCACCGAAAGCCACAAAGAGGAATTGTACTCCCACAAGGGTTTTCTTGGTCATAGAAAGTTGTTCTGTATTCATTGTTGGTATATGAAAATGATTTTTTGTTTCTGTTTATAGCTTGCTAAATCTTTGCAAAAATACGAATAAAGTTTGAAAATACCAAGAATCTCTTTCTTTTATTTCGCAAATCCTTTCTTTTTCTTCACTCTCTTTCCAACGAAGTTCCAGGATGACATCTCTAAATTTCCCCTTGTGATACTAAAATATTTGCCGAAAAAGTTGGCTGTTATTATTTCTTTATGTAACTTTGCTGCCACTATTTTGTTTTAGTTAATTAAAAAATATGTTTTATATGGACAAAAAAAGAATATTGGAATATCTCATTAAGATAATTAAAATCAAAAGTGGTATCGATTTTAAAAAGGAAAAGCCTTTGAAATTAGATGAATCTTCTAACTTAGAAAATGGCTTTTTGGGTAGAGAAGTTTATAAAGAACTTTTTCAAATATATAATGAAAAGAAAAAGCAGAAAAAGATAAAGGTTACAGAGGAAGATGACCTAAATGTGCTGATTTTGCCTAAAATTATCAAAAGCGAAAGACATGTTGATGAAATGAATAAAGAAAGGGGGATAAATCAAGAGACAGGGGCACTAGATATACCTGTTCTTTATATTCCAGCTATTCTTGACGTGAATGGACAATTAAAGGTAAATAAGACTAAGGCTCCATGGATACCGATTGAGATTTTGGCTCCTTTTGGGAATAACGTTTCTATTGGTGAATGGAAAGATAAAGATTTCAATCTAACAGAAGGTATCAGCAATAAAAATGAAATTCTTTGGGATAAATATATTGCTAAGGTGAAGGAATATTACAATTTTCAGATTGAAAATGACTGGGATTCTACATTCCTTAAAAATTCTGAAAAGAAAAACTGTTGTTATGAGATTTATCCTTCTGCATGGATTATTTTGGATGAAACAGTGGAAGCTTATGGCAAGATACTCGAATTATATCATTTTTTGTTTGAGCATATCGATGAAAATATGAAATCGGTTCCATTACTCAACAATCTGCTTTTTCCTTCAAAAGATACCGAAGAAGGTTTATATGGAGAATTGAATATTAAATCAATGAAAAAACATTTAGGAGTTATGAGTGGTAAATGGCCCCTTTCTCCTTCTCAAAGAGAATCACTTCATCATTTGAATGGAACAAAAGATGGAGAGATTTTAGCTGTGTCTGGTCCTCCGGGAACAGGTAAGACTACACTTTTACAAAGTGTTGTTGCTGATTTGTTTGTCAAACATGCAAAAGAAGGTCTGAAAGCCCCCATTATTGTAGCAACTTCTACTAATAACAAAGCTGTTACCAATGTAATGGATTCTTTTGCAAATGTGGTAGAGGAAGATTCTGGTAAGGATGAAATGAGAAAGTTGTTGGAAAGAAGATGGATTGGACTATCTTCTTTTTCAGTATATTTTCCTTCTGATGCTAAGAAGAATGATCCACATTTTAAGACGAATAAAGAAGGTGGTATAGATTATGAGAGTATAGAACATAAAAATAATAGCCAAGCAGAAAACGAAAAATTTGAAGAATTTAAGAATACGTTTCAGGAGTGTTGTGATAAATGTTATCATATAAAAAATACTAATGAGAACTCCTATTGGGAGGGTGTAATGAAGTATCTTCAAAACGAAATTCAAAAGCGTGAATCGAAATTAAAAGAAATATTATCTGCTGTTGAAAAGCCGACGGTTCAAAATAGTAATCAGAAAAAAAAGACATTGTGTCAGAAGTTCTTGAGTTTTTTAGGTTTTTATAAATCTGAAGCTCAGCCAGATTCCTCTAATAGAAAACTTGAGAATCTATTAGAGAGTCTGAACGAATTTGGATTCGATTATAAGGAGAAACTTTTGCATATAACAAAAAGTCTTCATAAAGATGATAAAAAAGTTAAAGGTATCCCCGAAAATGGTATTAGTGAGTTGAGTGCTGTGGGGCTTGAAGAAATAAATGGTATTTTAGATATAACGTTAAGATATCAGATGTTTTGGCTTGCAGTTCATTATTATGAGGCTAGTTGGTTAATGGCAAATGATTGTCTAGATGAAAGAAAATATACCTATAAATATTTAAGCATCCAAGACAAAAGATTCCATAGAATGGCAAAGATTACACCTTGTATGGTGATGACATTCTTTAAATTACCTGATGTCTTTAAGGGAGCATTAGATAGAACAAAGAATTCAAGCCAATCGGGAAAAATGAAAATATCGAAAGAATCTGATGATTTAAAGCAGTTACCATATATGCGGAACATAGATCTTTTGATTGTAGATGAAGCAGGACAGGTCGCTCCAGAATTGGCCATTCCTTCATTTGCCTTAGCCAAGAAGGCTATCGTCGTAGGAGATGTGCATCAAATACCACCAGTGTATTCTGTTAGTGAAATCGTAGATTACGAAATGCATAAGAAAATTCTTGGTAAGGATTCAATAGAAAATATATCGGAGTTCTTAACTCTTCCTTTAAACTGCTCTTCTTCAAGCTTGATGTCTTTGGCAACAAGTGCATGCAAGTTTCAAAAGAAAGGGGAGAGAGGAATGTTTCTTAGTGAGCATAGACGTTGTTACAAAGAAATCATTAGCTTCTGCAATGAGTTGGTTTATCATGGACGTCTGAATCCTCGTAGGCCAGATGAGTTTGAAAATGATAGATTCTTAGGTCCAAACTGTCCTGCCATGGGGTCTTTTCATGTTAGTCATCAGAACTCTGAAGTTGATGGTGAGAGTAGAATTTGCATGCAAGAGGCTGAAGCTATTGCAAAATGGATAGACCAAAATTTTGAAGAGATAAGGAATGCATATTCGAAAGATGGTAAATTTGCGATAGAAAAAACAATTTCGGTTATTACGCCATTTAAGGCTCAGGTGGACAAGATAAAAGTAGCTTTAGAAAAAGTGTCTAAGAATCATAAGGTTGGAAAGATTCCTTGTGGAACTGTACATACTTTCCAAGGTGCAGAGAGCAAGATAGTTATATTCTCTACTGTATATGGTCGTCAAGAGGGGTGGAAGTTTATCAAGGAGAATGACAATCTGATAAATGTTGCAGTTTCTAGAGCAAAAGATTATTTTTTCACCTTTGGCGAAAGATCAATTGGAGGCTGTACAGATAATGAGGATGATAAGGATAAAAATGCGGCTAAGCTCTTGCTAAAATATACAAAGACAGAGATTCCTGCCCAAATTTTAAAGGTTCCTCTATAAAATATGATGAGGAACATCTAGGTAAATTGTATCGATTCACAAATCTGCAAGAATCTTGCAATCTAGTTGGGACATTACTCTTGTAAAGGGGAAAAACTTTGAAAACTATCTCATAATCAAAGATTTTCCCCTTTTTTCTTTACACCTCTTCCTTCTTCGATTTAGGAAGTACGAGGTTTATGATCACGCCGATAGCAGAACCGATGACTATTTCGCAAATCCTTTCTTTTTCTTCATCCTCTTACCCACGAAGTTCCAGGATGGCATCTTTTTGAGGGTACTTCTCACGGGCTGTACATCCCAGAGCAGGAAGATGAGCAGTACGGCAATGCCAATGAGACAGGTGATGCCATAGAGATTCCGGATGCTGAGCATCAGAAGATTGGTGGCATCGTAGGGCAAGCTAGCATACCATCGTTGCCACACCTATCGTGAGCAGACGGGTGTATTTCTGGTGAAGCACCTTGCACCAGAAAAGGCAGAAGAGGCAACCGGCGATGGCACCCGTCCATTCCACGAAGTTGGGTACATTGGTAGTTTTCATACACCTTGATGCGGTTGTCTATCTTGTAAAGATCGAGATATTGACCTAGGGCGATGAAGCGAATCTGCTGTCGGGTGAGTTTTACGCCTACCTCTGCCTGCTGCTTTCCGAGTTCGGCGAGCTTGATGCCTGCGTTGATGGCTCCACCGACGTAAACCACCTGCTGTGCCTGGAAGACAAAGTTGTTGCCGAAATGTGGGGATTTCAAACCATGAACGTTGCTGAAGTCACGGTCGGTAATCAGCGCATTGCCGATGTAGCTGAATGAAAGGGAAGCATCAAGGTCGGGCAGTTTCTTGCTTTTAGCCGATTCGATGCCGAGATGGGCTGCTTCTACTTCTGATAATGAAGTGCGAAGACTTTTGCTGTTATCCTCCACCTTCTGGAAGAGTTGGCTGATGGTCATGTTTTCTTTCTTGCTGACTGGCAATGAAGCAGCCGCCCCTTCGGTGGTTTGTGATTGAGCCGAAGCCCAAAGGGTCCTCCTGCAAGCAGAAGGCTTACAAATAAGATTTTCTTAATCATTGATCATAACTTTTTGAATTTCGGGTGCAAAGGTACGGAGTTTTGGGCGAACATTCGCTTTAAATATTTCGCAGTGGATGGACGATTTGGGAATAATAGTTCTTTTATATCACATATTTTGTGTAATTTTGCAACCGAAATAGGAATAAAAAGATATAATAGCTTATATATAATAAGGTGTAGATGGAATTATCAGAATTAAGCAGTCAGCAGGAAGCAAGTCTTTTCCGCTCACCAACATCGTGAATCAGGTAACGGGGCATACCCCCAAGACCATCATCGACCAATACGTGATTCTGCAGCTCAAGCTGCATCTTAAGCGAAGCACGCAAAGCATCAAGGAGATGGCTTGGGAGTTTCATTTCGCTGATGTCAGTTTCTTCTGCCGATATTTCAAGAAGCATACAGGTCTGACACCGCAGCAGATAAGGTCGTAATCACAACCTGCAGCTTTTCTTTGATCTCGGCTTCTTCTATCTCGCTGATGTATTCAGGTGACAGCGCCTTGAGTTCTTCCAGGCATCCCATCTGCATCATCGTGGCGATAGGGAGGAGCTTATGTGCTGCCTTTCCTATGCGGTCGGTAGATAAGTTTTCCTCTTCTATGGCTTCTTTAAGATTCGTGAGATGAGCGGCAAGTTCCTGCTTCACGGTATCAAGAATCTCTTTTGCAGCCTCTTCGTCGCCTCCGGCAAAAGCAAGAAGAGCATCCAGCTGAGGGCTTGTTTTCTTCTGGGATGATGAATCTGGCTGGGATGGAGTTTCAGGCTGAGCATCCTGTTGAGGCTGGGACTCTATTCCCAGGATATCAGACAGCTTCTCCATACTGAATGGCTTGAACAGGCAATCGTCGAAGCCTGCTTTCAGGAGCTGTTCCAGGATGCTTGTATCGTGAGCCGTCATTGCCACCACCATCATATTGGAATGGTTGATGTGGGCTATCATATCCATGCCATTCATCTCCGGCATTTCAATATCCATCAGCATCAGGGCTGGCTGCTCGTTATGCAGCGTGGTGAGGGCATCCATCACATGATTGCAGGCGAATACCTGCCAGGTGTCGCCTACGATGCGGCGCAGCATCTCCTGGAGAAGCTGGAGCTGCAGCTTGTCATCATCCAGAATCAGAATCTTGTGGTTGGCAAATTCCGGCTTCTTCTTTATATCTGTAACCTGATGGCTGCCGGAATTCTGTCCTTCCTTATCTTGAGCAGAATCGGGAGAAGGATCATGCTTAACTTCTGATGGTGCCATTTCCTGAGACTCCTCCATTGGTGCTGGCTCGATAGGGATGGTGACGATAAAGGTGGAACCTTTGCCCAGGGTAGAGTGGAGGATGATTTCTCCGCCAAGCAGCGAAACCAGTTCCTGGGTAATGGACAATCCCAAACCGGTACCCTCGATGCCCTGGGCGCTCTTCAATCTCGTAAACGCCTGGAATACTTTCAGTTTTTCCTCGCTGGTCATTCCTTTTCCCGTATCCTTTACGCTCAGGGTAAGCGTCGGCTTGCCCATGATTTTTGAAACCTGTGCCTGGATGGTAACGCTGCCCTGGTCGGTATATTTGATGGCATTGCTTACCAGATTATCCAATATCTGACGAATGCGGAAGGCATCAGCACGGAAGAATTCCTTCTTCATCGGAGAATCTGAAGTTTCCGAAGAATCCGAAGTTCCCATCCCCTTTATCTTGCATTCGAACGAAATCGCCAGTCCTTTCTCTTCGGCTCTCAATTTCATTCCCTCTACCGATTCTGTTACCAGTTGTGCCGGTGAGAACGAGGTAGGCTGCACCTTCATCAAGCCATTTTCCAACTGATGATAATCGAGCAGGGAGGCAACGAGATGCGAAAGATGAGCGGCAGAGTTCTTGATGTTCTGGAGACATTCGATACCCTGCGGATTGCTGACGTAGGCTTTCATCAGATCGATGAAGCCAGAGATAGAGGCAGCTGGCGCCTTGATGTCGTGGGTGATGGTAAGGAGCAGGCGCTCACGCTGGTTCATGATACGCTGGATTTCCTCGTTGGCAGCCTCCAGGTTTTCCCTGTAGATGCGTTCCTTTCTAGCATCGCGCCAGATAAACAAGATCATGATAACGATGGCAAAGAAGGCAACGATGCCCAGCAGTTCCATCTGCCACAACAGATGCTTTCTTGCTTGCATCGCTTTCTCGATGGCTTCCTGCATATTGTCTTTCTCACGCTGGTGTACATCGCTCAGATGTTTGGCGGAGCGCAGGGCGAGTTTGGCGCTCACCATCTTCAGCTCTTCCATCTCCTTGCTGATGCTCTGCTTGTGGTCTTGTGTAGCCACTTTCTCCTTCTTGTCTATCTGGTCGAGGATGGTCGCCACGTTTTCCGCCACGTTTACTGGGGTGGTAACGGAATCGATGACAGCCCGGTTGCTGTCCTGTTTTACGCTCAAGGTCTCGGCGTGCTCCTTCTTGAAGGCATCGGCGAGTCGGCGGAAGAATCCTCTTCGGGTCTTCAATACCTCTACCGTTGTCTTTTTCGCCTCGTGGGTTTGAGGCGCCTTGGAGTGAACCAGAATGGAATCCTTTCCCGTATTCAGATTCTTCACCTTATCCTGCAGATAGTTCTGGGTAGGTTTTCCTGTCATGGCATCAGACAGTTTCTTCAGGTTTCTCTGCTCCTCCTTGAGCAGGGCAGAGATGGTACTGTCGGCAGCTCCCCTTTTCTGGATATACTCGCGCGAAGCTTCATTGATGGCATTGATGCTCTTGGTATTGCTATACACCAGACTGATTGCCAGAATCATGATAATGGCAATGGCGCTATATCCGAGGGCTACCTTGAGAGGAATATTGTTCTTGTGCATGAGAAATCATTTAAATTTGATGAGCAGACTGATATCTTGCTCGATAGATATTTGTTTGCAAAGTTAATGCAAAAAAATGATATTAGAAAACAAAAGGGCTAAAAACAAGCCAGGAGACCAATGAATTCTATCATTAGTCTCCTGCCTGATTGAAAGCGACGCGTAATTACTAGTGTTATTCTATCTTTTCCTCTGTTAATTACTATTTTTTAAAGGTGATATTACTCTGCTACAGTAGAATCTGTTGCTGTAGAGTCTGCTGGAGTCTCTGCTGGAGTTTCAGCTGGTGTCTCTGCTGGAGTCTCTTTCTCTACTGTTGTGTCTGCTGGAGCAGCTGGTTCTGCTGGAGCTACTGTGTCAACTGGAGCTACTGATGATACACTTGCCATCTTGTTGCTGGCGAATACGTTGCTAACTGATACCATAACCATGGCAGCGATAGCTGCGAATACTAACTTCTTCATAATCTTTTATTTTTTTATTGTGAATACTATGTTTGTTATTACACAATCTAATATCACAATCTGCGTGCCAAAAAAGTATGAAATGAAGTAAGTGCTTGATAATCAGTTGATGCTTCTCTTTATGCCAATTCTCAGACTTGTGGAATCTGTGGAACAAGTGTGGAATTATTCCCCAAAAAGTTGGGGAATGGTCATCAGATACCGTATTTCTTCATCTTATTATAGAGCGTCTTTCTATCCACAGCGAGCAATTGTGCAGCCTTGCTCTTGTTACCACCAGCTGCTTTCAGTGCAGCTTCTATTCTCTGCAGTTCCGTCTCCTCATCGTGCAGGGCGGTAGGGGCTTGTGGCTGGATATGCGCCATACTCTGTTCCAGTTCGGTTACTCCGATGTATCTTCCGGTAGCGAGCAGGGTAGCTCGTTTCATCACATTGTTCAGTTCTCGCAGGTTGCCCGGCCAGTTGTAGGCGGCAATTCGCTCCTTGGCTTTGCCGTCGAGTCCTTCCACATTTCTGTTCAGCTCCTTGTTGGCATGCTTGATAAAGAGGTCGGCAAAGAGGAAGAGGTCGGCACCACGGTCTTTCAGCTCTGGCATGTAGATGGTAAACTCGTTGATGCGGTGGTAGAGGTCTTCGCGGAAGTTGCCTTCAGCCACACGCTGCGCCAGGTTCTCATTGGTAGCGCATACCAGTCGGATATCGATATCGATTTCCTTGTTGCTTCCCACCGGACGGATTTTTCTTTCCTGGAGGGCACGAAGCAACTGTACCTGCACTTCGTAGTTCAGGTTTCCCATCTCATCGAGGAAGAGAGTTCCTCCGTTGGCAATCTCGAAAGCGCCCTTCTTGTCCTGGTCAGCACCCGTAAACGATCCCTTCACATGACCGAAGAATTCTGATGCCGCCACCTCTTTAGAAATGGCGCCGCAGTCGAGTGCAAAGAAAGGCTTATTGGCTCTAGTGCTGAGTTCGTGGATTCTTCTAGCCACATATTCCTTACCCGTACCGCTGGCACCCAGAATGAGTACCGACATAGGGGTAGGGGCCACCAGCGAAACGAAACTGTAGAGCTTGCGTGAAGCCTCGCTTTCACCTTCCAGGTATTTGGGTACATCCCCATTGGCAGATGAAGCCTGATTTCCTGCTTGCTTGCCTGGTGCTGCGTTTGTGGGGGTAGAATTTGAGTCGTTGGAACGCAGACTATCTGCTGTGTCTGCATTCGAATCCTGTTTTTTCGGAGCTTTCATCGCTTCCTTGATCTTATCCAGAAGGATTTCCGGATGGAAAGGCTTTGCCACATAATCGGTAGCGCCCGATTTCATGGCGAGCACCACATTCTGTATTTCTGCATAGCTGGTCATCACGATGAAAGGCACCTGTATGCCATGCTTTCTCATCCATTGCAGCAGGAAAATGCCATCGTGGTCGGGAAGGCGGAGATCTGATAATACCAGATCGAATCCTCTTTCTGTCTCCTCGCAAACCTGTATGGCAGCCTTGACCGAAGTAGTTTTCTCCACTTCGAATCCCTTTTTCCTGAGCCATGTCTGAATCATGGTTCCAAATGCGATATCGTCTTCAACTATTAGAATCTTTTCCATGTCATTGCGATCTTACTGTCTTGTTGTATCTGTCTTATTGTATCTTTGTCTTCTAAAAAGATAGAGTTGTTTCAGAGTGCAAAGTTAGCACTAATATTTGGAATTAGCAAGGAAAAAGTGCTTTATTGTTTAAATGAATCGAAAAAATTAGGAAGTAATCACATAAAAATGGAAAACAGTTGAGCTTTTTAACACTTCATCTGTCTCAGTATTCAGAAAAAATATGTATTTTTGCATATAAAAACGAATCTATACAATATAACGTAATAACAATAGCAGTTATGAAGAAACAAATACTTACACTGGCCATGCTGTCCGCTCTGGCGCTCTCAGCTCATGCCCAACAGCCAGCCAGTCAGCTGTTGCCTTATCAGAATCCTAACCTTTCTGCCGAGGCAAGAGCCAATGACTTACTTTCACGTCTGACCCTGGAGGAGAAGACGAAGCTGATGATGGATGCTTCGCCTGCCATCTCCCGATTGGGTATCCCTCAGTTTCAATGGTGGAACGAGGCGCTGCATGGCGTGGCACGCAACGGATATGCCACGGTTTTCCCGATTACCATGCACATGGCTTCTTCCTGGGATGACGCCTTGCTCTATCAGGTGTTTACTGCCGTAAGCGATGAGGCGAGAGCCAAGGCGCAGGTGGCGAAGAAGTCGGGTAATGTAAAGCGATATCAGAGTCTGAGCTTCTGGACTCCGAATGTCAATATCTTCCGTGATCCTAGATGGGGACGCGGTCAGGAGACTTATGGCGAAGATCCATATCTCACTACACGTATGGGACTCGCCGTGGTGAATGGCTTGCAGGGACAGTCGTTTGACGGCAAGCCGCTGGCGGCTCCTGGTGTTCAGGCTTCTGGTCAGTCTAAGGCTCCCCAATATGTCAAGACACTGGCTTGTGCCAAGCATTTTGCCGTGCATAGCGGTCCGGAGTGGAATCGCCACGTCTTCAATCTGGAAAATCTGCCAGCCCGTGATTTGTGGGAGACTTATCTCCCTGCCTTCAAGTCGCTGGTACAGGATGGACATGTGGCTGAGGTGATGTGTGCCTATCAGCGTATAGATGGTGCTCCTTGCTGTTCCAACGCCAAGTTTGAGCGCCAGATTCTCAGAGATGAATGGGGATTCAAGGGATTGATAACTTCCGATTGTGGAGCTGTCAACGATTTCTATATGCCGGGCTATCACGGAACGGCAAAGACCGCTACCGAGGCAACTGCCCAGGCTGTGAATGCCGGTACCGACCTGGAGTGCGGCAGCGCCTATCGCACTATTCCACAGGCTGTAAAGGCGGGAATGATCAATGAGGATAAGGTAAACCAGAGTCTGAAGCGTCTGCTGGTGGCTCGTTTCAAGCTCGGCGATTTCGATAAGGATGAAACGGTGGCATGGACTCAGATTCCTGAGAACGTCATCGCCTGCAAGGCTCATAAGGAGCTGGCTGAGAAAATAGCAGAAGAAGGTATCGTGCTTCTTCAGAACAGAAACCAGCTGCTGCCGTTGAACCGCAATCAGAAGATTGTGGTGATGGGACCAAATGCCAATGATTCCATCATGCTGCGAGGCAACTATTCGGGTTATCCTACCAGTTCTACCACCATCCTCCAGGGCATCCGCAACTATATGAAGGGGGCTGAAGTAAAGTATGTTCCGGCTTGTACCTTGACCAGAAACGAGGTGCAGGAGAGCCGTTTCAACCACTTCCGTGAGGGAATGAAGGCCACCTACTGGAACAATCAGGAACAGAAGGGCGAGCCGGTGGCTACGGATGTGATGAAGACTGCCATCAATCTGAGCAATGGTGGTAATACCGTGTTTGCGCCGGGCGTGAATCTCACCCATTTCTCTGCCCGCTATGAGGGAGTATTGACTCCTGACAGGGATGAGGATCTTACCATCAATATGGGTATTGATGACGGTTGCCGCCTGATAGTGGATGGCGATACCATCGTGAACATGCGGGAGTGCTGGGGCCGCGTGGCGCCTATCATCAAGCCGCTCTCTCTGAAAGCAGGCAAGCCGGTCAGGATTCAGGTAGATTATACCCAGAAGGAAGATGTGGCGGTGATGCAGTTTGATATCCTGAAGACTTCGAAGCCTACCGATGAGCAGATCCTGGCAGAGGTGGGAGATGCGGATGCCGTGGTATTCGTAGGCGGTATCTCTCCAAACCTGGAGGGAGAGCAGCTTGAGATTGAGGAGCCTGGATTCAAGGGCGGCGACAGAACCGACCTGGAGTTGCCGAAGGCTCAGCGCCAGGTTATCGCCATGCTGCATCAGGCAGGCAAGCGTGTTGTCTTTGTCAACTGTTCGGGAGGTGCCATTGCCATGGTTCCTGAGACAGAGAATGCCGAGGCGATTCTTCAGGCATGGTATCCTGGCGAACGGGGTGGTGAGGCTGTGGCCAAGGTTCTCTTTGGTGAAGTGAATCCATCGGGCAAGCTTCCGGTTACCTTTTACAAGAGTGTGAACGATCTTCCTGATTTCCTCGATTATACGATGAAGAATCGTACCTATCGTTATTTCAAGGGTGAGCCTTTGTTCCCATTCGGTTACGGTTTGAGTTATACCTCTTTCGAGTACAGCAAGCCTACCCTGATGCAGGTGAAGAGCAGGAAGCGTGGCAGCAAGGCTGCTGATTACAAGCTGATGTTCTCCTTGCAGAATACGGGCAAGCAAGAGGGTACCGAAGTAGCGCAGGTTTATATCAAGCGCATAGATGATGTGGATGGACCTATCAAGAGTCTCAAAGCATTCAAACGTGTGTCTTTGAAGGCTGGCGAGCGCCAGATGGTAAGCATCGATCTTCCTCGCAGGAGTTTCGAGGGTTGGGATGCCCAGACCAACACTATCCGCGTGGTTCCTGGCACTTACCAGGTATTTGTTGGCGGCTCCAGCGCAGATGCAACCAAGACTAAGATAGAAGTGAAGGTCAAGTAAGTTCTCATAGCTGAAAGTTCGGTATGTTCGGCGAACTTTCAGCTATGGCTCATTTTTTAACCATTATGCTTGGTTTATTCGGATTTTCTTTGTAACTTAGCAGCGCAAAACGTAAAGCATGAAGGAATATGGCAAAAATAGTAAATTTCTATCCTGTAGGAATACAGACATTCTCAAATATCAGAGAGGGGAAGTATCTCTATGTTGATAAGACCCAATACATCGTGGATTTTCGAGAGAAAAAGATGAAGTACGTGTTTCTGAGTCGTCCAAGACGATTCGGAAAGTCGCTCTTTGCTTCTACCCTCCAGGCTTATTTTGAGGGAAGAAAGGAACTTTTCGATGGATTAGCCATTGCTGATTACGAGAAGGAATGGGTGAAGCATCCTGTGTTTCATTTCGACCTGAGCGGTGCCAAGCACATGAGCGTGGAGCAGCTGGAAAGATACCTGGCAGATATGCTTGAAGAGCAGGAGACTATCTGGGGATACAAGACGCACCAGGTAGATGCCAACCTTCGCCTGAAAGACCTGGTGAAGCGGGCTTACGAGCAGACGGGCAAGAAGGTGGTTGTCATCATCGATGAATATGATGCCCCTCTGCTGGACGTAGTACACGAGAAGGAGAACCTGCAGCCTCTTCGTCGCATCATGCAGAACTTCTATAGTCCTCTGAAGATGCTCGACCCATACCTGGAGTTCACCTTCATCACGGGTATCACCAAGTTCTCGCAGCTCAGCATCTTCAGCGAACTCAACAACCTCGACAACATCAGCATGTTCGACCAGTATTCGGCAATCTGCGGTATCAGCAAGAAGGAACTTACCACTCTGATGAAACCGGATGTGGCAGCACTGGGAGAAGATCTTGGCATGACGTATGAAGAATGTCTGGCTGAGCTGACAAGATTCTACGACGGTTATCATTTCAGTGAGAAATCCGAAGATGTTTTCAATCCGTTCAGTCTGGTAAAGGCATTAAATGCACGCAAGATTGCTCCTTACTGGTTTGGCTCAGGCACACCAACTTATCTTATCAAGACGCTGCAGAAGTATCACGTCAATGTGATGGATATAGAGAAGAAATCATGCGATGTAGATGACTTTGATGTTTCACCGGAAATGATGAATTCAGCACTTCCGCTGCTCTATCAGAGCGGTTATCTCACCATCAAAAAGTATAACCCGATATTGCATCGCTATACCTTGGAATATCCTAATAGAGAGGTGAAAATAGGTATGCTCAAGAGTCTTGCACCTAACTATCTTTCACCGATATCCCTAGACAACAACAGTCTGGTGGGTGATTTCCTGGAAAAACTCTATGATGCAGACGTAGAGGGAGCGATGGTGCGCCTGAAGGCCTATCTTGCCAGCATCTCCAACCGTTTGAGCAACAAGAGTGAACGGGATTTCCAGACCGTGTTCTATCTTATCTTCAATCTGATGGGTGCCCACATGCGGGTAGAGGAGGATAGTGCGATAGGCAGGGCTGATGCCGTGGTGTATATGCCTGATGCCGTGTTTGTTTTTGAGTTGAAGTATGATGGCTCTGCCGAGGAAGCTATCAGGCAGATAGATGAAAAGGGCTATCTGATTCCGTATTCTGCCGACGGCAAGCGCCTGTTTAAGATTGGTGCTAATTACGACAGCACTCAGCGTACCATCTGTGATTGGAAAATAAGGGAAGAATAAGGAAATTGAGAGAAAAAAGTTGGTGACCTTCATTTTATGAACCCCACCACATTGGGTTGGAATGGAGGGGGAAAGGGATAATAAAAAACGATGCTTGCAAAAATCTGCAAGCATCGCTTTATATTGTTTTTTGGGGTATGCTTGATATTACATATCAATGTTGCTACCAGCAACATCTTCCCAACCTGTAGTCTCTGCCTCGAAGTTGATAGGCTTCAAGATTGGATGGCCATTCTCATCATAACCACCGCCGAAAATCAGGGTGTAGACATAACGCTTGCCTGGCTGCCAATCTGCGCTAAAAGGAACGTATAATGTGCTGTAACTAGTCTCACTGCCGAAGATGTAAAAGTTCTTATGCTTGATCTTGCAGGCGATTTCCAAATATGATTGTTTTGGGGTTGCTTCGTCTGCTGCCATCTTAGTCTTTGTAGATGGAGTCCATGCTGTCAATGTCTGAGGAATGAACAATGTTGGTTTAGTGAAAACATCTGTTCCTGCACTTGTGATGTTTTTTGTCTCATCCATTCCGATTGTTATTGCGCCAGTAGGTGCAACTGCAGTCTTTGCCCAGTTAGATTGTGTTGGCTCTGTCTCTGCATTATCTGGGAATGTGAATACGTTTCCATTTATAGTGTTGTGAAGTTTAATACTTGCAATATCTACCACAAAGTCAGCATTCTGTGTCTTTGCCTTGAACGCAATCTGTGACAAAATATGCTTAAACTGGAATTTCACCTTTCCTGAATTTGTATTTTGGGTCTGCCCCTTAGCAATAGCATACATAATATCTATATTGGCGTGTTTTTTGCCTGCGGCGTGGTCATCAGGACATAGATATGTGATTTGCTGGGTAGTATTTTTGATTTCCCAAAAACAGAGTTCGCTTATGTTAATTTCCTTACCTTTTTCATCTGTAGGGATGATGCCAGGGTTGACAGCATAGAAGTTCAAAGGAGTAGTTGTCTCTGGCCAGTAACGAAGATCTGATGGATTTGTATAAACCCATTTTCCGCTTTCTGCTTCTCCGGAGAATGAAATATTGATACCTTCGAGGCCATCTTCGCTGCCCATGAATGTTTTGCCATCCTCTGTAAAAGCAAACACATTGAACTTGGTACTGTTAATATTTTTATTATCGACAATCGTAGTTCTTGTCTCCGCCTTATTACCAACTACATGAAATCCGATAGCGTTGTTTGCTGAAGTTCCCACATTAGCAAGCTCGTTGTCTGCTGAGCATGCTGAAAGCAATGCCATAGAGGCCAATGCTGTTCCAAAAATTACTTTTTTCATAATCTTACAGTTCTTTTTTTATCTTTTACTATTGTTAAATTTATTTTTTACTATTTCAAGTTTTATCCTTTACTATTTATAGCTTTATCTTTAACTATTTCAAGCTTTATCTTTTACGATTAAAAGCTTTATTTTCGGATGCTAACCCCTTAACATATAATGTCTTCGTTCACATCCGCCCAATCATCAACTCCTACATCGAAGCCGGCACCACCGCTGGAATTGTTACCGCCGTTACCGCCTCCTCCGGCACCGCCTCCGCTTCCTCCGTCAGGCTTGATTTCCGGAACGACGAGGTTAAAATTGATGATGAGATGCACATCACCGATGTGCCCCCTTACGGATACCGAGTGAATCTGTGCTGAAACATCCTGCTCCAATACATACACCTTGCCATTTCTGCTCTTCAGATAAAGCTTGAATACCTGGGGCGATTCGAGACTCTGACAGTAGCCGAAGGTGTAGAAACCGCCCTTTATCTGATTGCCGGCAGTCTCGCCTCCGAAAAGAAGATTCTCCGAAACTCCATCGGGCAATTTGTCTTCCGCCATCAGCAGCGATCCTGACATCCCCGAAAGACTCGCACGGATATCCGCCACTCTTTCCAGATTCTGGATGCCATTCACCTCGTAGGTGTATCGGCTCACCATCCTCACCGGATACAGGGTGATCACCTTCTCCGTGCCTTCTGGAATGTTCTCCAGCGATACCCAGTCGATGTGGTCGCCACAGAGCCAGGAGGGAGTGGTGCAGGCTTTGGCGCTGTCGGGCGCCAGTACGCTGCGGGTCTTGGCAAGATACTCCATGAAGCTGTTGGGATTCTCCCAATAGATACCGCTCGTATCGTAGTTGTAGCAGATGACGCGATACTCGTTTTCGGGCAACTCAATCTGCCTTCCTTCTCCGTTCGGAAAATCGAAGATCCACGGCTCGCTCGTGCCATCTTTCGGAAAGAAAATCACTCGCATGCCTTCCGGCTTTTGAATATCCTCATACCGTTCCCAGTTGAATTCCACCCTCAAAGAGCGGAAAGAGGAGGTGACGTAGCGGAATTCCTTGTGCTCGCACGACGAGAGTATCAGGAGAAAGAGCATCAGGCTGAGGAGTCTAATCCTGCTCATATCCGCCTCCTTTCTCTCTGTTCTTTCTGTCGGCATTCTTCCTGCCGGAGAATTTGCGGTTGGTATTGCCGTGTCCTATCAGCCATACCAGCGAAATCTCTGCCTTGGTGGGACCTATCCAGCGGCGCTCCTTGGTGGATTGCCATACGTAGTAGTCAGCCTCGGGCTTATACTCGTGATAGATGCCGCCCCAATAGCCGGCGCCGATGGTGAAGTCGATGTTCAGCCTTCGGGCGATGGGCTGCGAATAGCCGTATTCGGCTCCCACGATGTAGTTCATCTTGTCCCAGAGCGTGCCTCCGGGCTTTCCGCCCATGTAGCCACGGCCTCCGGTTTCGAAGTCGTAGGTGAAGATCTGACCGTAGATGCCGATGTGATGCCCGGTGAGCGGTTTCTCCCCGGCAGCCTTTCCCCACCATTTTCTGATGGCGATGTCACCGCCGTAGGCTCGCCAGTACCAGTGTCGGCGGTCGGCCTTCCACCATCCGTACATCCAGTTGGCAGCCACCGACCATTGTTTTCCCAGATACATCTCCACTCCGATGTTCGGAATGAGGAGCGCATCGTAGAGCATGTTGGTCCGGATGTCCATATAGAAAGGTTTCCGGATTCGCTGCGTTGCGATGGACTGGATGTCGGGGGCGACGATGATGGTATCTGCCGGTGGAATGAACGTTGTTTTCGGAATCTCCGAGCGATGCACCTTCTCGTACCATAAGTGCAGCTTGGATGATCGGAGCAGGGGGAAGTATTTTCTGTACATATATAAATAAGGTGTACCCCCTCGCAGCTTCTGTATCTTCTGCAGATGACTTTCCTCAGCCTGGGCACCGCTTTCCTGTTCGCTGGCTATCTGGCGCAGTATGGAAAGGGTTTCCTTCCGGTAGGGGAGTTGTGGGTCATTTTCCACCAGCCTGATCAGGCCATTCCAATCTCTTCCTAAGTAATGGGTAGTTCTTAGCGAATCGGGCAATTCACCATAGCGGGAGAGATAATCGAACAATACCTTTGCTCTTTTCTCAGACAGCCAACGGTTGAATTTCACGCTTCCCTCGGGTGAGGCACCGCCCACTACGAGGATCTTTCGCAATTGATAGGCAGAGTCAGCGTAAGTGATACGCATCGTATCTGCGATTCTGTTGAGTGCTGATTGATTTTCGCGCAGGGTAGGGATGAAATTAATCTTTCCTTGTTTGAAATAAATTCTTACAGAAACTTGCCAGTCCTGATGGTTTTGAGCCGTAATACTTGCCCCATAGAACATGAAAGCCATGATCAGAATATTATTTTTTGTTAATCCGCACATTATTATCAGTAGAGTTTTAAACTCCGTTTTTATATACCTTTACTTATTTATTTAATTCCGCCTGCAAATTTAGGCAAAAAACACCCAATAATGACAAAAAGAGCGTTAATAAAATATAAATTAAATATAATTATAATACTATTGTAATAATTTCATCAAGTTATCAATAATATGTGGTAAAAAAAAACGGATATACGTTATTTGTAAATGGAATGTTTTAAAAAAGGTAATGTTTGGTGTGGCTTATGATGATTATGAGAAGTGATGGCTTACTGGTTCCGAATCATTAAAGCCCCCTTGTACGTGGTGATACAAGAGGGCTTTTCTTAGAGTGATGAGAGTGTGTGGCTACATACAGCTGGTTACCCCGAGAGAGGTGGCTATTGCGGTGAGAATGCTGATAGCAATCTGAATCACCATTTTCCAGGTATCCCTTTTCATAGACTTCTACTTTTAAAAATCTACGTTGTCGCTGCCGCCCTCTTCACTGCCGGTATTGCCGCCGCTGGCTCCCTGGTCACCAGTGGTTCCGCTGCCACCGCCCTGGGTTCCGCCGCCAGTGGTTCCGTCACCATCGCCACCTCCGTCAGGAGTAACAGGCACGTTGAGGTCCACGTTGGTCTTGCCCTCCCTGATTGCCTTAATCACGGCAGCCTGAGCACTTCGGCTAGCCACGAGGTTGAATTCTGCATCCTCGAGCAGGTTCTTGATATGCTGCGGCTATACTCGGCAATATGGCTCAGTGTAAATGTAAACAACCAGCAGGTGAATAATAACGGTTGCCAGCATGTACAGCTGGGTGGTATGGCTTTCTATGATGAGAGCAAGTGTTTCCTCTTTGCTCCTAATGAGCATGGAGGGGGAGAGAAGGTGCCGGGATTCCGTTCGCAGGGCGTTGCCCAGCAGTTGACGGATGGCACTTTTGATTTCGTGAGTAAACCACGAGTCCGTTCGCAGTCAGAACTGATCAGAAAGCTGGCTCACGGACGATTGAGCAAGACCAAGGATGGAGCTATCCAGCTCACCTTAAAGGTGTTCTGTGATGAAGGAATCAACATCGGCTGCGCTCTTGTGAAGGAGGCGAAGAGGCTGCTGATGCTGCAAGAACCTGAGAAGTATGGTCTGCTGATGTTGGAACGCAGCGCACGACAAGGCGGTCATGCGGTTTGCAAGCGAGAGATGGGCAAGATGATACTGGAGAACCAGGTTAGAATCGCCAAGATGCTGGAGTGCGAGATGGATACTTCTGCTCACGATATTAATCGTGTTTATTTCACGACTTCTGCTGATGCTGAAGACTTGCTCTTTCTTTCTCCCGAGCTCTTCAAGGATGATTATGAAGAGGCTGCCGTGGCAGCTGAAGGCAAGGTGCTGGAGGAGCGAGAAAAGTATGGACAAGAAGAGCTTCCTCCGGGAGCGCACAAGGCTAACTAAGAAATTCATGGCTGCAGGCCGTTATAAGGTTGCACCCGTACCTATTAGATTCCAGAAGAAGATAGAGGTGGAAATCAAGGAGACGGAAGAGGAGAAAGAGAAGAATATGGACAAAGGTAAGAAGGAGGAGAAGAAGTTCAAGATTGAGATTGTAGAGGAGGTTAGAACCATGCCTGCGATTCTGCAGGAGAAAGGTCGAGTGTCGAAGACGCCTGTGCTTCGCAAGCCTTATATTACGCCAGGCTTTGGACCGCTTGCCTTGAAGTATGGAAGCATCGTGATGGGCAAGTCGTTGAAGACTGGACTTGTGGCTTACAACGAGGAGAAGTTCCAGGAATTTTTCGACATGATCAGCGATGCTTTGCAGAAGAAGGAGAATGTTACGCTGGTTATCAAGGACTGGGGGAAAGACGAGATTCCTAAGGAGTATATGATTGTGCTTCCTAATAATAATCTCAATCATACAGTCAAATAATTATACAGTACAGATTATTTTGTTATATTATGCGCAAGATTAAGGAAATCATCATTCATTGTAGTGCGACCCGAGAAGGTCGCGACTACACCGTAGCCGACATCGACCGTTGGCATCGTGAGCGTGGCTTTTTCTG